>BCSF01000716.1_pt1 | contig 12192 bp, 3 predicted proteins | sample 1016431 | NCBI WGS metagenome assembly BCSF01 (sample SAMD00045685;SAMD00045686;SAMD00045687;SAMD00045688;SAMD00045689;SAMD00045690;SAMD00045691;SAMD00045692;SAMD00045684;SAMD00045690;SAMD00045691;SAMD00045692;SAMD00045684;SAMD00045685;SAMD00045686;SAMD00045687;SAMD00045688;SAMD00045689, study...
GTAACTAATACTGGATCTATTATTCCGTTATCAATCATATTTACCATATCACCTGTAACCACATTAATTCCAAAACCGTCTTTAGAAGGTATTGTTATCTTTTCAATCCCAGCGTTTTCTAAAATAGTTTTGTAGGGTGAAAGTATAGCTTTCATTAAAACAACTTCTCCTTCATTATCTTCTTTACTATTTAACGCAGCATTTAATAATGCAATTCCACCACCAGAAACTATACCTTCTTTTATCGCGGCTTTAGTAGCACAGATAGCGTCTTCAACTCTATCGCTTTTTTCTTTTAATTCAATTTCTGAATTAGCACCTACTTTAACCACGGCTACTTTAGCAGCTAATAACGCAAGTCTTTTTTCATGTGCTAGTTTAAACCCAGGTATTTTTTCTACAGCTTGTTTTTGTTGAATTTCTTCAATTAAATCTTTGACTGCTTCTGGAGTTTTTTCTACTTGTATTATAGTATTTTCTTTATTACTAGTTACTTTCTTTGCCTTTCCTAAATGACTAGGATCTATTAAATCCATATCGTCACCTAAATCTTCATTTATAACTGTAGCGCCTGTCATTAACGCTAGATCGTTTAGTTTTTCTTTTTTAGTAAAACCATACGTAGGAGCGTCTACTATGCAGACTTTTATATTACCCTTCATTTTATTCATAGCTAAAGCAGCTAAAACTTGAGGTTCTACATCTGCAATTATAAATAAAGGTTTATTTTTTTTTATAACATATTCTAATACACCTTGTATTTTTCTTATGTTTTCTATTTTAGATTCTACAACTAAAATTAGTGGATTTTTTAACTCAGCAGTACCTTTTGTTTTATCTGTAACAAAATGTAAACTTTTTATTGGTTTATCATACTGCATACCATCTATAATTTCTACAGAAGACTCTAATTCTTTTGATTCTTCCATTATTACAACACCTGTTTTATCAACACTTTTAAATGCTCCTCCAATTAGTTCGCCTAATTCTTTGTCATTATTTGCTGATATAGTTGCAACCTGGTCTATCATATCACCTGTTACTTCAATACTTATATCATCTAAGTATTTTACCACTTTTTTAACAGCTGAGTTTATACCTTGTTTTAAATCTCTGGTATTAATATCTTTTTTGCTCGCTTCTCTTAGTATAGCATTTGCTAATACTGTTGCTGTAGTAGTACCGTCACCAGCTTCTTCTACAGTTTTTCTAGCAGCTTCTTTTATAAGTGTTGCACCCATGTTTTCAACAGCGTCGAATAATACTATTGAGTTTGCAACAGTTACACCATCTTTTGTAATGATTGGTTTTCCTTGATCATCTTCCAGGATAACACACTTGCCGCTAGCTCCTAATGTGGAGCTAACAGCTTTAGTGAGTTTTTCTATCCCTTTAAATATTTGATCTTTTGCATCTTTACCGAAGTTAAGATGTTTCACAAGTTTATTGGACATAATTTAATTGTATTTAATTTTATTTAAAGGTTTTCACGACTTTTGGTCCTTTCAAGAAATCTACTTTCTTAGCATAGTGTTCTACTGATCCATCAATAGCTTGCTCTGCTCCTTCAAGAGTTTCTCTTCTGGTAACGTCGATCCAAGTATCTTTGTCTTCTGGACTCTGGTACTCGGTTTGATAAAATCCATTTGGTAATTGTACTATTCTCCAGTGTTTTTTCTCTGAAAGATGTTTCCAAAAATTTATAGTTTTATCGTCGGTTTGTGGTTGACTATTCCACGTATTAGTCTTGTAATAAAAATACGTCATTGGTTTGGGTTTTAAAATTGGTTAATAAAAATTGTTTTAGCTAATTGCAATAGTTGAGAATACAATTTCTCCACCATCTTTAGAAGCTACAAGCGTACTTTGCTTAGATCTAAATACAGAACCTGCTAATGCTGGATTCTTAGGATTAGAAGCAGTTTGAGAACTAGCAACTGAATTAGCTGGTTCAACCATAAGCGTTAAAGCTTGACCTGGTGCAGGGTAAGATACCATGTTCCAAGGTAATTCTTGAGCACTTGTAATTGCTCCCCAAAATGCTCTTTGTACATTTGGTGCACTAGCTACGTTAAAACCAGCAGTAGTAGCTGGAGTAGTTAATGTAGCAATTTTTCCTGATTTGTAAGTAATAGCTACTGTAGTAGCAACGTTACCATTGTTTCCAGTTGCAACAACCGCTACAACGTCGTCTATATTAACAGGTGTTACAACACTGTTAATAAGAATGTTTAAAAATTTATTTGCCATTTTATTTATTTTAAATGGTTAAGGTTTACTATTAATTTCTTCAAGTGTATTAGGTAAGGTAAACCTAAAAAATACCTTCTACACCTTATATGTTATTATTACCTGTTTTTCTTGATTTTTACTTTATTTTTCTAAAGCTGCTAATCTTCTTTCTAAATCTTCATTCTTTTCAGCTAATTCTTTAACAGCTTTCATTAAGTATGGCACCATTTCCATTGGATGGAATCCATATCTAGCATCTTGCCCGTTGCCATTTAATTGATATACTTCAGGGAAGTTTTCTGTTTCATATTGAGCTATAAATCCTTTTACTTTATCAGCTCCTTTATCTCCTACAGCTGCTTTAAAATCAAACTTCTTAGGAGTTAACGCTAAAAATTTAGGTAATACTTTTTCGTCCCAAGTAACTATATTTTTCTTTAATCTTATATCAGAACTAGATGTCGAGTATGTAACAGCTGTATTAGTTGCATTATATCCAATATAACCAATTATGTTGCTAGTACTTCCACGGTAGAAATTCATGTATCTACCATAAAGAGCTCCAAAGTTTATCATTTGGAACATTCCAGCTCCTTGACCAGTGTTTGTGTTTCTAAATTGCGCAACACCATCAAAATAACTTCCTCCTGTATCACTTGTACTAATAACTAAACCTTGAGTAGCACCTGCGGCTACAGAACCATATCTATAATAATAACTACTACCTGTGCTTGTACCTGCAGTACCAAATCCATAATAACCCGCAGCTCCAACACCTGATCCATGCGTGTAGAATTTAGCAGAGTTGTTATAATATAAATTTACAGAACCATCATCGTTACATATAATACTGTTTTCACCAGATTTTGCTTGAATGTATATATTACTACCGGTGTCACTTCCAACATTAGCTCTTATATATAAATGACCTGTTTTATTGTCTATATTGGAATTACCACTCGCATGATAAAGTTCTAAATCTTGACTATTACCTAATTGTAAAGAATCACTATCTTGTAATTGTAAATTATTATTTAAAGTTACAATACCATCAACTTCTAAAGCAAGAGGTACGTAAACATTAGTTTGACTAACACCTAATGCATTAACTGTTGTATCAGGAACAAATACTTTTAAATAATTATGATCAGTTGAAGAATCATTAACAAAAGTAATATCATTGCTATTACCTTGAACTGTTATACCTGTGGATCCAGTAGAAAATTTTCTAACATTGTCGTAGTATAAATCAACAGAGCCATCAGGAAAAAACGCAGCCATATTTTCAGAAACTCCTTTATCTATTCTAACAGCGCCTGCACTTGTTGTTATTTTTAAATCTCCTGTGCCTTCATCTGATATAAAACTATGAGATCCATCGTGCCAAATTTTTAAATCAGCACTTGATCCAAATTGAGCTTGTACATTATCTTCAAATATAAAGGGTTGGCTAGCTACAACTTTAGTAAGACCACCATCAACTCTAAAGTATTCCATTGTACCACTAGCTTTATTATCAGCTTTAAATATAATATCTCCCGATGTAACACTACTTTCTATATATAAATCTCCTTGATAATTAGATATATAAGAATTAGTTCCATTATGAGCTAATATCAAATCAGTTCCACTACCAATGTATAAATTTAAACTATCATTTATTCTAAGGTTACCAGTCATAGTACCACCAGCGAGTGGCAAGTATGGTCCACCTGTAGTTGGTGTACCACCGTTAATATTATCTACCCATATATTAGCCCATCTTTTACTTGTGGTTCCTATATCTGATGAGCTATCAGTGTTAGTAAGTATATTACCGTGAAAAGTAGCACCTAAATGTGCAAGATCAAGAACCAAAGTTGAACCGCCGCCTGAATTTTTAAATGCAAGAGAATCACTACCTGTTTCTATATAATTATCTCCTGTTCCACTACCATTATATTTAAATGTTATTCTTGAATAAGTTGTTATGTTACCACAGTCAATAGCACCTGCAAAAGTTGCGTTACCACCTTCAGAAGTATCAAATGTTAAAAGATTTATGTTGCTAGAACCATCTTTACCTTTAATAGTAAAATCACCGTCTGTTCCATTGTTTTGTAACGTGAGATTAACACCATCAAGCGTGAGAGTTGCCGTGGCTGAAGAACTTGTGTCTGTTAAAGTTAATACTGGTGTACCATCAGATATATTAATATTACCACTAGCTATTGTACCTGCAAAATCTGCATTACCTGAAGAATCTATTTCGAGTTTGGTAACAGTCCCTAATCTAAATGTTAAGTCTTCTGAGCTACCACAAAACAGTCTCCAAAAATTATTATTGCCGTTTTTAAGATATAATGAAGGAGACGCACCAGAATTATCATCTAAAGTTATATCACCTGTAAAAGTTGCGTTTTGTGAGGCGTCTAGCGTAAGACCTAAACTACCGCCAGGCCAAAAGTTTATAGCAGCGCTGTTATACATATTAAACGAAGAAACTGTATTACCAGCACCTGCGTTTCTTGTTGAACTATTTCTCCATATTTCACCAAAACCAGCATCATCATTTTGCCATTTTTTACTAACATAAGCTGAAGTACCTGAGTTTGCATTTTTTAAATACTGAAATGCTCCTGCGTTACCTGGGTCATATATTTGGGATGTTTCACCTGCAAAAGTTGCATTACCGTTTAAATCAAATTCTAATACAGTAGTATCTGGTGTATCGTCATCAGCATCAGATCTTCTTAATTCAAACTTACCATAAGTACCTTGTTCACCTATAAATGCCCATGATCTACTAGACGTTTGACCAGACGTGTGAGGCCACACTATAGATCTTACAGAACTATTAAAATAAAGACTTCCTTGTAAAGGATAACCTGAACCAGCGGCTAAAGGTAAATATGGTCCACCTGTTGTAGCATTTGAAGTTTCTATAATATTACCGTTTGAATCTACAGATAAATTAAAAGCAGCGGTTCCTGAAAATGTTTGAGAACCGTATAAGTTCATTTTTATTTGTCCTGTAGAAAGTATACGCATTTTTTCAGTTACTGAATTACTAGTTTCAGTAAAGAAAGCCATATCATTACTATTAAACGTGCCATTTGTAAGTGATATTTTACCTGATGAAGCACCACTTGCCACGTTCCATGTAGTAAACTCTAAGTAAGGATCAACAAATGAGTTTGCGTTTTTAGCTTCTATTTTTAAATATGGGTCTGCTGACGAAAGAACAACATCACCTGCAAAAGTACTAGTACCAGCACCAACTGTTAAACCAGCATTAAAATGAGCCCAACCAGCATCTGACATATCTAGTCTCAAAGCTGTTATATTTGTTCCGCTAGTTCCATTCCCATCATTACCATCAAATTTTATATCTTTATCTTCGGTAATATTTCTGATAATAAAATCTTGAGAGCTATTTGATAATCTACCAAATTCAGAACTACTAGCACCTCTTAATACTATATCGTTTCCGCCTGAATCTAATCTTATGTCATCTACTGCAGCAATAGTAAAATCACCACTACTACTTTCTGTAAGTGTTGCAAAATTAGCACCATCACCTGATATAGATATAGAACCTGCATCAACAGTTAGGTTTGCGTTTATTGTAGCAGCACCGTTAGAGTAAAATGTTCCTTGATTATATAAATCATAACTACCATGAACTGAAGTTGCTCCTACTGCTAATTTAGCTGTAATTGCAACGTCACTAGCAAATAAAGCACCTTGACCAGTGTCAATAGTTAAAGCTAACGTATCGTTTGTTATTAAACCAAGAGGTTCTGCTACTTCTGAACCTATAAATAATCCATCACCGGTAGCTGCAGATGTAAAATCTTTTGTAGTTATTTTATAATCATCTCCACCCACATTACTTCTAAATAATATAGAATGATCATCATCATCACTTGTATCTTTTAATATAATCTGCGCGCTACCACCTTCAATAGTAAGAGGATTTGTCATGGTAATATTTCCAGCAAAAGTAGAGTTATCACCATTAAATGTAATTGGGCCATCAGCTAAAGTTTCTGTATCTGACCATTTTACAACTTTATTTGCTGTACCTGCTCCAGATATAACTGAAGTATTATCTATTTTCTGCCATAAACCAGAAGAGCCTAAATCATCGTTCCATATAACCCAGTCACCTACATGCCATGAATCTGGTTCTGTACCAGCGCCATTTGGAGTTGCTGATCCATTAGCGCTACATATATAATATTGTCCATTTACTTGTAAAGAAGCACTGCTTAAATCAGGACTACCATATACGCCGCTACTTGGATCCCATGTGCCTTTATAAAGTGTCGCTCCAGATATACTATTATCTACATATGCTTTAATACTTTGTTGTGTAGATAGCGCTGTAGCACTATCACTAGCCATATCATCTTCGTCTAAGATTGTAGTAACTCTAGCGCCACCATCTAATGCAAAACCTGAATTATTTATGCTAGCTCTTTGTGTAGCATTTGTTCTAAATTCTATTGTATCAGTATTACCAAAGCCCATTTTAGTGTCGGTATTACCAGCATGAACTAGATAACTAGGTATTGTTAATGTATCACCTGTAGTTAAAGCACCTGAAAAAGTTGCATCACCATCTTGAGTAAAAGTTAAAGCATCTACAGCAGAACCAGCGTTTTCAGATTGAATAATTAATTTATTATTATTTCCAGAACCACTTCCTTTATAAATAAATCTCCAACCATATCCACTACCATCTGCTTTGTTACCAATATATATAGCACCATCAGCACCATCTAATCCACTACCTCCAATATATAAATAATCTGTAGCTGTTGCATATGTTGTGCCGTTTGCTAAAACTAAATGAGAACCATTTATTGTAACATCTCCACTAGTTACCATATTACCCGTTACAGCAACACCTGTACTGGTTGTGGCTATTTTTGTACTACCTGAATATTTTAAACTAACTGCTGTTGCACCTACGCCTACTCCTCTAACTCCTCCTGCTACTAATGAAACATTATCAGCTGAAGTTCTAGTCATACCAGTATTTACATCATCTGCAAAACCGTAATCTACCTCATTTACATTATTATTACTCCAGACAACTATTCTAGCAGCTTTAGAACTAGAACCAACTTGTAGAGTCATATCAGTTTCTGTTGAATGAAACTGGAAAGTAGCGCCCCCACCTTGTGAAGCACCATCACTGTGGAAAAAACTTAAATATCCTTTTTGAGATTGACCAGTTTGATCACTAAAAAATATATTATTACCTCCTCCATTTGTATCATTATAAATTGTTAACGCGGGGTTATCAGCCGCTATACTATCTTGTATAATTATTGGAACAGCAGATGTTACATTGTTTCCATCGTCAGATAATTGAGAATCTGTTAGTGTATTTGCATCTTGCCATTTAGAAATTTTATTAGTAGTACCACTACCATTTGTAGCACTTGAAGCATTTACTAATTCGCCTAATGTTGGTTCTGTTCCGTCTATTACGTAAAAACCTGGAGCATACCAACTTAAATTGTTGTTTGTATTTGTAGAATAATAAAGATAAGTTCTATGCGTTTGAGCTGTTGAACCAGATTTCATTTTAAATGTAGTAGCATTTTGAACTTTTTGTCCAGTATCTAATCTATATATACCACCTATTAATCCACCTGTTGTTGTGTTAGTATCACTGTTAGCTTGAATAATACCTATAGATACACACCACACATCATCAGGTAAGTTGTTTACTGAGGTGCTTTGGAAATAAGGATTTGTATTAGCGTTACCATCTAAATTTAACGTATGAGAACCACTACAACCGTGATAAAAAGATCCAGTGTTAGTAGTTTCTGTACCGTTCTTTTTAACGTATACAATTGACATGTAAGCGTAGTCATCACCAGGTAAGCCAGCAATATTTTTACCCCAACCACCATCAGCATTACTCGTACTATCGTTTATACTAGTCCAAATTAAAGCTCTAGCACCCCATGGGTTTTTACCCCATCCTAATTGGTTTTCTGTACTAGCTCCGTTTAAATTAAAATTACCACCATAATAACCTGCTTGATTTGCTGTTGGAGCAGCATCTTCTACCCATCCTTGAGATGTAGCGTAGTTAATTCTATTACCAATATGTTTACCACCATCTAAACCAACTTGGAAATTATGATCTGTGTAAACAATATTAGCAGGATAATTAGCTGAAGAACCTGCTGATTTTATATATAATTCCTCATCACCACCAACATTAAACTGTATTACATCATCACCACTAAAACCAAAATAAGTATTACTATCACCACCATGTCTTATATATCGAGTAGTTCCAATATCTCCATTTACATCTAACTCATAAACAGGTGATGCAATTCCTATACCTACATATCCACTTGCTGGTATTATAAGTCTATCTGTAGTATTTGTTCTTAAAGCAAGTCCAGTAGCGTTATTTCTTACTAAACCACTAGCAGAACTTCCTGTAAGCATAAATCCACCTCCATTAGATACGTTTGCTCTAACATTACCTACAACTGCTAATTTTTCGTCTGGAGTTTCGGTTCCTATTCCAACCGAACCACCGTTATTTATATAATTAGTTGCATTAGTCTCTGCATATATTTTTATAACTTTAGTTCCTGAAGAATTAAATAATTCAAAATTACCATCACCACTAGAATCAGCGCCTAACATAAAAGCGTAATTACTACCATCATAATGCGCTATATAATTAGCGTCACCAGTTATAGTAAATAATTGAGGAGGGCTACTTAATCCTATTCCAATATATCCACTATCTCTCACTATAGTCATTCTAGCATAGTCAGTAGAACTTGATCTAGTACCAATTTGGAAAATATTAGCATCTCCATTATACTTAATAAAAGCACCATAGCCTAAATCTTGTTCTCTAAACTCAAGAGTTCCAGAGTTAGCATGGTTTCCACTTGTATTACGTAATCTTAAATTAGGGCTAGATGCACTAGATACTTCTAATAAAGTTGCAGGAGATGCAGTTCCTATTCCAACTAATCCGGTATCTTTAACGGTCATTCTAGTAGTGTTACTAGTTTGTAAAATTATATCAGCTGTATTAACACGTAATCTTACATCTTTGCTTTGACCATTGTCACCTAATTCTATTAAACCACCAGTATAACCAACAATACCTCTACTATTAAATTGAATTAAAGCAGTGTCACCTATATCTCCACCTAATGGATTTATATATATACGAGGATCGTTATCAGAACCATTTATTGTAATATCACCTCCTGATGAACTTACTATTGAATTACCTAATGCAGAACTACCTGTCCATATAGGTAAATACGTTGCTGTACCGCTACCAGTTACTGTTCCTGAACCACCAGCGGCGGTTTCGATAATATTTCCTGAAGAATCGACCTGAAGATTATAGGCGGCCGTACCTGTAAAAGAACCTGATCCGTAAGCACTGAAAGTTACATTACCTGGATCGTCTACTTGAAGTCTTGTGTATTTTGTTCCACCAGAACTAGCAGCTTCTCTTAACTGCCAACGTCCACTGGAATCAATTTCTTGTGTCCAAACTTGACCAGTACCTGATCTATACATTCTAAACACTGGAGCACTACTTGCTGTTACATCTAATAAAGCAGCGGGGCTTGAAGTTCCTATTCCTACATTTCCTCTATCTAAAACTAAATTATTATCATAACCTACACCATTATTTACTATATTAAAACTGTGTTTAACCAGACCACTGCTTACTATTTGTTTTAAATCTAATCTATAATTACTATCAGTTCCATAATACCAACTTTCTTGTAAATTAGTTCCAACGCCTGTTGGTCCTTTATGTATTACAGACCCATCATCAGTAACACGCATTCTTTCAACACCAGCTGTTTCAATTTTAATATGGTCATTTAATATAACCACTCCCTCACTACCATCGTAGTTAGATAAAACAAGACCTGCGCTTCCACCTCTAAAATAAAGAACATTATTCGTGTGTAAAACTGCTGTTGCCTGGGCTATTGTACCTCCTGAGAACTGTACACCCGCACCCGCATTAATTTTTGTGTAAAATGCTTGTTGCGCCATTTCTGTATTTTATTAAATTACGCTACTATATTTTGTACTAATACTCTTACATCATTTGGCGGAGCTGTATCCGCAGTTAAAGTAATTTGTGTAGTAGAGGTTCTATCTACATTAACAATAATAGTTTCATAAGTGGTAGCATCGTAGCATTGTACCATTACGTCATATCCGAAAGCAGGAACACCAGTTGTACCACTATGTGTAATAGCTTGCGCGACTCCCGCTGTTAAAGTAACTGTTGCAGCAAAAGAGTTAGTATCTTGTAATTTACCAGCTAAAGCTGATACATCTATCTTTTTATTTGTTGTGTTAGCTTTATCATATATTAATAAAGCATCGTCAGCAGCAGCGGCTGTTAAAGCAGTTTGACCAACTATGTCTAAACCAACTACAGCAGCTTGACCTTCTCCAGTAGCACCTGATACGTCTATACCTAATCTATTGTTAACTGCAGATTCAGCTACAGTAGCTGTGTAATTACCTGTAGTTTCAGTACCAAGTGTTACATTTGATATACTAACAAAACCAGTATTTACTGAGAAATTAGCAGAATCATAACTTGATATACCAAGTGTAGCAGCACCAGCGTTTGCGCCAGCTGTTGCTAAATCAGTATCAGACTGAGCAACTGCGAAATCAGTAACAACTGATTGATTAGCCGCGGCAGCAGTAACTGCATATACAGAATCACCAGGAGTTAATGGATAAGCAGAGTTACCAAAGAAATTACCAGAAGCAGAACCAGCAGCGATATATAAATCACCTACTGCGATTGCAACTCTTGTTCCACCCCATAAATAAGATCCACTGTTTGCACCAGAAGTAATTTCCCCTGTAGAAGCGTTGAAACCACCTTTAAATTCTAATAAACCAGTAACAGCAGTATCTACATAATTTTTAGTAGCTGCGTCTTGAAGATTTACTGGATCTTTTAGATCTATAATATTATATAAAGTACCACCATTTGTACCCATTGCAACGTTACCATCAGGTATACCCCAGTCGTTTAATGGAATTTTAGTTGATAATGTTTTAGCATTATTACCACCGTCTACAACTACTATATGATCAGCTGCAGCATCGTAATCTGTTATAGTAGCTAATTCATTTAAATCTAAATTAACTGTAACTGTTCTACCAGATTCAGCTGTATCAATACCAGTAGAACCTGCTATAGTAACAGTTTGACCATTGTCTACTGAACTAGAACCAGAATCACCAGCTATTGTCCAGCTATCTACTAAACCACTTACTGCATCTTGAACAAAAGCAGTTGTTGCAACTAATGTTGTATCGTTGCCTGAAGCTTGTGTAGTAGCAATTACACCATCGTTTAACGTGTAATATTGACCAATTGTTTTTCTACTACCATTAGAACCACCAATAAGATCCATTGTACCACCAACAGCTGTAATATTTCCAGAACCGTCTCTACCAACAATTGTGTTAGCATTTGTATTAGTAGTAACATTTAACTGGAAAGTTACTTTGTTTGCTGATTGTACGGTTTCAAAATAAGTATTGTTACTTGGAACAGCAATAGATGTTTCAAAGTCTAAAACATCTCCTGATTGTATTGTGTCGTCAGAACCACTATCAGCTCTAGAAATCCAACCACTATATGGAGTACCAATGTATGTCTTGATTTGAGACATGTTACCGTATTTAACATTATTGTCTCCATCTAAGAATAAGAAATCATCTGAATCTGCTAGCGTAACACCTGTACCGTCTGCTGCTGAGGCAATAACGTTATTAGCACCTGCGTAATCTACAGCAACTTCTGGAGTAGCAGTAGTAGGATCGTTTACAACAATACCAAGACCTGCATCAATACCTGTTACATAAACAGATTGATACTCTGCCCATGTACCATTTCCTAATAATACTTTT
>BCSF01000717.1_pt1 | contig 12189 bp, 11 predicted proteins | sample 1016431 | NCBI WGS metagenome assembly BCSF01 (sample SAMD00045685;SAMD00045686;SAMD00045687;SAMD00045688;SAMD00045689;SAMD00045690;SAMD00045691;SAMD00045692;SAMD00045684;SAMD00045690;SAMD00045691;SAMD00045692;SAMD00045684;SAMD00045685;SAMD00045686;SAMD00045687;SAMD00045688;SAMD00045689, study...
ATTGCAGATAATCAGCAATGGCATATTGTGCTCGTGTCGGGGAGGGGAGATCAAGCTGAGTCCACAGAGCCTGCAGAAACAGCTTGAAGTCACCCTTAAGAGCCGACACAATGTCGGTCTTATTCATTTATTTCTTTTTCTTTTTCATTGCAGCTTGACGGGCACGGGAGCGTTCCTGCATCTTCCGCAGCTCCTCAGCGTCACGTTGAGTCTTGGACTTGCCAGTAACTGCAGTTGCGTACCCTTGGCCACTCTTGACCGGACCAATACCACTGAGTTTGGGTTTGGTCTTTTTGACGGGCTTAGTAGCGGGCTTAGAACCACCGCCACCACCGTTTCCAGAAGAGGGTTTGGTTGAGTTTGGCCTTGCTGCTTGAGACAGACGCTTCTCATCTTCCTTGTAACCGGAAGGAAGGTTTGACATCCCACGACGTGCGGGCTTGACGGGCTTATAGCCAACGACACGTCCACGACGGTTGCGGATCGGTTCTCCCCGCTTGGGTTTTGCGGTTGCTGTCTTGCGTTTGACAGTTGCACGTCCGCCAGAAGCTCCACGAACACCTTTATTAAGGCGCTTGTTCAGACCGGGAAGTGCAGCAAAACCTTCACCACGTTTCAGTGAATCAGCAAGGCTCTTTGCAGTGCTGACGCCTTCGGCTGCCAGAGCAGCAGCACCCAGCTTGCCCATAACGCCCCGTGCACCTGCTTTAAGAAGCTTCCGAGCACCAGATCCACCTGGCAGTGAACCACTGGAACCACCAGATGCGGGCTTCAGTTTGGGCGTAGCTGCAGGAAGTTGACCGGCAGGCTTCTTAGCTCCTGGAAGTTGCTTCTGACCTTCGACACGAACCCGTACCGGTTGAATCCGTTGGCTAGTCGGGGACGACGATCCTCCACCACGACGAGCAAGTTGACCAGCTCCACCGGCAGTCCGGGTCTGGCCGCCTTTAGTACCTTTGGCAGCTTGATCAAGTTTGTTTTGTGCTTGCCTTTGCTTCATGGTCCGCTGAAGAGCACGACCAAAGTTCTGCAGCTGTTGCTTTGCCAGACGGTCACGAGTCAGACCCCGTTGACCACGTGCGCGAGGGGAGGTGGCAGTGGTACGCCCCTTTGAAGGAAGGGCACGACGGGTGGATTGTTGGATTTGTTGGTTTGCTCGCTGGGCAGCACGACGAGCGGCACGTTGTTTGGCGAGTTTTTCACGCTGGCTTTGCAGCAGTGACTTACGTTTTTTAGGCTTGGCCATTATTTGATGTGATCAATGATTTGTTGTTCTCTTAGGGGGTTGAATCCGTGATAATTACGCATCCAAATCAGCCAATTCTCGCTTCCTTTCGCCTGATTACATTCCCGGCACGACGGGACCACATTGCTTGAGATATCTTCGCCACCTTTCGATCGAGGATGGACATGGTCAAGAGTGAGTTGTTGTAATTCATAGGTTTCTCCACAGTAGACACAACGACAGTCAAAATGTTCTTTAACAGCACGCCTCCACAGGCGCTTAGCTTCTGGTGACGTCATCGTTATTAAATTAAATAGGTAGTGGTCAGGCGTAGGAAGCAAGGGAGTCATCGTTTAGCGTTCGTTTTCCTTGCTCCTTTTTGGCGATTCGACTTACGAGGAACGCATTTGAGGTTGTTTCGGTTGTTATTCATGGGATTTCCATCGATATGATCAACTTCCTTCCCAGAACCGCACTTCATGGAACGCCTTGCACGAGTGCGGCTTGCATCTTTGTCTTTATTAGCTTTGCGATACCGTTTTAAATACGTTGCTCGGTTCGCATACTCTTGTTTATAGTCTCGTGCCATACAACCTCTGTTGCACAAGTTGAGGATCAACTTCAGGCATCACATTTGCCAGTTTGGCAAGCTCTGAACCCTCTCCAGCAACCCCGCTGATGTCATTGGCCTTAAGCCAGTCGCAAGCGGCCTTCAGGTCGGCTGTAGAGGCCTCTCCGGACTTAATACGAGCAAGGAACTCCTTAGTTATTAGGTTGTGAAGTTGATTGAATTGATTTTCCGTCGCCTTTTTGTAAGCGGCCATTTTTAATTGATACTATTGGGACCAGATCTGAACACAGAAAATCCACACGACTTCCAGGTCGGAACATGAAACCAGTTTTCAAGATTTCAGTACATTTAAGTGCTCTAACCAGCTCGTAATCGAGTCTAAGCTTTTGTTCTTGACGCCTAGCAATTTGCTTGCATAGTTCGACCATCGAACCATCCAAGGGAACGCTAAAACTAATTTGCATTCCAAAGTTATTAGTGCGGACATAACCATCGCTTTCATATGGAATCGTGTCATTTCCCATGTAAAACGGGCTTATCTGTGCAGTTGCTCCGTTGCAACTGTTGTTAGCTGCAAAAAACTGACGCGATGGTGCACCAGAGTTTTGCATATTGACGTTTTGATTCACCACATTGCCCGTTGCTGCGGCTACAGGGTTTGAGTTGTTGTGGACTGTGGGATCTTCGTTAGCAAACGCTGGTGTTACTGAGAGAAGACAGACAGCGAGGTAGTGGTGGATTGCTGTTGGATAACTTCGTCGATCACGATGTTCTCCACGACGCCAGCTACGCGGTCCATTGTCTCTAGTTGAAAGTGTTCGCCTGCTGTTTCGAGAGAATAGGTGGTGGAAGAATCTAAAATATCTCCACTGGGTGTAACGTTTGTTCCGCTCCATGATTTGTAATCGCCACCATAGATATTGGTCGTAGTAGTACGTTCAATATCAACAGTTGTGGTAGTAGTTGAGTTCATTGACCCCTGAGTAAAATTAGGCGTCACAGCTTGAGAAAAGGCAGCTGACGGAGCAAAAATCAGAAGTAGGAGAAGTTTTTTCATGGTTCTTTTTTCTTATCGTCGTTAGATTTGTTTCGACTGCTGTTAGATGTATTTAAACCAAAGGTAGCTAGCGCCCCAGTAAAGACACTGGCTACAAAAGTTATGTCGCCACCACTTTGACCCTTTTTAATCATTGGAAGGTCAACGTAGTTAAGAGTAATAATAAAGCCACTCCAGATAACAACACCTAGACGTACAAAAGTTGCAAGGATTTCCAACTCTTCGTGATGTTCTTTTAATTGCTTGAAGATGGGCTTTTTTTCTTGGTTAATTTGCTCCATGTTTGCTTAAATACAGGTTTCAATATCATCACGATGTATTTGAACAAAGAGGTAGCAGTAAGGGTGGCGCCAACACTAATGAATGCTGTCGTAGCTGCTGTTGTCATGATTGTTGTGGTCGGCATAGGGACCGATATATCCGTAAACGGAATGTCAACAATCTGAGCTTCTTTGGGTAAATTTGGTTTTGTTGGTTTACTTGATTCCTTTTCGGACCCTTTCCCTTTGATCCCTGGGGGTGGCCTGAGGTCGCTAGGAGGCACCACAATGGGCTTGTAAGACGGTAAATCCGCCTTTGGCACACTAAGTACCGGAGCTGGCATTTGCGGTGCCTCAGGAAGCGTCCAGGAGGGGATCTCAGGAGGGTCAGTCCAAGGGTCCACCGAACAAGCCGCGTTCGATAAATTTCACGGCTTCATCATCAACAGTGTTGTCAGTTTGTTCAGCAAGCTTAGTCAAAAGATCTACAACAAGACGCTTGACCTTTTCAGAGTTGATAAATGAGAAAAGAATAGGGCGGATAAGAGTAATCATCATTCAATAGGGGTAGGCCATGCCGTAGCAAGGGCGGGGTTAGTAACTGTTTCCATTACAGGATTGTCATCAGAATCGACAACACCATTTCCATCACTGTCAGTTTGCTGACGGGTGATAGTCGCCGAACCATAAAGAAGCTCTTTGAGCGCAGCCACATCGCTACAAGCATCAATCTCAGCTTGACGTGTGTTGCAGGCAGTACGGACAGCTGCACGGTAAGTAAGCCATTGAGAAGACACCGCGTAATCAGTGACCTCAGCAGCTTTGATTACACGCCAGTCAGAGGGTGCAAGTAGTGAAGCAGCGATGTCGTCTTGCTTTTCTTTCCACAAAGTCTTGAGACCAGTCTTTGTATAGCCAAGCTCGTTACCGTCCTCATCGACAGCGGGTTCATCATTAAGCTGTTTGGGGTTATCGACACCCCAGTAGAAACGTTGATCCCACACAGGCTGTGGCTGATCAGGTACTTCCACGATCCCAATGGCTTGCTTCTCCTCCAAAGAAGTCAGTGCAAGCCAATTTGACGGGTATTGCATCCCGTCGTGAACAAATGCCTTACCAAGTCGCAAGGTCTTACCATCAAGTTGAAGCATAGTTAAATGTTTTAATTAGATCAGGCTGCACGAGAGTATTTGAAGGGATGCTCAGCAAATGCCATGTATACAGCATCGTTAGTTGTGTTTATTGACCTTGTGTTTCTTATTTTAAATCCATTAGACAAGAAATCAATATCAGAGTTATTATCTTCTTCATCGTTACTACGGTCTGCAGCAAGAATTGCTCCATTAGCATTATATGTGCTGCGAACATTGTCATGAATGACCCAAGAGGTGTTGGCAACAATGTCTGAACCTGCGGTGTAACCGTATAAAGCTTTAATCATGACAAAGGCTGGCTTAAATCCTGTGTAAATAAAGGGACCATTAGTCAATCCATTACCCTCCACGAGGCCAAAACTGGAAAATCCATCCACCGGCGCGAAGCAGTAGGCCACATAATTATCGCTTGAATTGTTAATCTCTGGGTTGTTGCCTAAATATACAACAGAGTTTGATGGATGTTTTTTAGCAAACAAATAGCTAGATGTATCAAGCCCATTGTAGTTATCTAAGACCAACGCCCCTAATGATGTTGAAGCATGATAGACAGGCCAACTATTAGATCCAGTTCTTTTTTTGCAAATTACCACCTGCGGAGCAACAGGCAATCCATGACCAAAAGAATCACCAGAATCGCTATTTGCAGGGGTGCTAGAGCCGCCCGTGTAGGTGACAATAGAAATTCCTGCACTAGTATTGGCTTTTACTTGAACATTAGTGGTTCCACTGCCATCAGTATTGCTGACCGCATTTGACGTTCCAACGTCCCAGGTCCAGGCAACATACTTCGTATTGTTTTCATTAACGTAGAGGGGTGTTCCTGTCCCAGCTGTTCCAGTAAATCCTGTTGAGGTTGTTGCGCTCACATAGCCGTATTGAGCGGGGCTGCCATAGCCTTCAGCTACGTTTTCATTGCTGGCAAGAGCTTTTCCAGAGCCATAGCCCCTGACGGCGTCGTAAAGCTGGTGGTAATAGCTCTTGTTGAGCTGTTTGATCCAGATAAAGTCTGGTTCAAAGCCCGTAGTTACTGAAACGCTACTGCCGCCATCGCCGGTCCACAAAGCGGTATTGAAATAATCCGAACCGTCGGCAATAAGCGGGTCGGCAAGATTCTGCGTGCAGAGTGACTTGAAGCCTGTTGGAATAGAAGAAATCGCAAATGGGCGTTGGCCGAAGTTAATATGACTTGTGGCAGCATTGAAATTCCAGTTTCCAGTTATTGCGACATAGCCTTGCGGATATGGAAAAAGTGTTCCCGCTGATCCGTCTGTTGCAATACCGGTAAACGCAGTCCCCTGTGATACACCATTTTTATAAAAGGTAAGGGTTCCATTGTCTGCATCAAAAGCAACGCCAATTACATCGCCGTTGCCCCATGTATCTCCGTAGGAGGTGCCTTCAGAGCTTCCGTTGCTATTACTTTTTTTCGCGTTAGAAAGATAGATGTATGAATTGTTATAACCTGTATCGTTTTGGCCTACGATACCTACAAAGTTATGCTGTGTATCATCCCAAGTAACTTCAAAATACCATTTACCAGACTTCATAGCGATAGTACCCCGCCCCATATGGGCGAGTCCACTGCCAGAACTGGTTAGCTTGAGGTTTCCTTCAGAAAGAGTGTCAGCTGTGTTGTGCAAATCAAGCGGGTTATATGTCGCATAGTTGCCGATATTGTTGCCACTAGCTGCGTCAGCATTCATCGGCGCGTCACGAAAAACGTCGCCAAAATTGCCGTCAACAAGCACGGCACTGTTGACCCTAATAGCTCTCCAGTCAACAGAATTAGTGCCAGCAGTAGTAATGTGTCGAACAATAATTCCGTTTGTAGCACCAATGGTTTGGTTGCCAATACTGACGTAGCTCCCACTGCTGGACGTTGTCAGATTTGTAAATGTGGATCCGTTGTCAAGAGAATAAGAGAATGTGCTGTTAGCCGTGTCGCCGTTTCTTAGATACAGCTCAATAGAACCTGTAATTGCAGTCGATGGAACAAACTTAATACCACAGCCGTTGGTATTGCCGCTGATAATTCTATCATTCATCCCTATTTTGCCATTAAATAGGGCAGATGCAGTGTTGTATGAGCTATTGAAGGCAGCAAGATAGGTTGATACGCCACTGCTGTAAATAGGACCGTCTGAAGATTGAAGATTGTAAGCCGTCCAATCATTATTTTTACCGCTTGAGTCGTTGCCTATCGTTGACTCATTGGCGAAATCCAGCAGGTGGAAACCATTGGTGCCATACGTTCCAGTATATGCCTTCGGGTTCCACATACCAGTGGTGGCGTCAGATTCACCAAAGTCAGTCGGCGCAAGTGCTTGACCGTCGATAAAATATACGTCGGCTAAATAACCATCGAAATAATTATCGTTTCCATCCGAGCGTCTGCCTATCTCATGGCCTACCGTAGAATTAACTGCAAAACTTTTATCTTGACTTAACGTATTTGATGTGTCTTGAAGGACAGAGTTGACATAAATTTTGCACCTATCTGCTGGAGTGCTTTGAGTCGTGTCTAACGCTATAACAATGTGATACCAAGCCGACGGATCTCTATATACAGCAGATGTTGTAACTTGTACTCTTGATTGACCATCGCCTTGACAGTCAACTCTAATTGTATCTGACTCAAAACGAATAGTAACAAAATCAGTGCTTGAAGCATCTGCACTAAAAAGCGTGGCATTAGTGCCAAGATTTGCTCTTTTTACCCATCCACTCCAAGTCCAAGTCTTGCGATTGCCTGCAGAAAAGTCGCGGCTTAAATATGCACTGTCATCATCGTTAAACCGCAAACTGCGTTCAATTTTAAAAACAGGGGCGCCGCCAGAACCGGCGGCACCTGCTAGAGCATTATTAAATACTGGCATATATCAAGTCACGTAGTTAGTGGTCACGTTGCAGGTGATCTTTTCAGAACCTGGGGTGTCGTCAAGAACGATGTAATCGATACGGTCAATACCGCCGCTAGTACCTGTAAGGGTGATACCAGCATCACCACCGACAAACAACATAGTGGTAGGCCAGGAGCCAGTAACTGTTGCAGCAGCAGTTGGTTGAATAAAAATAGAACCAGTCTGACCGTGAGTGTTTGCCAGGTTGCTCAAAGCAATGGTGTAGTTACCAGAGGGTTTAAGCAGGAAGTTGTTACTAGCAGCAAAGTCAATGGTGAAAGAAGTGCCGGTGTATTCAACAATGTCACCACGTTGTGGTTTGGTAAAACGTTGGATTTCGTCAGTCTTTGCAGTTGCAGGGTCAGCATCTTGTTTGCCAGCAAGCTGTGTAGCAGTTGGAATACCGCTGATAGCGACATCTACATCACCACTGCCAGTGTCATAAGTAAGCGTATTTACGCGGATTTTTCCGTGTGCCATAATTAAGGAATAATTGTGAGAATCGAAGTAGAAGGAACAGTGAGTGTTGCGCTAGATGCCACAGCAACAGCAGGACCCATCAGTCCGATGTTGGAGTTAGCGTCGTAAGTTTTAGATGCAGTAATTGTCTGAGGAGTCGTCAGTGCATCAGAGCTGACAGCAGAGAAACCAAGGTTGCCGTTCGTGTCGCTAGTCAAGGCTTGACCAGTCGTAGAAGGCAAAGCCGTAGGCAGCGTCAGGGTGTAGGTAGCTGCTGCGCTGTGAGCAGGTCCTTTAATACTTACACCGTGGCTATTTTGTTCGCAGTTCAGTTTAATTTGACCAGAACCACGGGTGTTGTTACCATAAACAGTAAGTGAACCAGAACCACCTGGGTCGATAATGACATCTCGGTTGCCAGTTGAACCAATAACGTAGGTAACAACATCAAGATCAGCGCCCAGTTGTGGTGAGGTGTCGTCACTAAGGTCTTGCATCCCAGCGCCTTGCAGCGCAGAAATGCCAACAAAGCTGAGGTTACCGTTACCGTCAGTCTTTAGGACCTGATCAGTAGCACCGTCAGAAGACGGATAGATCAGACCTGCAAGAGAAATTGCACCAGTGGCTGTAAGACCACCAGTCATGTTCACCTTACCCGTTCCGTGTGGAAGGAGGTTGATGTCACGGTTAGAGGTAGAGACGATGTCATGTGTAGAGACATCCAGATCTCCGCCAAGTTGTGGAGTTAGGTCATTTACAACTTCAGGACGATACGCATCAAGACTGATGTTTACTGAGCCTGTACGTTGGTCTACGACAAAGGTATCGCCAACTTTGAACTTACCGTTGTGGTCGGTACTGGACTGAAAGACCTTACCGTTTCTCAGGTTCTTAACTTGATTGGCTTCAACCGGCACACCACCGTTAGCTGGATCAGCACGGTAGTCAGTACCAGAGCCAACATATTCAAAGGTGTGACCACCAGTAGAGATATAAGAGCGATAGAAGAAGCTAACAGCGGCTCCACTTGCAATCGCAGCAGCAAGACCTTGGTTGGTAGCAAGTGCTGAGGGGTTGGGGTTCTCGATGTAGACATCCCACCCTTGACCGTTAGCAGTAGCAGATTTGACTGGATAAGTGTTCGATCCAATCGTCACAAGCATGTTGTCTTGCGGACGAGTCGCTGAACCGTGCCAGTTAGAAGCTGCTGTAGGAGCACCGATAGTGAAGAACAAATCCCCAGTAGATGCAGCAGCAGTGGCTGAGGCAGTAAAGATTGCACTGGAGGATTTACCGTCAGCAATCAGACCGTACCGACCATAGTCAGTCGTACAGTTGCTCAGGTTGAGCTGACCACCGTTAAGCGCCTTGGCGTGGTAGTGACAGAAGGTGCCGAAGAACGACACAAGTTGTGCATAACCGTTGTTGCAGCAAAGGATGCCAGGACCGTCAAGCGCAATCTGCGTAAACGAGTCCACCACCATCGAACGTAGTGGTGAGTTAGTTGCGACAGCAGAGCCGTCAACTAAGAGACCACCACCAGAGGGTCCAGAGGTAAGGTCACCGCCGAAACCACCTTGGTTTACGTTGTTAGGATCAAAGTAACCACCAAGGCTGTTGTCAGCGTTGTATTCCGCCTGGGTGTGGTTGTAGATCCCAGAGTCAGCAAAGTTTGTACAGTTCTGAATGTACGGAGACTTATAGATGACTGCGTTGGGATAGAAAGCAGCGACAAACGCCTGATTAGCCGGAAGACCATAGGTGCTGTCGTTGTCGATAGCGTGACCACCACGGGTTCCGCTAGCTTTCAGGCCACCAAAGGAGAAGTTAGCAATCTGTGTACCGCTGTTGACGCGGAACATGATGTTCTCTTCAGTAGCAGGCGTCGGATGGATGAAGCAGCTACGGAGAGACTGACCAATAATGGAAAGATTATTCTTTGTGATGTCAATAGGCAACGTCTCCCGATAAACACCAGGAGCCACAAGAACAATGTCACCATGATCTGCTGACGCAACAGCAGCTTTGATGGTCTTCATCGAGTCGATGATTCGGTGACCATCGTTACTGTCGCTACCATTAGCTTGGTCAACCCAAATAACGGTTGGCTGAGAAACAAACGTACCGCCACTGGAGATGCCTAACCAGTTAGAGCCACTCCAAACAGAAAGGGTCTGATCGCCAGCGTGGTCGTACCACATCTTGCCAATAGGCCAATCAGTACCAGATGGCGTACCAGTCTGGTAAATAACGTCATACCGCTTGTCATTAGCAGCAGTAGTGCCAATTTCGTCGTCAGTACCTGTTGCGTTGGGGCTAGCGTTTTGCTCAGCAAGAGTCCTTACATCACCAGCAATTACCTTTGCAAGGTCAAGTGTACCGGCAGTAATTTTTGCGCCACTAATTGTGTTGTCAGCAATCTGACGATTAGTGACGGAATTAGCTGCAAGTTTAGGTTCAGTGACTGCATTTGCTACAAGCTCGGCAGTATCAACCGAGTTGTCTTGCATGTTGGCAAGTGCAACAGCGTTGTCAGCGAGCTTTGCGTTGGTTACAGCATCGTCAACCAATTCATCAGTGTCAACCGAATCATCTTGCATTTTTGCAAGGCTGATTGAGTTATCCGCAAGCTTACCGTTAGTAACATTAAGGTCTGCAATTTTTGCAGTAGTTACGTTTGAATTAGCAATCTTAGCTGTAGTAACGTTGCTATCCGCAATTTTAGCTGTAGTTACATTACTGTCAGCAATTTTGGCTGTAGTAACAGAAGCGTTGACCAACTCTGCCGTGTTGACGGAGTTGTCTTGCATCTGTGCAAGTGCAACTGAGTTGTCAGCAAGCTTTGAGTTGACGATTGCATCATCAGCAATCTTATCAGTTGTGACCTGGGAGTTGCCAATTTTATCTTCAATGACAGCACCGTCACGAAGCTTGGCTGAAGAGACTGCCTGGTTAGAAATGCCGAACTCACCGACCATTTCCTGATCAGCATATAGAAGCTGATTGTAATTTTCGTTGAGTTCACCAGCTTTTACAGCGGAACCTGCTGCAAGTACATACCTAGCTGTATCAACATCAGTGTCACGATAAATACGAATGGCAACGCCACTTGCAGGTGCTGTCGTGAACCTCAGCGTCTGGGCGTTGTGAAATGTGTATGCAGTTGTCAGGACGTGGTTAAGAGTTACCTTAACGTCTGCCTCTTTGAGATATGTAAATGAAACAGAGTAATCGCGGGTGGAACCATCACCTGTATGGAAGTATTCAGTTGTTACCGTAGTTGCCATTACTTGTTCTTAAGCATTAGATTGTTAAGACCTTCAATATCACCCTGCTCCTGATAGATGTCCTTCATCTCATTCATTTGATATTGAGCGAAGATTTGATCCCTATCCGTCAGCATCAATTCAGCACGTTCTTTGGCCTCACGTAGTGCCATACGAATCTGTGCATGTAGGCTGTCCCACTTACGGTGATCCAGACGTGTAGACGTACTTGCTCGTGCAGTGTTATAGCGTTGGACAAACTGAGTATTATTCTTCATAATCCTCTCTAGTTCGCCAGCAAAGTAAGCGTCTTCACCCATCAGCCGGTAAAGCTCAGCACGTTGTTTCGGTGTGTAGTCCACACCTTTACCGTTTGTCTGCATGGTCGGTCGAGCGTCGAACTCCACGTCAATCAGGAACTGTTCGGCTTTAGTAGTCCCTCCGTAGGTTTTCCACGGGGAATAGGTATTCCAGAAACGATGAAAGAGGTTGGCAGGTTCGTTGACCTTCTTACCAGTGATCCAGCTGTACTGAATCCCCAGGTCGTTTTTGGCCATCGGGTTGCGGTTAGCGATCAAGTGATAGATGTCCTGTTCAACAACACGAAGTTCAGGGTGCAGCAGACGTGCGACCTCGTTCCTAAAACCAGAAAGAGGTACAAGACCAGAACCAAAGCTTGCTGCCCAACGTTGTCCTGCAGCTGGGTTGCCAGACATGATGTCAAACAAAGGCTCTAGACCAGACATAAATGACTTACTGGTCATGTGAGCACTGAGCAAGAAACCCATACGATTCATTTGCATCTCAAAATCTGCTTCGTCAAGTGAACCGAAAGTACCCATGACGTCAGCTGTTACTGCAAGCCAGTCGCTGATAGCTCCAAGGTTGTCGTAGCTGTACCAGTTACCGTCTAGACCTTTGTATGTGCGAGGTTTGTAGTTAGCTTCTTTAGCGACACGATCAGTTTCTTTATCAAAGTGACCGTTGCCTCGAAGGTTGCCAGCAAGGAACATCGGACCAGCAGCAAGCATTGCCAAAGTACCGATCGCCTTACGACCTCGGATCTCAGCACGGAGAGTATCGAAACGAGCATATTTGTGTTCGTCAATAGGGATGTCTCGTGCTTTCAAAATTTGATCAATCTCCTGCTCAGTAAAAGCAGAAGTAGGTTTCAGGGGATTGGCAATCTGGTTGTAGTCACGAACAAAGACACTAAAAGGACTATGCGTGTCAGTACACCGCATGATTTTCATCGATGTCTTCGGCAACATCAACAACAGTTTCAGTACACGAC
>BCSF01000718.1_pt1 | contig 12187 bp, 8 predicted proteins | sample 1016431 | NCBI WGS metagenome assembly BCSF01 (sample SAMD00045685;SAMD00045686;SAMD00045687;SAMD00045688;SAMD00045689;SAMD00045690;SAMD00045691;SAMD00045692;SAMD00045684;SAMD00045690;SAMD00045691;SAMD00045692;SAMD00045684;SAMD00045685;SAMD00045686;SAMD00045687;SAMD00045688;SAMD00045689, study...
TTTTACCGGGAGTTGCAGAACGTTGTGTATAGGTTGTTGGAAACAGAACGTTATCTTGATTTTTACGAATGGTAGGCGCTGAAATGCCTATGACGTCTGATCATGTAGTATGGGCTGAACAAAACCGTTTACACATCTCTTACAATGGAGTTGTAGCAAGTGTAGCTGGAGTTACTCCAAATATCGTATCTACTTTGACTATTCCTGTAGGTGGAGCTGGAGCTACTTTGGTAGAAAACGTAGTATCTCCTGGATCTACTATCGCTGTAATCAATGGGGCTAATGGAGACGAGCTTAAATGTTATGTTGTTGCTTCTGGCGCAACTCCAGGATCTGGTTTAGCTGCTGGTGAATTAACTGTTAAGCCTTACACTCAAGAAGCTCTTGATGGTGCTGGTGCTGGTGAAGTTGACTTAGTGACAGGTTCTCCTGCTTTGAAAATCTTTGTATATGGTTCTGAATATGGAAAAGGAACTACTGATGCTAACAGACTCTCTGTAGAGCCTTCTTTTACTCAGTATTCTAACTCTCCAATTATCATCAAAGATAAATACGCTGTTAACGGTTCTGACACTGCTCAAATTGGTTGGGTAGAAGTTGCTACTGAAGACGGAACAGGTGGTTTCTTATGGTATTTAAAAGCTGAGTCTGAAACAAGACTACGTTTTGAAGATTACCTAGAAATGTCTGTAGTTGAAGGTGAATTAAAAGGTGGAACATCTACTGCTACTGTAAAAGGTACTCAAGGTCTTTTTGCTGCTATTAACGAAAGAGGTAACGTAGTTGCTGCTTTTAATACTGGTGTTAACCAACTTAACGATTTCGATTCAATTCTTAAGAACTTAGATACTCAAGGAGCTATCGAAGAAAACATGCTTTTCTTAAACAGAGAAACTGCTTTATCTTTCGATGATATGCTTGCTGGTCTTTCTGCTGGTGCTCAAGGTGGTACTGCTTATGGATTGTTTGAGAATTCTGAAGAAATGGCTTTAAATCTTGGATTTAGCGGTTTCCGTAGAGGATCTTACGATTTCTACAAAACTGATTGGAAATATTTGAACGATGCTTCTACTCGTGGAGGTTTAACAACTTCTAGCATTGATGGTGTATTAGTACCTGCTGGAACTTCAACTGTTTACGATCAAATCTTAGGAACAAACATCCGTCGTCCTTTCTTACACGTTCGTTACCGAGCTTCACAAGCTGACGATCGTCGTATGAAAAACTGGATCACTGGTTCTGTAGGAGGAGCTTACACTTCAGATCTTGATGCAATGGAAGTACACTTCCTTTCTGAAAGATGTTTAGTTGTACAAGGAGCAAACAACTTTGTATTGTTTACTGCTTAATTATACTTTAAAATCTTGGGGTCGCGTTTTGCGGCCTCAGGATTTTTATTATTAACTATTTAATTTTATTATATCATGGCTAAAAAGGCTAAAGCAGAAGAAACTGTTGAGGTTGCACCTCAGCCGGTTGTACAGAAACCTGTAGAACCAAAACAACCAGCTAAACCAAGTTGGGAAATAAAAGATAGAACATACATTTTAAAAGGTAACAAAACACCTTTAACATATACAATGCCTTCTAGACACGGCTCTAGATATCCACTTCTTTGGTTTGACGAAAAAAATGGAGAGCAGAAAGAATTAAGATATGCTACTAATCAAAACTCTTGCTTTGTTCAAGAACAAAAAGGAGAGGTTACATTAGGTCATATCATGTTTAAAGAAGGTGTACTTTATGTTCCTAAAGAAAAACAAAATTTACAAAAATTATTATCTCTATATCACCCATATAAAGATAAAAGATATTATGAATATAGCTCTATAGCTGTAGCTGAAGACGAATTAGATACTTTAGAAACACAAATAGATGCTATGAACTTAGCTAGAGAAATAGATATAGATCAAGCAGAGGCTATTTTAAGAGTTGAACTTGGTTCAGCTGTTTCTACAATGAGCTCAAAAGAACTAAAAAGAGATTTACTTTTATTTGCTAAAAGTAATCCTAGAGGATTTGTTGCTTTAGCTAATGATGATAATGTTCAGCTTAGAAATATAGCTATTAGAGCTGCTGAAGCTGGAGTTATAAAATTATCCGGAGATCAAAGAACATTTACATGGGGATCAAATGGCAGAAAATTAATGAACGTTCCGTTTGATGAAAATCCATATTCAGCTTTCGCTGCTTTCTTAAAAACAGATGAAGGTGTTGAAGTTTTTAGATCAATAGATAAAAAACTATAAAAACAAGTGATACTAATATACGGGCGGTTTCGGCCGCCTTTTTAGTATTTATATAAATATATAAAATGGCAGTAAGCGTAAACACAGTATACACAACAGTCTTGTACATATTAAACAAAGAGCAAAGAGGTTATGTAACTCCTTCTGAGTTTAACAGTATTGCTGATTTAGTGCAAAAAGAAATATTCAATTCTTACTTTCCAAACGGAAACCAACAGAATAGAAAAAATCAAAATAACTCTGAAAATGATACAGAGTTTTTCAATATGTATAAAGATATAGCTTATAAACTATATCCTTTTGAAAAAGAAATAGCATTTACATATGACGCTGGCGGAGATTTCTTTTATAACAACACATCGTCTACTGTATATAAAATAGGTGAAGTCATTACTACATACGACGGTCAACCTAAATACGAGTCAGTAACTCAATTGACTAGTAAAAAAGATTTTGATAAAATAACAAGATCAAAATTAACAAAACCTACAAAACAATATCCTTTATTTTACACAACAAACGATACCGCTCAAAATGGAGTTATTTTAAAAATATCACCATCACCTGAAGCAAATGGTAGCGTTTCTGTTAATTGTATAACAAACCCAACATCTCCTAAATGGGATTATGTAGTTGGATCTGTTGGTCAGTATATATTTAATCCTGTAGGTGTGGGAGCATCAACTTCTGCTGACTTTCAGTTAGATATATCGGAACAAACAAACTTAATAATTAATATATTAAAGTATTTTGGTATTGTTATAAATGATCCTACTATAATTCAAGTAGCTGAACAAGAAAGCCAAGCAGTTCAAATAAACGAAAAATCTTAAATAAATGAGTGCAGAAACTAACCAACAATATTATCAAGGCGCTCAGCCTTTCTTAGTCACCGACGTAGCTGGCCAAAGTTCTTTCGTAACTACTTTTAATACGGATTTAGTTTTTGGATCATATGATAATACAGAAACGAATTACGCTTTAAATAACTTTAAGCTATACACTAGCGCAACTGGTTTGCCAGGAAGTTTTACAGAGTACACTAGTCAATATGAAGTAAGTAATAACACAATATACATAGGTACAAAAGCCGTTCCAGTCTTATTACCTCAAAATACTTTTGTTGTTGTTCAATTAAAAACACTTAGCGGTGGTAACTATGGAGCTCAAGATGCTTTTGGTGATACCGTGGAAGAAAACTATGGCGGTTATAGTTATATAACTCTAAATGACGCTATAGACAACTTCATGGTTGGTTATGTTGGAGATGGCAAAATAATACAAAAAGCTAAAAAATCTGACGTGTTGTTTTTTGCTAAAAGATCTTTACAAGAATTTAGTTATGATACTTTAAAAAGCATACACTCTCAAGAGTTAACTGTACCTGCTAGTCTTAGTATTGTTATACCTCAAGATTACGTAAACTATGTAAATATATCTTGGATAGATAGTGCTGGCATAAAAAGACCTTTGTTTCCTACTAATAATTTAACTATATCACCTTATAACAACCCAGTTCAAGATACAGCTGGAGTTCCAACACAAGACAACTTTGGTGAAAACATAGAAGGTACTTCTATAACAGAAGAGCGTTGGAAAAATCTTAACATAAACTTATTAAACAATAATTTAAATCTAGACGATTGGGCTTATTTTAGCGAAGCTTACGGCTACAACGGTAACTGGAACTTAGGTCAGTTTTACGGAACAGACCCTCAATACGCTAATGTAAATGGTTATTTTACAATAAATGAAAGAGAAGGCAAAATATCTTTTTCAAGCGATCTAGTTGATAAGTTAATTGTTTTAGAATACATATCTGATGGCTTGGCTTACGATCTAGACACTAAAGTGCCTAAGCTTGCAGAAGAAGCTCTATATGCTTCTATATTGCATTATATTGTATCTACTAGAGCAAATCAACCAGAGTATTTAGTAAATAGACTTAAAAAAGATAAAAGTTCTAAATTAAGAAACGCTAAAATTAGATTATCTAACATTAAGCTTACTGAAATAGTTCAAGTTATGAGAGGTAAGTCTAAATGGTTAAAACACTAAAATTAAATGGCAGAAGTTAAAAATAGTTTCATCAAGTCTAAAATGAATCAAGATCTTGATGAAAGATTAATACCTAACGGCGAATATAGAGAAGCTTTTAATGTTTCTGTAAATAAATCAGTTAGTGACAATGTTGGTACTCTACAGACTGTGCTTGGTAACGAAAGTTTAATAGATTTTGATACGTTATTAGGTAAATCTGGCTTAGAAGTTATAGGAGTTTATTCTGACGATGTAAATGGTATTATATATTCTTTTTTAACCAATAACACTCGTTCAGAGTATGTACCAACAGGAGCTGTTAACACTATAACCTTAACAAATGGAGGTACTGGATATGATGTAACTCCAGCAACTGGACAAACTTCAACAACCGGTAGTGGTACTGGATTAGTTGTATCTGTACAAGAAACAGGTGGTATCATAAACACTGTTAATATAGTAAGATTTGGATCTGGATATAACATCGGAGATACCGTAACTATTTTAGGTGGCAATGCTGATGCTACAATAAGTGTTGATTCTATATTACCTTCTTGGGGTGCTATAGTTTCTTTTAATACTCAAACACAATCAACTAAAATAATTGCTGAAGGAACTTGGTTAAACTTTTCTACATTAAATCCTGTAACTGGTATAAGTTTACTTGAAGATTTATTGTTTTTTACAGACAATAGAAATCAACCTAGAAAAGTAAACGTTACTTACCCCACGCTTTATTATACTACAGAAGATCAATTATCTGTAGCTAAGTATTATCCTTTTCAGTCAATAGAGCTTTATCAACCTAGTGAGCTAACTAGCGCTGTAATTGCGAGTGATACAACTTCATCAACTGTAAGTAATTCAACAACAATACCACTAACTACAGGTTCTTCGGATATAAAAGTTAGCCAAGGTGTTATTGGCGCTGAAGTTGGTCAAAATGTATTTGTTACAGATATAACAAATTTACCAACAAGTATAGAGGTTAATATACCTCAAACATTAACATCTGGGGCTGCATTAAGATTTGTATATCCTGAAACTACAATGCAAGATGCTATAAATGAAGATTTAGGACCATCTGCTACTGCTAAGGTAAAAAGTGTTATAAGCTCAACAACTTTTGAAATAGCAACTCCTAGCTTTTTAGGAGCACTACCGTTAATAGGTCAAGATATATATTTACAGCTACCTAATGGTAATTTTGAAGATCTAGGTGTTTCAGTTATTAACGTTTCAACTGGAACCAATGTTTTAACTATAGAAGCTAGTGGAACACCGTCAACAGCATTAAATCCTTTAGATGTTGTTAAATTTGCTATAGAAAACCCTTATTATGATCAAGATTTCGCAACTAAAGCCAACTTAGATTACTTAGAAGATAAGTTTGTTAGGTTTTCATATAGATTTAAATTTGATGATGGAGAATATTCTTTAATAGCTCCTTTTACTCAGCCATGCTTTATACCTAAGCAAGATGGTTATTTCTTAAAACAGCAAGTTGGTGAAGATATAGTTACTGATGAAGAAAAAGCTTTTAGAAGTACAGAGGTTGAATTTATGGAAAATAAAGTTAATAAAATACTTTTAAATATACCTCTACCATACACAGCTAATAGCTTAGGTAATAGCTTAAAAGTTACAGAAATAGATATACTTTATAAAGAATCTGATAAAGTAGCTATAAAAGTGGTTGACACTATACCATTAACTAATAACGTAACGGGTGATAGCGAATATTATCAATATGAATACGGATCTAAAGCACCGTTTAAAACTTTACCAGAAAGCGAAAGCACTAGAGTATTTGATAAAGTACCTGTAAAAGCATTATCACAAGAAATATCTAGCAATAGAGTTATTTATGGTAACTATCAAGACAAACACACTCCACCTCAGTTTTTAGATTATATATTAGGTGCTACTGAAAAAAGCGCTTTTTATACTAGTCAATATAAAAGTGAAACTAAAAGTAGTGAGGTAGAATATCCAAACGCAACTTTAAAGCAAAATAGAAATTACGAAGTTGGTATAGTTTTAGCAGATAAATTTGGTAGACAGTCTACACCTATATTTTCAAGAACAGATTTATCAGGATCACCTAGCTTTTTAAGTTCGACTATATTTTCAGATTACAAAACTAAGTTTGATTCACCGTCTAACCTATCTAATTTTGATGGTAACTCTTTAAAAATACAGTTTAATCAAACCATAAGTGGTAGTTATGCTGGAAGTCCAGGTTTATATAATGGAGACCCTGATTCACAAGATTATAATCCACTTGGTTGGTATTCTTACAAAGTAGTTGTAAAACAAACTCAACAAGAATATTACAATGCCTATGTGCCCACAGCTATGGCAGCGTATCCATTAGATTCAGCTAAAGAGTTGGGTACTACATCTCACATATTATTATTTAACGATAATATAAATAAAATACCTAGAGATTTAACAGAAGTTGGTCCTGCTCAAAGAGAGTTTAGAAGTAGTGTCAGAATGTTTGGTAGAGTTACTAATTATTTAGAAGAGCTAACACCTACAGATTTAGCGTCTAATGTACAGTTTTATCCTGAAAAAACAGCTGATATAAGCACTAACGTCGCCACTATTAAAGATCTTTTTGATTATAAGCAGTTTCCAGATTCTAGTAATAGTGATTATTTATTTTACAATTTTGATATTGATAATACAACAAGTACTACTGAAACTTTAGTTGCAGACTCTAGTTCATTAGTAGCTAAAGTAAGTACACAAAAACAATTTGGGGCGCAAGTGCCTTCAACTGGAACTTACACAAACGGTCCTTTTTTAAATGTTTATGAAATAGAACCAATGGTGTCTTTGTTAGATATTTATTGGGAAACATCGACATCTGGAACAATAAGTGATTTAAATCAAGCTATAAACGCTTCAGGGCCAACATCATTTGATAGAATAGATGATTGGAACTGGTATTTAAGAGAAGATAACGACGGTACTGATAATCCTGTTAGCTTTTTCAAGCCAGTTAAATTAGATGGTACTCAATTTGCTAATCCAGAAAATACAACTGGATCTATAGTAAGTATAGTAGATGGAGCAGGTAATAGTTCTAACGCTAATGGTGTTCTTTATTACGATTCTGTAACACCTGCAAATGGTATATTTAATATAGAAAACAACTTAAATGGTACTTTTAATATTATATTAAACTCTCCAGGTGGTGACGTTGAATTAGTCTATAATGACACTACGCCAACAGACCCTAATAGTTATACTATTGAAATGAGCTTTAATCACCCTGACGCTAGTGGTGCTACAACTTTAACTCAAACAAGTAGTTTCTGTCCATTGACAAATGATTTACCAGAAATAAACAATTGTCCTTCAACATCTATAGATGTACCACCCCCTACAACAACTGGTGTAATATTTACTTATACTGGAGTTAACGGATCTAGTACTACATCTTTAAACCAATTAGGTTTAAGTTTTCAAATATATAGTGTTTTTGAAAATACATCTAGCGGTCCTGTAGACGTAACTAGCGATCCTTTAGCAAATCCATTTACATTAAATGCTAACACAGGTGAAATGACGTTTGATGATTCAATAGCTAGAGGTAATACTTACGGTGTTCAAGTTAGGGCTTATGATTACGAAGGCGTACAACCAAGTACAGCTGGGATATGCGAAGCTAACTACTTCTTTGAACTTCTTGAAATTGCTCAAACAGATCTTGGAGATCCTACTGATATATTTAGTAGAGATAATTCATTTTTTAATGGACCTAGAAGCGCTAATGGTTTTATAAATATTTCAGGTTATCCAGCTGGAGATCCAAATGAAACTATTTTTAGATTTCAAGTTCAATTGCAGTTAGCAGCTTTTGGTTTAGATCCTACTATAGGTAATAATAAAAATGGTACAGCTACATTAAAAATAGGTAGTGTAGATAGCTTAGTGCCAGGAGATCCTGGTTACGCAGAAAATACAATAAGCATAACTTATCCTTTTAATCAAAATGTTCCGTTAGGTGGTTCAACTACTCCTGTACAAACTCTCGCGGGTATAGACAGGTACGTTGGAAGATATTATTATGAAATTATAGCTAATAATATACCAAATGTAGATACAACTACTCCAAGTAACAACGCTAACTATGTTGAAGCTACGGCTGAATTTATAATTCCATTATTACCCTTACCATAAATAATTAAATAAACAAGTGATAATAATACAATGGCAGCTACTATAGAAGTTAAATATTTTAACAGTTTTGTTTTAAAAAAACAGCCAGAGAACAATTCAGATGAATTAATCTGGAATGGTTCTTTTGGTATACCTCAACCTTCTGGTGGTTTTAGAAGAACATCTAATATAGATAATGATAAAACATGGATAGTTGAAGAAGCTAGAATTAGAGGTGGTTATAATAATACTTCTACAGATTATGGTGTTAGAGCTTATTTAGTTGAAGACGAGCCAAATGCTAATTTTAGATTTAACTCTATGATATACTCCGGTATATATAACTCTAGAACTGGCATAAACCAAACCAACGTTTTTAGTGTTGGCGAGGAAATAACAAAAAGTTTAGATCCAGCAAATGGTTCAATACAAAAATTATACGCTGAAGACACTAACTTGATAATATTTCAAGAGTCTAAAGTTAGTAGAGCATTGATAGATAAAGATGCTATATACTCAGCTGAAGGTGGTGGCTTACCTGTTAGTTCTTTTAGAACTGTAATCGGTCAAATAGTACCTTACGGTGGAAACTATGGTATTGGCACGCATCCTGAAAGCTTTGCTGTATATGGTTACAACAAATACTTTGTAGACTCAAATCAAGGTGTGGTATTAAGATTAGGTGGTAATAGTGGTATAGATGAAATATCATCAGCAGGTTTAACATCGTTCTTTAGAAACAACATAATAAGTGTTGATTCTAATACTTTTGGTAGCGGTAAGCTTATAGGTGGTTGGGATATGTATAATAAAGAATATACTTTATCGATACAACCATCAAATCCAAGTTTAACATATAAAACACTTTCTTTTGACGAAAGAACAAGAGGTTGGGTTAGTTTTTATAACTTTGAACCAAGTCAAATATTTAGTGTTAAAAATAGAACATACACAAACAATGGAAGTAGTTTATGGCTTCATGATTCAAGTAGTGTTAATCACGGATCTTTCTACGGAACAACATATCCTTCATCTGTTAAGTTTGTAATGAATCCTCAACCAAGTACTCAAAAAGTATTTAATACAGTTGCTTATGAAGGATCTAACGGCTGGGAAATAACTAGCTATCAATCAGATAGAACTGGAGCTGGTACATCAGCTGGAACCGGTATATCTGCATTTGATCAAACAGCTACTGTGCTAAGCTTTGTTGAAGGTGCTTATGATTCTGCTGTACCACCTAATACTGGGACAGCAGCAACTGTTCAACCAATATTTAGAGCAGGTTTTGATAGAAAAGAAAATAAGTATTGCGCTAATTTAATAAACAATACTCAAGCAAACTTTGCCACACAAGGTGCAATTGGTGGTGAAGTTATATATGGAGATCAAATCTCTGGTATTAAAGGATTTACTACTTTAGTAACCATACAAACAGATAATGTTACGGATGTTGGTGGTTATAAAGAATTATTTACAGTATCATCAAACTACACATATTCAAGTGGATATTAAAATTAAAAATATAAAATTATGCTAACAGGAGCTGTAATAGGTGCAGGTACCAAAATAATAGGTAGCTTGTTTGGCGGGTCAAAAGCTAAAGCTGCCGCTAGAGCTGCAGAAGCGGAAAGACGCAGACTTCAAGGTCAACTTAGAAGTTTAGAAAAAAACAGACAAGAGATTGTTAACCCTTATGCTGGTGTAACTAGTTTAGCAGGTTTAGCAACTGATTTGTCTGATCAAATATCTAATCCATTTGCAAACTTAAGTGTTGCTACTCAAGCAGCTGAAATGCAAATAGAACAAGCTGATATATCTTTAGCCAATACTTTAGACACATTAAGAGCTACTGGCGCAGGTGCTGGTGGTGCAACCGCTTTAGCTAACGCTGCCTTGAAAAGTAAACAAGGTGTTGCTGCTAGTATTGAATCTCAAGAAGCTCAAAACGAAAAGATGAGAGCACAAGGCGAACAAGCTATGGAAACTGCTCAAGTTGCACAGCAAGCAAGATTACAAGATATACAAATATCTGAAGGCGCAAGAGCTCAACAAGCACAAGCACGAGGTGAAGCATTTAAAATGCAAATGACAGAAACTAGAGAACAAGATCAAATAGATTACGTTAGAGGTCAACTAGAGTCTGCTAGACAAGATCAAGCTAGAGCACAAGCTGATGCAACATCTGCAACAATGGGTGCAATTGGTGGTCTTGGTCAATTAGCCGCGGGTTCAGGAATTTTTGATAGTGGATCATAAATATTAAAAGATGAAAAACGAAAATATAATAAAAAATCTTACGATAAAGCAAATAAACCAAAGTGACGCGCTTGGTTTTAATAAAGATTTTATATCAAAAGCTCACGATGTTAATTTTGATCTTTTAGGTAAAGCTTTTGCCAATACAGCTAAGACTTATGCTAAATTAAAAATAGCTATAGAAAACAACACTTGTGAGTCAGATAACTGTGTATATGAGATTAATAAGTTAAAAATGCTAGAGCAAGCTCCTCAAGCTTCTTTAGATTTTTTAGCATCACTTATATCACAACTTCAAGTAACTGAAAGCGAAAACTTTGATCCTAATAATAACTTTGAGTATACTGTAGCTAATTGTATACTTAATGAAAAACCTGGTTTCTCTAAGTCAGATGGCTACGATGCTTATTTAGACTTGTTAGAAGATGGATCTCAACAAATAAGCTTTTATGGACCAATGTTTGCGCAACCACTTGTAATCAATAGTGTGTCATTACAAGCATTAGGCAACGTTGGTACGACTATAGTTGCATCGACGCCTGATTTACCATCAGAAATGATGTCTTTGCTATCTAAAACAGGTTTGTTTACAGCTGAAAGTATTATGGAAAATGGTCAACTATCGCCTAACGCTAAAATATCTGAAGAGTTCGTACTTAAAAACCCTGATGGTAGTTTTGATTACGAAATTATAGATATAGGTAATGGTAAAGGTAGAAACATACTTAAGTATGATATGGATAAAATAGAAAGAAAATCTAATCCATTTATAACTGCTGAAGCTGCTGGTTTATTAAACCTAGAACAAGAGGCTGTAGCAGCTTGGAACGTTTATTTATCTGAAGGTAAATACTGGTCTTATACTGAAGACTTGCCTTTATACCCTGACAAACAAAAAGAGTTTGAGAAAAAATACAAAGATTACTTTATGAATAACTACCTTAAGCAATTTGTAGAAAATCAATTACCTACAAATCCTGAAGACGCTGCTATTTTTGACATACAAGAAGCTAAAATGGCTAAAGCACAAGCATTCATCGAAGCTAATAACCTATAAAAATTTAATTAAATGCAACTAGTAGAATACGTTAATTCTTTATTTGAACAAGGTCTATCTGGAGAAGAAGTTATTGCTAAAACTCAAGAGTGGAAAAAGAAAAATAATTACGAAGCTCCTGAGCAAGTAAAGAAACAGGGTGCTGCAAAACAGACGGATGCGAATGCATCACCCACAGAAACACCGGAAGCGTCCGAGAATTTAGAGTCTGGAAGTGGACAATCACAATTAAATCCAAATCTAGATTTAATAAACCGTAGAGCTCAAAATAAAATATTAGATGATGCTAGAAAGAATTTAGAAGAATCAGCAGGTTTTATAGTTGACTTTAATCAATACGGTAAAACACTTAGTGAGGATTTTACTTTTACAGACATATCTGGTGAGACTATAGATACCTCTAAAGTAG
>BCSF01000719.1_pt1 | contig 12164 bp, 16 predicted proteins | sample 1016431 | NCBI WGS metagenome assembly BCSF01 (sample SAMD00045685;SAMD00045686;SAMD00045687;SAMD00045688;SAMD00045689;SAMD00045690;SAMD00045691;SAMD00045692;SAMD00045684;SAMD00045690;SAMD00045691;SAMD00045692;SAMD00045684;SAMD00045685;SAMD00045686;SAMD00045687;SAMD00045688;SAMD00045689, study...
CCTGGAGTTTATCGTAATCAGCGATAACTTTATCGAGATTGACCTTGGGAACCTCAACGTATACAGGTTCTTGAGCGTAAAGACGTTGGTTAGTCAGTTCTTCTGCCGCTTCGTCAAAAGCTTTCTGAGTTTGTGACTCGAAGTCTTCACCACCCTGGTTGCTGTATGAAGGAGTGTCGAGATCGGCTTCATCACGTTTGCCGTGATCATTGCTGTCGTTGGAATCATCTGCTACCTCGGATTCGGTTTGGGATTCTTTCTGTGCTTGTGGTTCAACAGTAGTAGACTCTTGTCCTTCCTGAGAAGACTGAGGCAACTCAGCAGGAGGAGTGTCTTCTTTCTGTTGCTCAAGGAAATCTTTGATCTCACGGCACAGGTCGATAACTTCCTGGAAAGTTTCTACACCTGCTACTTTATCAACAAATACTTGTTCCTGTTTGTTAAAAGGGATACAAGCGTAGGCACCAATCTTGAAATGAAGATTGATACGGTCGATCAAATTGAACTTATTTAGATCATGATCAGCGATATCAAAGAAGTCTTGCTCGTTAAGTTCCTGGTATCCATTGTAAAAGTCTTTGTTGAGACCAGCATACTTACGCTTCATCAACTTCTCGATACGAGCATCCTCCACAACATTAATGAAGTCTTTAGGAACATCGAAGTCCCAGACATCATTAGGTGTGAACAGAGCGTGACCGACTTCGTGACCCACCAGCAGGTCATAGACAACCTTAGATGCCTTGTCCCACAGAGGCAGAGTCAACACACGACGGATGACATCGAAAGAAGCAGTGCTGACCTTACGGTGTTCAACGACAAGGTTCTCGGTAGCGAGCAGTCGTGCCAGGTTGCCTCGGATCTCTTGGTTGAACATGTCTCTCTGTCGTGTGTCCACATACTATAAAACCCCCTGGGGTCACCAGAGGGTTGTAGTGGACAGTACGTAGACTGTCAATACTCAAACACAGAATCATCATGTCCCGCTGGTCCCTTAGGCATGATGTTGAATGCCAGGGAATACCGTTTGGTATCTGTTTTATGTAGCAGAACTTTATGTTCTACCCAACTAGGGAACATGAGCATCAGGTTTGTCTTGGGTTGGATTTCCCAAGACCTAGAGTTGAAGTAATGGTAATCGAATGCCTCTACATTGATAGTCTTGTGTAGAGGATCATAGAATACAATAGGAGCACTGTCCTCGTCATACGCTCCAAAGTAAATGATACCACTAAACCAGGAGTTCGTATGAGAATGTTGTAGACAACTACCACCTTTGTATGTACGAGTCAACCAAGAACTAGTAAACTGAATATCAGTTTGATAGTTCAGAACATCAATAATATAACTGAGACACTTGTCTCGGATATACTCAGCAATTTCTGGTTGACTGTCTAACCAGTGTTTGTCTAACGTGGTCGCTCCATTAGAACCATCTGCTTCAGCATCTTCCAACCATTCTTGATCTGGAGCAAGATCATACAGTTGCTTGCTGATATCAAAGTCGATACCACACGAAGCAATAGGGTTGGCAAACACTGGCATAACCTGCCAGTAGGGATCTTGATCTGTTGTAAAAGGTGGGATATTCATGCTTCGGACAACACAGAATAATTTTTCACTTTCTCAAACTTCATAGTACGATCAAACTTACCTTCAAGACTTTCTTTGTGACTGATGACAAACACGTTTGTATTGTCATCAAAGTTACGAAGGATCCAACCAAGTTCACTACTACCATTTTGGTCTAGTGAACCATCAAAGATCTCATCTAGAATAAGGAGGTTAGTATCCACACTATTCTTAAGTTTAGCAATACTCCTCCAAGTAAGCAGAAGAGCAAGATCAATACGAGCCTTCTCTCCCTCACTGAAAGATTCGTAAGTAAAGATGTCTCGGTATCTAGACTTAATAGTTTCCTCAAAGTTTTCATCGAGAGTAAAGTTAACGTAAAAATCCATCCTCCTGAGATAATCTCCGATGAGCTTGTTCATCGCTGGAAGATATCGTCTTATGATTCTACTCTTAATTCCATTATCTTTTAACAATTGACCAGCAACACTTAATGTATCTTTATCTTTCTTAGATGTGATGAAGTTGTCTTTGATAGACTTCTTCTCGTCAACATAAGCAGTCAGTTTCTCGAACTCTGCTTTCTTGCTACTGGTAGGAGCATTGAGATCTTCGATCTCTGTTTCTCTATTACTAATCTGCTGATCCAGAGATGTAATCTCATAGTTCAGTTGATTGATGATAGAATTGATCTCCACAATCTGTTCAGACAACTCCATGAACTTTGATTCACGCTTCTCCTCTTGCTCGATAGACTTCTCAAGATCACCGAAGCCTTTCTCTAAGGTCATTAGTTCTTTGTCACCCTCATTGATCTTCTGATCTCGGAAGTCCTGTCCAATCTCCTGTGTACAAGTAGGACACACGTGATTGTTAATGAAGAACTCAGTCTCTTTCTTACAGGTGCTGATCTTTTGTTGGATCTTCACACGGAAGGTATTGAGTTGCTTGAGTTTTTTCTTGTTATCGGCAAGAGTTTTCAACTCAGTATTGTAGTCGGTAAGGACTACAGTTTTGTCAGCAACATTTTTCATTGCTGTTTCTTTGTCTACTTTCAAAGTCTGAATGATTGCTTCTTTCTTCTCAATCTCAGACTTTGTTTTCTTCTCCAACTCCAGCATGTAATTCTTCTGGAGTTCGATCTTATCAGTAGACAACTTGAGTTGATATTCTAGTTCTTTGATCTCTTCGTTGTTCTCACGTACCTTGTCTTTCAACAAAGTATTCATGACCGAGAAGATCTGAATATCTAGAATGTCTTCAATGATTTCCCTACGTGATGCCACAGGCAACTTCATGAAAGGGACGAACGTAGATGATCCAAGAACTACAATCTGTGTGAAAGACTTATAGTTCATCTTCAAAATGTTTTGTTCCAGTTGCTTTTGATAGTCAACTGCTGTCGATGACTGATCAATCATCTGTCCATTTTGATAGATCTCAAACGTATTAGGTTTGATTCCACGAATGATTTTGAATTCGTTCTTACCAATACTAAACTCAATTTCAACCACACAACCTTTTTCATTGATGCTGTTAACCAGCATCGGTTTGTTGATCTTCCTGAATGGTTTACCAAACAAGGAGAAGGTCAATGCGTCAAGAACGGTGCTTTTACCAGCACCGTTTGTTCCGATGATTAAGTTTGTTTGATGTGAGGTTAGATCCACCTCGGTGAACACGTTCCCCGTAGATAGGAAGTTTTTCCAGCGGATCTTTTCAAATACGATCATTCTAAATCTTTCGGGGGAATCAGGAAATCATCTTTGGTTATTATAGCATATTTCTGGTATCTTTCTTCACAAGCACCGACGATCAATTCTTCATCGATCTCGACAACTTGTAGTTTAGGATTAGTGGCATCCATAACCATCATGCCATTGTACCTTTCAGCATCGTCAGCATCCTCAAAGATAGGAATGATCTGGTCACCCTCTTCGGAGATGACAGAGAACACTCCTTCTATTTTATCAGCTAACGTGAGAATGTACATCAGGCAACTTCACAGCTCTCAATATATAGGGATCTCATCAGTTGCTTGAGTTCGGTTTTATCTACCGACATCTCAGTTTCGTCAACATACTCATTGAGTAAAGTCATAGTATCTTTGACTTCCAAGTTGACTTCTTCGTCACTATCATCTTCGGTAGTAAGAGTTTCCACAATCTTGATATCATGAACTCCAACATCATACAGACGATCGACTAGATCTTCAAACATATGATAGTCAGTCTTCTCTTCAACGATGATCTTGATATACTTGTCAGCATATTCATGGACGTTCAACTTATCGTAGTCGTCAATCTTATCGTTGTAAAAGATCTTCTCAAAGATCTCATAAGGATTCTTGACCCTAGTCAGTTTGTTTGTAGGTGGATCGTAGAGATGGAACCCACGCTCGTCCTTGTAATCATTCCAGAACATCTGGTAAGGATTGCCTAGGTATGTGATGTTACCCTTCTTGGACTTGTGGTGGAAGTGACCAGAGAACACTTGCTTGAACCTCTTGTAGATCTTAGGGTCCATGCCGTGCTCCATCTTGAGACCAGGAGTTACTTCAAACCCATCGAGTTCGAGGTGCCCCATGACGATCTCGGCATTTGTGCTTTCAAGATGCGATAGTGTTTCTTCTTGGTTTTCTTTATTGATCCAGGGAACGAAACAAATTGGAGTATCCTCAACATAAGCAGTACACACTCCATCGTATACCTGAATATTCTCATAGTCTTTCAGCAGTAGTTCAGGAGAGTTGACTTGATTGGTGTTCTTGTAGTACACACAATGGTTGCCTAGGATCATGTGGACAGTGATGTCCATCCTAGCCAAGCGATCAAAATAAGAGCGACGAATCCGACTCCAAACATTAAAGTCAATGCTTTTCCTGTTGTCAAACGTATCGCCAAGATCAATGATTGTTTTAATTCCCTTTCTTTCAAGCGTTGGGAAAAAGATTTCTTCATAGAACTTCTCGAAGTAATTCCAGAATGCTATAGAACCTTTACGTCCGTCTAGATGCTGGTCTGTAATTAGAGCAACGGTCAAAGTTTACCTCCAACAACTCCACTGTTTACAACACGGGTGTTCTCATCAAGAGAACCTTCTTGAAGGCACTTAAGATGCCAACGTGACATAGTTAGAACTCCTTCATAGGTAGCACCTGTAATGAAATGCTGTCCTAGTGGTTCTTGTAGGATAGAAGTGTATAGACCAAAGCGAGTCTTCTTGATATAGAAAGCATCATCAATCCATTCTACATCAGGAGGAATGATCTTCTCTACTGTTCCACCGAATGAATCACTCAGTTTCGCTTTCTTCTGTTCCGTCTTTTCCATGCTTGTTAAATCCAAAAGGTCCTACTTTGTCTTTCACTCGTTCTTTCATGACAGCACCACTGAGTGCTTCCATGACTTTCAGAACATCTTCTGCTTTAGCAGTTACCCTCATTCGTTCCACTACGAAGTCATACTTCTGGAAGAATTCATCCGAGACTAACTTATAGTCTTCAACTGTAATTGGTTCGTCCTTCATCGGTTCATCCTAATTTCAACATTTTCTTTGATGCTACCCATATCAGCATAACTAGAGTTCATATCGTTCCCGTAGTCATCTGTGTGCATCACATGATCAAAACCAGTCTTCTCCAAGATCTTTTGTTTGATGTCGTTCTGACGTTTCTCTTTCTGGATCCTACGAAGAAAGGCGTAGTAGATGATTTGAGTGAAGTAAGCAAAGGGGTTCTTTGATTTTTCAGGATCAAAGTTGTTGATGTATTGAACACAGTTTTCCACACCATCGGAGATCATGTCTTCACGGAAGGTGTAGTTAACAAAGTTAGGTTTGTAAGACAGATGGGTAGCAATTTTCAGAAAGCAGTCGCCAATGTAGTGAGGAATCCTCGGGCGTGTCTTTCCTTGTTCTTCTGCTTCACGAACCTTGTTCTTGAAAACGGTGATCGCCTCCAGAAAGTCTTTGTTATTTACGTAATACTCTGTGTTCTTCTTTGACATAAGACATGTTTGGATTTGCTTACCTTGTGTACAGTATAGTCTAGGACTGAGTTGTTGTCAACCAGCTTGACAGAACCTCAGAAACTCAGTACAATAACTCTGTCAAGGGTTAAGAGACATATAGCTTTTAGCTTATTTTATAGATCTTCTCTAGTGTTTTTTTCATCTCTTTTACAGAACCTAGATAACCCATTCTTTGATTGAGTTTAGAAGGTTTTACTTTACCAATGTCTTCTTCATTATTACCATCTACGATAGACAGATAGTATCTTTCAATTCGTTTGTCTAGTTCAGACATAGTAAGAACTCGTTCCATTGGCAGAACAAACATATTTTCATATGTCGAATGAATCCAGTCTACTAGAACAAATCCTTCTACTGTCTCACCATTCTTACGTTGCTTTATTTCAGTTACCTTCTTAGGATTTTCTAGGAGGAGCGAGTGCTCCTCTTCCATGTAACAAACTTTGGCAACTATTTCTTCACCTGTTACTAATTTGATTGTTGAATAAAATTCGTCTTCCATATTATTTCAGTTTGATAGGTATTACTTCATACTTAAAGTTTTCCTCTTGGTAGATCTTAATTCTTTCTGTCAAGTGATTGAGAGTATAGTTAGTTCTACTCTTAGAAGAGATATCGTCAGCGATATCATATAAGGTTGCTATGTCTTTGCCGTCGCCTTTCCTGAGGACACGTCCAATGCTTTGGAGATTACGTACCCGTGACTTACTAGGGGAAGCAAAGATAATATTGTGTAAACGTTTGATGTTAATGCCAGTAGAGAAAGTGCCATATGAAGCAATAATGATGGCGTTGTCCTGAGTCTCAGTAAGTTTACGAACCTCTTCTCTATCTTCTACATCCGTACCGCCATGAACAAAAAAGATTTCACGGTCTGATATATTGCTATTTATCAAATCATAAAGCGGTTCACCATGCTTTTCCACATAGTTGAACAACACCAAGGTGTTACCCTCAATGTCTTTAACTAGATTCTTGATTAGATTGTTACGCTTCTCATGCTCGACAATGTATTCCATCTCAGCATGATAGTCCTCAAAGTATTTGTACTCATGCTTACACACCAGCACCTTGATACGGAACTTGGAGAGGTGTCCTTGCTTGATTAGATCATCTGTCCTAGTCACCTTCTCACAGGCACCAAACAGACCCTCTAGGACCCACTTGTGTGTCTTGCTACCATCTAGCGTACCAGTAAATCCAAAACGATACTTAGCGTTATGGAGTTTGGTCATGATACCAGTCAGACTCTTCGACTTAAATAGATGTGCTTCATCACCGATAACACAGTCAATGTCATCGAAGTATCTTTTGGGAAACTTATAGATTGATTGCCAGGTTGAGATGATAACTGGTTTATCAGTATTCTTATCTTTGCCCGAATAAATGGTATGACAATACTCTTCGGCATTCCATCCATAGTCCTTAAAATCTTTTATCATCTGCTCTACCAGTGAGGTAGTTGGTACAACTAGCAGAATCTTTTTACCAGCAGCGGCATAGTACCTCACGATACTGTAGATCATAAGCGACTTGCCTGATCCTGTCGGTGACAAAAATAACCCTCTGTTATTCTTGAGGGCTTTGTACACCGTCATGTATTGATAATCTCTAGGTTTGTATTTAGAGATTTGATTCATAAAATCTGCCACACCCTTGGGGGAGACGAACCCGTTAGGTTCCTCTACATCTCCATACCAATCGTTGGACTCGTAACTTAATCTATACTTTCGTTCGGCACACCATTCTTTTAGATGGGGAAGTAATCCGCCATACAATTCACCCGTAGCAGGAGAGTACAGGTGAATCATACCATCCCAGTATCTAAACCTGGGTTGCCGCTTTAGGAACTTTGCTTCTGGTAATTCAAAAGAAAAGTAGTCCGCTAATTCGTGGTGAACGTGTTGATCAGAATTGATAGTAAGATATACTTCGTTCTTCTTTTTGACAGTAATCAGGGACATTAGTTTCCATTAATAAACTTCTCCCATTCAATAGCGTTCTTCACATGATAATTTCGTTGTGAAATCATCTTCAAAACATTGTCTAAAAAGTAAAGCATCTGATCAATGTATTTGATCTTCGCTTCTTGGTTAATGATGTCTTCGTCCGACTCAAGATAGACTCTCATCTTGTCGGCGGTTTTGATACTTGATCCGAAAGGTTTCTCAGCGTATACTTTTGCTTCTGCCTCCCCACTGTAATACTCTCTCTTTTCTCGGACCAATTTACGGACTTCAAATTCCAGACTAGTTTTAATCTGTGAAAGATCGGTGTAATGGTTTAAGTATTTATTATGCTGGAAAGGGATCTCCATTGAGATCTTGCCAAGATCAGCACTGTAGTTCTTGTTCTTAAACTCAAACTCTACGTGACTGTCTTCTGCCCATTCAGATTTAATTTGTTCAAATTTATGATGTAGTTTGTCAAAGTTCATGTAGAAATGGCAAATGCCTCATCTCGTATTGTGTACCCAGTATACTTGAAAGTTACTTGCGCTGTAAAGTATTCGATGTCATTAGATGTAGCATCGAAATTCATTTCAGATATACTGATTGGAAAAAGATTTTCAAAGTCAATGACGTGATTGACATTGTATGATGAAGTGTAGATCAACAGTTGACCAGCACTGTACTCTGGTTCTGCCGATGGCATGTGTTCTTCAGACACACCGTTCTGGCGAATCCAATCCCAGATAGATCTCCAATTAATCAACTCTTCATCAACAATAAATGTCACCGACAAGTCCCCATATGTAACCCCGCCACCAGCTACGATAGGAAATTGACGGAACCTAGTGGGGACTTCGGTGAAAGGCACAGAAACATCAGGAAGGTTAGCTCGCTGACAAAAGAAATCTACCCCTCTAAATTTTTCCAGTTGGAGTTTGAATCCAACGGGAGAGAGGTAATTACGATTTCCAATTTGTTCCTTATACCATTCAGCAGGCATATGTCAACTTCCCAAGCATTACTATTTAGCGTAGTATGCCTGGTAGTAAGCGACGATACCTGAGGAGATAGCATGTCCCTGACTTACCCAGTCGTGGCAGCACTCAGTGATACTCTCCATGCTGTGTACAGGTGCTCCATGTTCATTTAGTTGGGCACCAAACTTCTTGAGGAGAATTGTATATACTTCTTGGCGAAGTTTCATACGAGCGTCACTGTAGCGCCAGTCTTCATTCGTCGTAGTTGTACCAGAAGTCATTCCAGTCCTCCTCCGTTGCTTCGTAGATCGGGCATGGTTCCTCCATAAGGATTTCGTTTTTCATCCTAGCACATCTCTCTCGGAGGAGTTGCTCGTCTGTGTCAGGTAGCATATTGTCTAGGTTATCCAGGTCTTTTCTCATCGGACGTATTCGTTCAGGATGTCTAGGATTTCATTATAGGCGGAATGAGCACCATCGTGCCAGTCACCGTTCTTGTCTTGTCTTTGACCGTTGTAAAGGGCAGTCTTCAATTTGTACACTCTAGCGAGTAGGTCTGTCTTGGTCACGGAACCTGTGGACATAGTACCTCCATAGTCTATAGGTATTTAATGCTTGGTGTAGGTATGTTTCGAATTCCTAACTCGAAGAACTTTTTTAAGTCTCTCGACAGGAATGCTCAATGCCTTTACCGATGTGTGTCCCAGCAGTTGTGCCTTAGCAGTTCTGTGACGCCCATCAATCAGCACGTATGTGTTGTGATTCATGTTAGTACAGACCCAGACTGGAAATGACAAATCTGCTTTCTCTATTCTATGTGGTTCTATAGTTGAGTCTGGTCTGATGTACAGTTCTTCTAGTGGTACATCTACAAGTTCTCCATACTCATTATAAATGTCAAGTAAGTCTAAGTTATGAGCACTCAACACATACCCCTTTAGTTCAGGTTTGTTGAATGTAATTTCTGGTTCGGTGAAAAAGTGATCACCGTGAGAAAAATCTAAATCCATAATAAAAAAGGGGGACCGAAGTCCCCCTGAGTAAAGTCGAAGTTTAGATCACATGAGGTTGGTGACCTGAACACGACGGTAGTACATGTTGGTGCTGGCGGTAAGGGTCTCACCGTCAGGAGTACCATTGTAGGTGCCGTCAGTAGTGACGAATGGGTTGCTGACCATGCCGTAACGAGTCTTGAAGCCAATCTTAGGCTGGAAGTTGTTAGGATCGATCGAGCGAACCATCTGGAGGGGTACGTATGGGCAGTAGAAGAGACCAGCGTCATAAGGCGAGGTGCCCTTATAACCCATTACGTAGTAGTGCTTGTCGCTTAGGTTAGCGGAATAAGGATCGACATAGACCTTGATTCTGCCGTTGATAGTACCAACAGCGAGGTTGCCAGTGTCATCAACAGTACCGATGGCAGGACCACCAGCGCCAGTGAGACCAGAGGAGTAGTCGAGGACGCCAGCCATGGCGAGGGCGGAAGCAACATCAGCAGAGCAGATGAGGAAGTTGCCCTTTCCTCTACGAGTCTCTTGGGCGATAGCGTTAGCGTCACGCTCAATCTGGAAGAGAAGACCCTTGAATTTCTCAACAGACCAGCGACCGTTGGAGTCAACGTCGAGGTCGAAGATGCCAGCGTTAGCAACGTTGTTCTGAGCACCTTTCTTTGCAACGGTGTAGACGGTACGAACGACTTCACGGTTGATTTCTGCGAGAACTTCGCTAGACAGGATGTTAGCAAGCTCTTGCTCAGCATCTAGACCGTGGATCGCCTTGAGGTCTTGTGCCAGTTCCAGGGTGTACTCTGCTTTGAGTGCTCTGGACTTTGCAGTAACCGAGGTCTTCTCGATGCTGAAGGACATCTCACGGAACAGTCTGTCCGCTTCGCCCATACGCTCAAGGTTCTCACGGGACATGCCACGACCTACTTCGTAGGTGCCAGCAGAGGAATCGTTGAGGAGAGCAGGGTTGTTACCTTCGGAATCGCCACCAACACCAGCGCCAGTTCTAGGAGTATAAGCTCCAGCGGTAGCGTCGTGTGCAGCAGAGAATCCAGTGTCAGGCTCGTTGAACAGTGCCTCTTCGCCGCCTTGGTTCTCGTAGCGGGAACGCATTGCGAAGATAAGTCCAGTAGGACCAGACATTGGTTGGACGCCACATACGTCATATGCCATCAGGTTAGGCATTGCACGACGGACGAGGGAGATCAGTACAGGGTCGAAACCTGCAAGACCTGCAGTGTTAGCGTTGCCGAGTGCGCTGCCAGCAGGAGAAACAGTACCAGCGCCGAGGCTGTTAACTGCAACTTCGTTTAGCATACCGCGCTCTTCGCGCATGAATCTTTCTTGGTTCTCCAGGAGGACAGAGGTGACAGCCTTCTTGTAACGATCACCGATAGGCGAGGAGCCTTCGTGACCAAGAACAGGTGCCCACTTTTCCTGGAGTTTTTCTGCGCTAAACATTTTTACTCCGAGTATTTTTTGAAAAGGGTTTATAAATTATCAGGAATTCCAGCGGTTGATAGCGTTGAGGTAAGCCGCCATTGCTGGGGTCATGTCCTCTGACTCTACTGGAGTTTCGTCAGTAGCTTCTACAGCAGGAGCAGGGTTTGCTGGGAAGTACGATTCACGGAGGGTCTTAACCTTCTCTGCAAACTTTTCTTCGGACTCAAACTCTACGCCTTCTGCTAGAGATGCCAGCTTGTCTTTTTGAGTATCTGCCAATCCTTCCGAAACAACGTTCAGAATTCCAGTTTTTGCAGTCTCATCTAGACGACCTTGAAGTTTCACGTTGCGCTCAATCTGTTCGTTGAGGCTGTCTTCCATCTTACGAATGTCTTCAGTCAATCCTTCGACAACATCAACTTTGTCGTCGGGGATATTAATGTAATGCTCTTGGAAGAGATTCTTAAGTCCAGCGATGAAGTCTTCGGTGATTTCGTTGCGAATACCACGATCGATGGATACCTGGTTCTCTTCCAACCAGGATTGAATAGCGTACTTGATAGTACCGCCAACCTCTTCTGCTAGTTCGCTCTTGACAGTAGCGACTTGCTCGGAGAGGCGAGTCTCAAACTGCTCTTCGAGTTTCTTCCACTCTTCGGACAGTTTGGATTTGACTGCTGCTTCAAAAATTGTTGTTGCTTTTTCTTTGAACTCTTCGGAGAGTTCAGTTCCTTCGGTGAGTGCTGCAACATCTGCACTCATGTCAAGGGATTCAAAGGAAGGCTTGATGGGATATGTTACATCAGGACCAGTGCTGGTAGCATATGCTGCGTCAGCACCAACGGTTTGAGTCTTGCCCTGGTCACCAGGATCGTTGATGTTAGCAGTCTGTGCAGTGCCGTCGCTCTGTGCGCCTTTAGCACCAACAGGAGCAGCTGCTTTAGCACCAGGATTGTCTTCGCCTTCGTCGTTTCCGTCTGGGCGAGGACCACCATTGTCGGTGACTGACTGTTGAGCGCCGTAACCGTTGACAGCATCAGTGCCTACAGTACCCTTACCTTCACCAGCCCCTGCCTTGGAGTTGACTTCGGTCTTGGCCTGGCCAGACGCTTCAGCACCTCCACCACCAGGAATAACTGCTGCAGATACTGTTGGCATTGGATCGCCAGCTTCAACAACCCACAC
>BCSF01000720.1_pt1 | contig 12163 bp, 24 predicted proteins | sample 1016431 | NCBI WGS metagenome assembly BCSF01 (sample SAMD00045685;SAMD00045686;SAMD00045687;SAMD00045688;SAMD00045689;SAMD00045690;SAMD00045691;SAMD00045692;SAMD00045684;SAMD00045690;SAMD00045691;SAMD00045692;SAMD00045684;SAMD00045685;SAMD00045686;SAMD00045687;SAMD00045688;SAMD00045689, study...
GATAACTTCTTTAAAGTTACTGGCAATAGTGATTACATCATCACCCCAGTCGAGTTCCGTTTCGTTTGCTTGACATTGCCGGTAAGCATAGAAGTCAGCATCGATTCGCAACTCAGGTTCAATGACAATCGGCCCAGGTTGAGCCTTCTTTTGCTTCTGAGGCGAGGGGGACTCGGAGGTTGTAGTATTCGCCCGCTTGGACGATCGACCATTCGAGTTGGAACTTGGCGTCATTAACTAGGTGGGGTTGAACAGCGAGTTGGATTTCGTCATGGATCCAGCCGAGCCATTGATAATCAATGTCCCAGTTGTAACCAAGTTGTTGGAATTGTTGGTAAGCAATTACGTTCCAACGTTTGCACACAATCGCTCCAGCTGACTGGAGGAGGTAGTTGAGTGCGGCGTGTTTTTTCCCTTGTAATTTGATGGGTCGGCCATCCAAGCCAGTAAGCACGTCAGACCGAGCAGACTCATCAACAGACTTGAGGAAACCATCAAGGCCGGGGATGGCTTTGAGAAACTTGGCACGGATTTCCTTACCAAGCTTTTTAGCCTTTTCATCATCAAGGGATTTATCGAGGGAAGTTCCGATCTTGCGATCAGATGCGCCGTAGATAAACGCATAGGTCAAAGTTTTGACTTCTTTTCTAGAACAACCAACACGATCTGCGTTCTGTTGGTGAATGTCTCCGTTGACTACAACGTCAGCGAACGCACCACCATCAAACTCAGCGAGGTAATGACCAAGCATCCGAAGCTCCAAGCCGGAAGCGTCGGCACCAACCTGACGCATACCGCGACCAGGACCAAATAGTTCACGACAACGAGGGTCCGAACTCGTCTGGCCAAGATTTGGTCGGGAATGCGCGTTTCGACCGGTGTTGGTCGCAAGTTGGCAAGTATGGTGGATCCTTCCTTCGTTTGTGACCATTTTAAGCCACGCGTTGGTTCCATCACTGAGCTGTCCGAGGGCTTTTTGAAGCTCAAGGATCCGAGCAAAGGTAGTTGCTTCCTCAGTGTCGATGGATTGGAGGACTCCTTCGTCAATCTTTGGTGCTCCGGTATCTGTAAATTGCTCAGGCTTCCAGTCCCTCCAAGTAGCAAACGCAAACGCGATGTGTTGGCGGCTTGTGGGATTGAACTCCTTGAGCTTTGTAAAAGATGCGCCCTCAATATAACCCTTTGTTTTGTTCTTACGCTTTGGGGTCATAATGCCACCGTCAACATACGGGAAGGTTTCTCGCATGTGATCGGCAAGCTTGTCCATCTCTGTTCTGAGAGCGGATTCAAGCTTCTGAGCGTTCGTAACATCAAAGGGCCAACCAGAAGCCTCTTGCCTAGCCATGATGTGGGCCAGGTCATGCTCTAGTTTGATGGCATCCTTAAATAAAACAAGACGGTTCTTACCCGTTTCGTTTTTCTTGTTGACAAAGATGTCCTTGAACAAGGTCTCACAGACGTGAACATCTTGCTCGCAGTAGTCTTCCATTTCCTGTGACCAGTCAGACCAGTCGGTAGTCTTACCGAACTCGCCTTTGTAATCACCAATGCGATAGCCCCATGCCTCAAGGGAATGACGACCATAGGCTTTCATGGGCATCCCAATGGGACGCTTCCGATAGTCAATGGCAAGGATGTCAGGAAAGAACATCCGGCTAAGGATCAGTGTATCCAGTAGGCCACACTCAGGTTGAAAGAATGGGTATATACTTTGTATAACTGGAATATCGAACCCAACGATATTGTGACCAACCAATAGCTTAGCTTCTGCCAGCATATTGACACCAGTGGTCACTGATTCGTGAGTACCAATATCGTTATACCGAAGTACTTCCCCGGTGTCGATGTTTTTGGTGACGATGCAGTGGATACAGCTTAGCCCTTGTCTTGGTAAGCCATTCGTCTCAATGTCGAAGACTAACCTAGTCATAGGCCCCAATACCCTGGCTCTTCGGTTTCCAAAGTGCGTTGCGTAATTGGGTCAGGCTTACCACATTCCATACAGAAGTAACCAGGCGGTTCCATTTCTGAATAGAAAAAGGCGTTAGAGCCGCAGGTACAAACAACATGGTCAAAAATCGTCTCCGTATCCAGAGGAGGAGTGTGAGTCATCATTAAAATCAGAAGTAAGATCTTCGATCATGCGACCGGTTTCGGAGTTGTAGGTAATCATGCCTGCCTTACCAGTTTGTCCATTGAAGCGGTTCTTCAATACACGAATGGTGGCATTGTTTTGTCCCGAAGAAAGATTCCTTTCCAGGGCGATTACCATGTCGCTAAGTTGAACAATACTGTGACTGCCGCGTAGTTGCCCAAGGGAAACTTGCTGGCCGTCCTCATGACCTTTGTCGCCCTGTGGACGCTTGAGGTGACTGATAAGAATCATGCCAACTCCAGTTTCTTCCACAAAGCTGCGAAGCTTGGTCATCGTGACATCGATGAGCTTCCTCTCGTCATGCGACTCATTCCCAGACATGAGAATGGAAAGGTGGTCAAGGATGATCCACTTGACTTCTTTTGCCTGTGCCATGAACCGGCAATCACTAAGTATGGCTTCAGGATCGACTGACCCGAACCCATCACGAAGAAATACCTGTCCAGTGCCAAGCGATGAATCAAACGCTGTTTTAAGGTCTGCTTCGGGAAGTTCATTGTTGAGGTGAAGAGGTTTGTTGGCCTTGACGGACATCAAACGAAGAGCAGTCCGTTGAAGACTCTCCTCAAGCGCAATGTAGCCAAGGTTTTGGGATGGGGCAACCAAATACTGCGCTACTTCGCCACAAAATGTGCTCTTCCCCACGCCGCTACCGGCCGTTACCGTACAAAGTTCCCCAAGACGGAGCCCACTGGTGATGCTGTCAAGGCAAGAAAAAGGCCAATCAGCATCGCGGCCATGAAGCGGCTTGATTGCAAGATCAAAGAGATCACGCCCGTCGATGACTGTCTTCGGTGAGTACGGCTTCTTATTCCAGAAAGCTTGACGGATAGCTTCAGGATCTTTAGCGACGACTGCTTCGTTGGCCTCCTTGTAAGACGAAAGAGATGCGATGAAGACCTTGTCGTGTCTGAAGAGTTGTGCGCACTCTTGAGATGCTTTTTGGCCAGCTTCGTCAGAGTCGAAAAGGAGTACGATCTCTTCAAAGCGGTCAATAAACTTGTACTGGTGCTGGAGGGACTTCTTGGCAGCATGTGCTCCATTGTCAAGACTTACAACAGGCCAATTTGGACGGGCTTGCCAGACTGACATAGCGTCAATCTCACCCTCGGTAATAACAATTGTTTTGTTATTGCCCTTTGCACCTCCGAAGAGCTGCTGTCCAAACAACTGGTGATCTTCATTCTTTCCTGACCAACGGAACTCCTTATCGGTGTTGCGGGCCTTGAAAGCAATGAGCTGTCCAGCTGAGTTGTAGTAGGGAAACCTCAGGCTTTGGGATTCAGCGTCGTATCTGACGTTGAACTTTTTGCAGGTGTCTTCAAGAATACCCCTGGAGCGGAGAGGAACGATGTCCCCGGAGAAGTCCATGCGGAATTGCGGCTTGTGAAAAGGAACAGCTTCGCCATCACCATGCTCATAGTGGCCACAAGAAAAGCAGTGCCCATGACCATCGGAATAACGACCAAGGGCATCACTACTGCCACAGTGAGGACATGGTTCATGACGAACAAACTCACTGTCGGAATCGATCATTTGCGACCTTGACCACGGTAAGGCTTAGCACCTTTGGGTGGACGGCGGCTTTTCTTTTTCTTGCTGACAAAGACTTTGCCAGACAGGGTTTTGGAGACTTTCATTCAAACCAATCGAGTGGAATGTCGTGGTAAGGACACCAAGGGAATCCATTCTTTTCTGCCCACATTGAGTAGGTAGTTTTGGATGTCTTGGTGATGGTGTTATAGGGTGCCTGGAAGACAAGGCGGATGTCTAACTCTGGATGCTGCTTCTTTACGGCAAGCATCTTTCGTCGATCCTCTGGCTTGAACCAACCCTTGGCCTCCAGCATTACCCCATTCGGAAGAATAAAGTCTGGTTTGTAAACGGCTTCGATTGTATAGTTGAGTTTAACAGTTTCGTATTCAAACGATAAGTCGTTCTGATTCAACCATTTAGCTAGCCGTTCCTCAAGACGGGACCGGTAGTTATTTGGCATCAGAACGGAATGTCATCATCTGCAATGCTGTTTTCCTCAAGAGCTTTGTCGTTCGGGACAAACGATGGAGAGCCTGACTTAAAACCGTCTGAAGTACCAAAGATAGAAGCCACGTCTTCAAGATCAAGATCACCAGCATCAGACCCGCCGCTGCCGACAAGTCGGACCACCTGAGCGCCCTTAACTTTGAAGCTACATCCAACTTTGGATCCGTAGACATAGGGCTTTAGGTCAATGATCAGTTTGACTGCGGTTCCCTTCCAGATCGGAGTCTCAGGGTCAATGGCGACACCATCGGTATCAACCCAGGGGAACATGGGGGCTCCGTTCTCGCCGCCATAGCTGTACTTGAAAGCGCCGGACTCATCCCACTTGGGAAGCTCCTCAGTAAAACGCTTGCCGTCCATCTTGGCCCGGCCCCAGGCAATAGCCTTTTCATAGGCCATGTCGAACTTCTTCAGATCTTCGTCGTTAAGACGAGCAGAAAAGCAGCAGTTGTTGTATTTACCGGAGGGCTTGAGTGCGTTGACGTAACCTTCCAGGGTAGTGGAAACAATGAAGCGGGTCTCAGACATGAGTGAGTAGGTGGGTTAGTTCGGTGGTGACGGTAATCAGTTGGTGGTCCTTGAGAAGCTCGTAGACCTCGCCAACATTAGCATCGATTTCTGGATCGTAAAGCCTGGCGGCTTCCATTAATAGATCATGATCGATCATTGTTCATACAAGTCAAAGGTGGTGTCGTAAGCCTCAAGACAGTCCACAGCATTGCCACCACTCAGGGCAGCGACCATGTAGGCAGCTTGAGCAAACTCCTCGACAAGGTATTCATAAAAAGACAACTCAAAGTTGAACGCCTCTAGTTCGCGTTCATACTCCTCGAAGAGGTTCTCGATGACCGACTCACGGACATCAAAACACTCAGCCAGTGAGCTGAAGTCTGGTGTGGTTTGCATTAGCAGAAGAAATAAGCGGAGTTTTGGACATCGTTGATGTCGAGAGTGTTGATCATGACTGAGTCATCAAACGGAACTCCAAGTTGCTCTGCCCAGTCTTTGAGCACAGGCTTGGAATAGATCTCGACAAACTTGTCCCGGATGGCAGCACCCATGTCGTCCATGTCACAGGAACGACCCAAGACACAGTCATGAATGACAGTGAAGGGACGGTCCCATTCAGCAAAGACCAAATGCAAAAGCGCAGCATCGAGCGAATGCACCAAATTAGGAGCTGCTGCTGTCTTGGCTTTACTCAGGTCTACCTGTCGTTCCTCAAAGGGCTTCAGAAGGTGGGTCTGGATACGTTGACCAAGAAGCTTGGTGTTGACACGTTCACAGTCCTCCTTCCGGTATTCCTGGATGACATGGAACCCAGAGGGTGTGACCCATTCGATGTGCTCACGACCAGATTTGATTACCTCACCGGCAGTCTTCTGGATGAACTCCATTGATTTGCAAGGACCAGCAAAGACTTCCCTCACACCAAAACGATAGATCGCTTTGACAATCGCTTGCAATTCTCCGGGTTCTAGTTTCGTGAGTTTGATTAACTCAAGACGGATGTAATCCCTTGCGCTGTTTTCAGTGACACCATACGGCGTCGTCATCACCGTGCGCTTACAAGTTTTTCTCGTAATGAACGGATGAAGGTGCTCAGGAAGTTGTTCCTTTGCTTTTTCAGCAACAATGGCATACCCGTCTGACGGTCTCTCTGTCGGGACAACGTTGACCATTTCGGCTGCTGTTCTATCCAGCGCAAGTGCTGATAGGTGCTGGAGACCAGAGCAAGTGGCATCAACAGACACAGGAAGACCAGAGGTTTGTTTTGTTTCAGTGATGACACATTCATAGTACTCAATAACAGCAGCTAAGAAACACCAAGGTTCCTCAACATGAGACCACTCAGAGATTGTTCCAGTTGGATCAGAAGCAATCAAGCTAATGAGGTTGTGGTTTTGTCTTGTCCATTCAATACGCTCCGACATAGGGGCTTTATCAAGACCGTATGTAGTTGCTACTTGAAAAGACAACCACCACTCATTCACCTTTCCTTCTTCTTCAAAATAGATCAAACTCTTTTCGAAGTCTGTTCCCTGTGGCGAGAGGCTTGTGGGAATTGGATAGACCCTTCCCCGAAAGTCAAACGACCAGGGAACCCAGAAGGTGTCGTCTTTGTACTTGTTTGCAACAAACAAACACTCAGTCGTCCGGTAGTTCTTCTGCGCCAGAGCAGCGTTGTTGTCTTCGATCTCTGTTCGAGCCCGTCGATACTCAAGCTGTTCTTCCTTGGAAGCTGATTCCCAAGGCTCTGGCTTTGGCGGTGGAGGTGTTGGCTCCTCAGCACGGAACTTACCCACACTGATGCGGTGTTCCTGGCAGAAGTTGGCTACCTCAAGGATCTTTGGGTTGATCCGATAGGGAACCTTCTGGAGCCGGTTCAGCATGGTCATTGCCGCGCTGTCCGGTAATAAAGAGCACCTTCTCAAAAGCCTTGTCCTGACTAGCTTGCTGTGCTTCCTCAGTTCGTTGGTCAGATAGCCCCCTCGGTAGCTGTCCTTCCAGTCGTTTGGTTCACACAGCATTGGCCACAGGCAAGCAGCAAAGCCCTCAGCCTGCTCTAGAAGCGCCTCCTTGACCTCCAAAAAGGACTCTGAGTAGGTGAGTAGCGTCCGCTTGTCTTTGAGGCCCTTCTGGACGGTCCTAGAGCCCACCCATCCCGTGGCATGAGCCAGTCGATCAATCAACCACCCACCAACGGAGTGTTTGACCCCCTTGGACCACTGGATTGGCTCAACGTCGTTCTTACGCATGGCTGCGCGGAACCGTTGAACCTTGTAGAGGTAGCCTTTGTGGGCGTGGATGTGGAGTTTGGCTTGTGAAAACAGCTCAGGATGTTTGGCCTCGAACTGATCAAGCATGATCTGGTCCTTGACCAATCGACCAATGTGTTGAGCCACATCGGCATAGGTGATCTGGTTTGCCTTGCGGCTGCCAAGAACATCCAAGACTCCCTTGGCTGTGATCAATGCAAGAATGGCAGGGTCGCAATCCTTTACATAGACAGCAGCTTCAGCCTTGTCACTTGGCCATCCTTGACTAATCCGATGTAGGCGGTCTTTGATCTCCTTGGTAATAGCAAAGAGACCACTCTTGATAAATGCATTTCCATAAGTGGTGGAGCTGGCATAGGTTCTTTCCTCTGCCAAGCGGGTTCGTTCCCTGAGTCGGGTAATGGCCTCAGTGCGAGCATCAAGTTCTCGCTGAAACTGTCTGGCGAGTTGCTCTTTTGTTGCCACGCTTAGTCTTCGTTGGGGCTTTGGTGAATGGCTGCTCGTGCTCTACGAATCACAATGATGTTGCTGATCATCGTGATAAGAGCTTGGGTAAGATCTATCTCCTCCTCACTTCCATCGAGACCAAGCTGTGCGCTGAAGAGTCGATCCACCTCTCCCTCGTCATTGTCTGGGTCAAGGATGTCGGCATGGGCATTGACCCGGCCAACAAGATCAGTACAGCGATCCACCGCCATGTGTTGAAGTGTATAGAGGAGATCGTCATAGTCATCACTGTTGGGGATTGGAAAGGGCATTGCGTTGTGCTTTGTTAAAGGTGTTAATAGCAAGCATCATTGCCAGTTGTTTTTTACCAAGATAAGAATACTGACAAAGACGATTGCGCTTTGCTAACTTGCGAAGCTGTCTCCAAGTAAGAATGTCCTCAAGGTGTTGGGCAAGCTGGTCAATGGTAAAGGTCATCTTTTGTTGGATTTGCGGGGTGGTTTAAGGCCAAGGCAATACTCAAGATGTGCTTCTTGAATCATTCGCTTAACAGCAACAACGTTTGGGTTGTTAGTCATTGCTGCTGCTCTAAATACCTCAACGACAAAGGTACGCTCTGCCATTGTTAGGCTGGTTGTTCCATTGGCCTCAATCTTGATAAGTAAGTCCTCGACTGTGATCATTTGTCTAAGTACTTCATTGGAAGGTTGTAACGTTTGCTTGGCTTGAGCTGTTCCTTTGCTTTTCTTACTCGTTCAATCTCCTCCTTTGTTACCGTCGGCATGTTGTTGAGAACGGCGATCCAAGGATTCATTGGTAAGTTTCAGCATGGTGATTTCGAACTCAAGAAGCTGGATAAGACCAAAGAAAAAGCCAGCCTTGAATGCATAGCTTTCTCCCTCGTCCTTGTAGAGTTCGTGAGCCTCCCTCAGAAGCTCCTCAATGGTCTTTGTGGGCTGTGGTTTGGGAAACTTGTAGGCTGCCTCGTCGGCGTTCTTCCAGACGGTCATTGGCTGGGATGGGTGTACGTTTACATTATAGAGAGAAAAAAAGCCCCGTCAACTAGGGGACGAGGCTTCAGCCGTGCGGCTTGTGAATTTCTTAAGGGTTTGATTTTGGCAAAAAAAGAGAGGGCCGAAGCCCCCTCAGAGATTCACTTGGCAAAGGCCATCGGGCTCGCTGAATGCTTCAACCCTGAGAAGCTGCTCACCCTTCATCACGCGATGATTGGCAAGGGTGATAGCTTGTTCCAAATCATCGGCAAGGATGATCATTTCTTCTTTGATCAGCCAGCCACCACGAGCACGGCGATGCCCATAGTATGCGGAGAATTCACGTTTCATTAGTTGTAACCAAGAAGACGACGGTAAGTAACCCAGGTCACGGCTTGGACTTGGGCAGGAGTCAGACGCTCACCACATATTTCAGTGGCACGGTGACTAGCAAGCACATACGATCGGGCGATGGCTGCGTAAAGATTCACCCCAATGGATGGTGTCTGTGTGGTTGGCACGCGCTCACCCAGCCAGATGGCATAGGCATGACCGTCAACACACACAGCGTCGTTGTGACCCATGATCGACTTGTAAAAGGCAACCACCTTACGACCAGATAAGATCTGGGGTATGGCCTCCGGGTCTGCGGATTCCATATCCAATTCGATAATCTGGGCTGCCTTTTTCTTGTTTGCGTTGAATGTGCAAACCTTTACCGACATAGGATCAGCACCATTGGCATAGGCTTTGATCATTGACTCAGCATCAGCACAGTTACGTTCCCATTTGTTGTTTGGGCTCAGTGCAGAGATGACACCGACACATTGACCAAGGCTCAGGCCGTAAGCGTTCATCAAACGCACACCTAGGCGATGTGCTCGGTCATACCACTCTTTGCCCTGTTCAATGTCAGCCTGGCTAGCCATGGTCAGCATGGCCAGGATGTGGCGAGTGTTAGCGCGTGGCTTCTTCATTGATTAAAGCTCCGTCAAGAATCTCAACCCAAGAATCAGGGTAAAGGTCACAGACAACGTCATACATTGCGTCCGCTTCTTTGTAGGTTTGAAACCTAGCGTAGGGTGACCAATCGCCAGTTTCAGCGTTAAAGATGCCAATGGTAATCATGTGAAACAATCAAGCAAAGGGACAGGTCCAAGTGGTGCGTTGCTTTTCTGTAACATAACCATCGCTAACCATAAGGTCAACGAAGTTGTGCCACGCTTCGCGTTTCATGATGGGGTCATGATCATAAGACCGACCCACAGTCTCGCGGAACTCTGCGATGGCTTGTGATTTTGTCATTGGTCAAAGGTAAGCATTCAGAACAAGAGCACCAACACCAGCGCACAAGAGAAGCAGCGCGACTGAGGGAATGTTGATACAGGTTGCCGCAACAAAAGCGACACAGGCAAAGAACATGAGCATTGGATCAGGCCTCAGGGTTGATAGCTAAGCCAAGCTCAGCAAGCAGGCGGCCAGTCGTAGCGTATGGACGAACCCAGTCCCCAGACAAGCACCAGGAATGGAAGGTAGGCGACCAATACAGACAGTCAGGATCTTTGCCGACTGAGCGCAACTGTTCAGCCGTTACGGGCGGAGTTGAGCGGTTAGAAAAGTGGGTTTGCATGGCTTCAGTAGAGATCGGAGGGATGGATGGTCTCGCCCAGTTGATCGACACACTCAAACCCCAGGCCAGCAATGTTGGGTATGGCTTCAGGAGTCAGAGTCTTGCAACCAGTTAGGCGAGTCAGGAACACAGCCTCATCGCTGACGGGATAGGCGCGAGTGCGGCCGTATGCCTCTTTGAGTCGGAAGGTGATTGGCTTGAGCATGTTGGGTTTGGGTTGACTTGGCTTGAGCCTATCAGGACCAGTTGGCGACTGTCAAGCGTTAGGCCTGAGAGTCTGGCGGATACCGGGTGGGCCGACCTTCGCGGTGGCTCCTCTTGATCCGTTGCAAGCAACCTAGCCCCTGACCCTGCCCAGTGTCAAGCATCTAATTGATTATCTTTGCTTATGTCATTGATAAGTTGGGCTAATTGCACAGATTTTTTATAAAACAAGAACACACGCACGCGCACGCGGAGGGTATCACATGCCCGAGTGTAGCGCGTTGATACCAAACCCCTGGCCCGTTGCCTGAGTACCTGCCAACCACGCAGATACGCAAGCACCCCAGATCCCCTGCGCCGCAACGCGTTTGGGCTGGCCACGAGCCGCTGGACATTGGACAAAGCTGGACAATCCCTCGCGCACGCGCACGCGTTACCTGTTGACCCCGGCATGGGGGGTAGCTGCGGCCCGGACTACATGCGTAAGGACTTCACATTTTTGTGTCAAAATTCATGACCCTTGCGTAAGGCGCTGGAAAGGCCCTCCGAGGAGCCTTAGGTGTACTTACACCTGAGGGGAGTCGGAGGGGTCTTCCTGGGCCTTCCAGGGGCCTCTAAGACGCATCTCGTCAAAGAAGTCACTGCCGGTTTCCGAATAGATCGGTTTTGACACACCAGAAGGACCCATGTCGAGGTCTTTGATGGCTTCAAGCACTGCCTGAGCTGTCTTGATGTTGAGATACTGTTCCTCAAGCGACACAAGAAAACCCAACCAAAGAAACCGAAGCCACTTTGGAAGGGTTTTGCTGAGTCGATAGAGTTCCCTAAAATTGGTCGTTCTTAGTGATGCGTACATCAGACTTCGGATACGGAGGAACTGGTTTCCGAAAGAGTCGATTCATTGCTTCTTCATAGAAGACCGAATCTGTTTTGCCCGAAGCTTCAAGAGATGTCTTGACATCAAGCCACTTCTTGTACTCCTCATAAGTCATTTCGTCCATTCGAGTGCTCTCGCAATAACGGGTAGTTGTTGACAAAAGGTAGTTTTAACAGCCTCAGCAATCTTCCGATGCTCAAGTTGAGTACCGGCTTCGGTGCGAAGCTGGATGTAGTGGATCCACGAACGGATAGTTCCATTCATGTATAGCCGTGTTGGCGTAGACAGTGGAAGCACTTCTCTGGCACACTCCTTAGCAACACCAGCAGATACCATCTCTTGGTAGAGATCCTCTGCTTCTGCGTAATGCTGGGATATACGCCGATAGAACGTTTCTACGTCCTTTGACGAAAGATCGTCATGGCTAGCCTGTCTGTTCTTCAGGTCTTGTCTCCGTAGATGGGGAACATCAAGACGGAAACCAAGGTCTTGAACATTTGCATACCGTTGAGAGAACTCCTGAAAGGAGAACGAACGGTGACGCAGAATCTGTGGACTAATAGCACGAGTAGTATTAATCTCTAGTACCATATTGGCCATCTCAAAGATAGACCAGTGTCCATGTTTAATGCAATAACCAAGTAGCTTATCCACTGTCTGGTGGTTCTCTTGGTTCTGAGGGTTAGAGACCCTAGCGCAATAGGCAATGATTTCTTCTGCGTCTTGGTTAATGGAAACAAGACGAACAAGCTGAGCCATAGTGGTTGGTGGTTGGTTGGTTGGTGGACTGGTAATTAATAGCTATTTAATAGACTTTAATAGACATAATAGAAACAACATTAATAGCTATTCTATGGTCTGCTTTTGTTTTTGTTTCTGTGACAAACGGAATCCACCTTTGGTGTCTTCCTGATTTTGTCTTTGTGTGTCGTCAAAAGCTACCGCTCCGGGGCTGTCGCCCCTCCGCTAACCATAGCTATCCTATGTGTCTCCTATATGGGTAAAGGAGGACTTCCCCCATCCCCCCTCTTACTC
>BCSF01000721.1_pt1 | contig 12160 bp, 8 predicted proteins | sample 1016431 | NCBI WGS metagenome assembly BCSF01 (sample SAMD00045685;SAMD00045686;SAMD00045687;SAMD00045688;SAMD00045689;SAMD00045690;SAMD00045691;SAMD00045692;SAMD00045684;SAMD00045690;SAMD00045691;SAMD00045692;SAMD00045684;SAMD00045685;SAMD00045686;SAMD00045687;SAMD00045688;SAMD00045689, study...
GTTGTGGCGTGCGTGCGCCTGTGAGCTTCGGCCAGGGGAGTGGTGTCGAGTACCGCCACCAGACTCGCAGTATTCGCGGTTGTATGAGTAGGAGGTGGTATAGACGCGACCGCCACCGTTACCACCACGACCACCGCCGCCGCCACCAGAGGAAATAGTTCCACGGTTATCAATAAAGATATTAGCAGCACCAGCATTGATGGCATTACCACCAGTTCCAGGACCACTTCCAGTATCCCCAGCGCCACCAGCACCAAGAATAGATCCTTCATTCACCAGGATTAGTTTCCCATTAAATCCTGATGGCATAGTGAGAGCATAATTTGATGTGCTAGTAGCACCAATCGTTACACCACTAGCAATAATAACTCTCTTATTGATACCAGCAGAATACTTACTAGAACCAAATAGAGTTTGTATGTTTAGATTTTCTTGATTGCTGGTTATGTGGTGAACCAACTCAGAAGATAATAGATGAGGACCAGCCGCTATAGTCATATGTTACAATAATCCAGAACCAGTTACTATGAATTCATTACTTGCAATACACAAAACAGTAATCAAACCTCTTTGCTGTACTGTCCTATCTCCAGTATCAGAAGTTCCAGGTAGTCTTAGAGTAGTTCCCGTTCCTTGAAGAATAGACCTTGAAGAAGAGGAATTGTTATAGACTAAGACTGTTTCGCCTGGGTCAAATACATTTTGTGGGACAGTAATGTTTCCACTACTAATACTTATAATAGATCCAACATCGCCTGCTGCGAGAGTGTAACTTGACGATTTGGCAGTTACTGATAGTGTTTGTTGGACTACTTGCCAAGTATTATCTCCCCTTAAGAATGTAGTGCTGTCTCTTGTGCCACTACTACCAAGTCTTGCAACTGGGACTGTGCCAGAGTCAAGTTCTGTTGCGTTAAGAGTATTAAGACTAGATCCATTACCACTAAATGTTGCAGTAATTGTTCCAGCACTAAAATTACCAGATGAATTTCTAGCAACTATTGTAGATGCTGTATTAGAACTCGTTGCATTACTTGTTACAGTAAATGTAGCAGCACCAGAGTTATTAAATGTTGTAGACCCAGATAATCCTGTTCCAGAAGTGTTAAGTGTTAGAGTATTACTAAGATTTCCTGAGAATGTGCCAGCAGTCAGTGTGTTGCTACTGGGATTGTAAGTCAATCCAGTATCAATTCTAATATTGTCTGTTCCAGAAGTATCAGCAACAAAAGTAAGATGTCTTGTAGAGTTGACTGTGTTCTCTTGTGTTACAGTGACTGATGTTGCAGAACCAACAGATGTGGTGTCTGTATTGACCCACTGCACGCTACCAGCACCAGTTGTTGATAAAAGTTGATTTGCTATACCAGGATTTCCAAAAGTATCATATAGATTGCTGGTGATGCTCATTTCAGCAACACTTATGGAGTTAAATCCAATATTTCCACTACTATCTCTTATTGCAAGGGTGTTGTTACCACTAGCACTACTAGCGTTACTGGTAACAGTAAATGTAATCGCTCCAGTTCCATTGTAAGTAGCAATTCCTGATAATCCACCACCAGCAGTGCTCATTGTCAGGTTGGGGAATGTGCTACCAAGAGAAACTCCAGATATTGAAGAATTTACTAATGCATTATTGGGTATATTAGTAAAAGTATTACTGCTACCGCTGAGTGACTTATTTGTTAAGGTCTCAGATCCAGTAAGAGATGCAAAATCATCATCGGACAGTGCAGTATTAAACTCTGCCAGAGTTCCTGTTAGTGTATTGTCAGTGAGATCAAATGTCTTATTGGTAAATGTTGCAATACCAGACTTTACATAAAGATTCGCTGCTCTTTGTGTTACAAGGAAGTCATTAGAAGGACTATCTCCACCTAAAGTAATATCATCTTGAACACCAGTGATTGTAAGATTGGTATTACCTGAGGTAAAAGTAATTCTATCAATCTGTGCAATAGGCAGTGGAGTAATAAACTCAACTTCACCAGTGTTGTTTCTCAGAACAACAAAGTTTCCTACCTTAAAGTCTCCAACTTCATTTGTTCCAGAAGAGTAGACCTTACCATAATTCTCTTCTACTTGCTCATTATCCTCTCTGGCAACTCCACCGTTCTTTGGAAGTGCATCATAATCTGTTCCTGATCCAGCATATTCCCAAGTGTGAGAGGAAGAGTTGACAATAGAAGGTCTTAATTGTCTTACTGTTACATCATTAAAATCTGAATATTGGTCATAAGTAGCATTAAAATGTTGATCTAGTCTTGGAGATACGGCAACATCATATGCAACTCTAGTATCACCATCATATACTACAGATCTAACATCTGATACTTTTCTGATTTGGAATTCTGTACCGCTATGTGTAAAGTTTGTTTCACCATCACCATAACCAAATCTAAGTAAGTTATTGATCTTTGGTTTTGCAAATCCATCACCAGATCCATCATCAACAATACTGACAATAGATTGTGAAGCAGGGATTGACGATGCTGCTCCAGCGACAGTGATAAAACTAGTGCTTCCAACACCAACAGCACTAGCACAAGAGAAGGTTACAATGCCAACATCCTGGGAATATGTCTTACCTACTGTTGAAAATCCTGCTGCTCTCAGAGCATTGATACCAAAGTTTGTTGCTGAGTTAGTAATAGAAGCATATCCACCACCCTCACAAAGAATGTGATCCGTGTTGAAGATACCAAACACGTTAACAATCTGTGCATATGCAGCATTAGTGATATGAATACCAATACCAGGAGTAATGATAGACAGAAGTGCGAAAACCATTGATTCCAGATTTCCGCCAGTTGATTTTCCACTTTGAACTGCATCAACAAGATCTCCGTCAACAAGTGCTAAACAACCTCTTGGAGTTTGTTGTGCTCCCTTAGTCCATTGATCAGCAACAATAGAGTATGCGTTTTTACCACGCCCTCTTGTAGAGATAACGGAACAGTTTAGAACATATGGTGATTGGTTTACGATTAATTTGTCACCACTATCATCATAAGAAACACCGTATTTAAATGTAAAATCTCTTTCTTCGTTGTCCTTGAACACAAGGTTCATCAACATAATACCTTCTTTGACCTTGAAGAAGTCAACATCAGCATTTCCAGGTCTTACAACTACGGTTCTGAGACTATCTCCAACAATAGCACAGAACCTAGGCATAATAATTGGAATATCTTCTGTGTATTCACCAGAAGAAACATAGATTGTTTTCTTGTCAGTCTCTGCAAAATTATTTGTGGCAATTTCTACTGCCTTCTTAATTGTTCTAACAGGATCATCAGCACTTAGACCACTATTTGTATCATCACCACCAATAGATACAAAAATCCTGTTCTTACTAGTCGCTAAAATACCCTCTGATATTGCATCGATACCAGGAACACTAGTCTTTGCGGTTATCTTTCCACTAACATTAATGTCTTTGAAGAACCTAGCGTCTTCATTAAACCAAGATTCCTGACCGTAGATCTGTGTCATTATACTTTGAAGGTATCTTTGAGTGTATCTGTTATTACGTCAGCACCAATGAAAGTTCCGTCAGTTACTCTTTCAAAGAAAGTTTTACCCTCAGGTGCTAAATTTCCAGCAATAGCATTAATATCAGCATTATTTGAATCCATGGTAATAGATGTAGCTTCCAATTTTAATTCATTACCAGCACTCAGTTCAAGATCACCATCCGCTTCAATGATAATATGACTACCTTTTATTTTGATAGTTCCGTTTCTGTCAGCAGTAATTGTAACATTACCACGTCTACTATGAATTATAATATCTTCTCCCTTATCACTACCCTTTTCTCCAGCAACTATTTCAATTGATACATCACTATTGAGTTGTACTTTACCAGATTGTGTGCAACCAAAAGAAAATTTCTTATGGTCATCAGTTGCACCGTACAATCTATAAACATCGGTTCCGCTAACTCCCATAGTCTGACCGTTAACGGTGACTCTGCAAGTCGGACCATATGTTTCTAGAAATCTTTTATTATAGTCGGTTTCTCTTGCCATTAGGTTATGCAGTCAATAACTTGTTTTACTTCACCTTGGAAATCTGGTCTTATTCCAAGATTTGCAGATAACAACGCACCAGATCCAGTATCAGATTGAACCTCAATAATTGGAATAGCAGTTATATCTTTGCTATTTATTGGAGTGACCTTGATGATAGACCCAAGATAAACTTCTGCCTCATATTCGTTACCAAGATTGTCAGTAACAATGTCTCCGTCTTGATATCCACTTCCAGGGTTAATCACTGATACACTATCAACAATGTATGGAATTTCTTCGTCTACTGGATAATTTTCACCTTCAGACACAACATAGATTGTGTCAATCTTTCCTTCTTTGATAATTGCTCTTGCAATACATCCATAACCTTTTCCACAACTGTCCACAACTTCTACAAATGGTGGGAAAGTATAGTTACTGCCAGGATTTGTAACTTGAATACTGATCACACTTCCAGTTCTATCTTCACCGACCAATCCCATAAGTGCAGTAGCTGCACCTCCTTCTCCTCCACCACCAAAGATATTAATTTTTGGAGGACCACATAATGTTGGAATACCAGCAAAACAAGAATCAACATCTCCAATAAATTCTGATGCTGGATCTTTTATAGTCTCACTGAAAAATTGGTAAGAACCAACAATATCTTGAACACCATCTAATGGGAATCCAGCAACTTGTGCTGCAACAGACGCTGCCTTTGCTGCGTTTGAACTCTCCAATAAACCATCTAAGTCTGGTTGATCTTGTTTGACTGGACCGTATCCAAGTCTATACTTACAAGCACCATACTTATCTTTCACTGGTGGTTTGAAGCAGGAACGAAGACCAACAAATCCAAGAATAGCATCAACACTATTTCTTAACAGATTCTCAAAACTAAAGTCTTCAAAGAACTTGAGAATTTTTCCAACTCCATCAAGCAGAGGTAACATACCTTCATTCAAGACAGAAATAATTCCGTTAATAATTGCTCCTACAGTTTGATCTGCAACACAATCAACAAAATTTAGTACATTATCAGCAACAGACTTCAGAATGTCTGCAACCATTGAAGTTATTTTCCCAATAACTTGATTGGTTATACACTCAATGAACTCTTGTATTGCTTTGATTGCAGGAACTGTAGCAAGTTGTGCAGCAACTCCAGCAGCGTGTGCCAATGCAGGATTTGCACTAATAGCAAACTCAATAGCGTATGCTTCAGCATAAAGCATCTTGAGACCTTGATTGAATATTGTAGCAAGACTCAACATTGCGCTCTGAACCATTCCAGAGATAAGTTTTGACGCCTTTCTGGTAATTTGATCCGCTCTTATATCAATTTCTTTCTTTACTTCGTCCCTATAGTATTCAATGTCTTCATCAAGAAATGCTTTCTGATTTTGCAACCATTGAGTAAACTGCTGGATACTATTCTTGATATCCTTAATTACTTTTTTAGATCCCTTATTATCTTCTTCTTCAGAACTACATGGCAGTGATATATTATAGTTTGTGGTGCTAGTTGTTGATGCCTGATTGCCGTTTCTTTGTGGATCTTGTTCAGCTTCTGCTGGAGACACATCTTGTGTGTCTGGTCTAGATTCTTCACTAGATTCACTGGTTTCATCGTTCTTAATTATATAATTTGGCGGTTTCTTTACACTTTTAGAATAACCAGAGTATACCCCAAATGGAGAAACCACATCTGGGACATAATAATTAGTTTTACCAAAAGATCCCATGATAACGGGTACTTGCCCGTCATCACCATCGAGAAAGAATCCAACTACAACGTCACCTTGAGCAAACTTAACGCTCTTTGATATCATTCCACCACCAGTTCCAGTGCCTGGTGGTAACATTACCAGTGCCCAAGGAAGATCTTCATCTTTTAATTGTGCAGTGCTATATGGGTGATAACCCATAATGCGAACTTTATACCTATATCCCCAACCATTTTTCTTGCTGTTAATACTCCAAGAGTCTTCTTCAGCAATCTGACCTATCCACCAGACAAAACCGTCTCTACCAACAAAATTATTTTTTATTAGAAAATCTTCCATATCTTATGCGTTTCCGAATTCTCCGTAAGTGTCTCTTATAAGTTTCATGGAAGTGAGAGATTGTGTTCCGTCGAAACTATGACACAACTCCTTAATCATATATAGACCACTTTGTTCACGGTCATATTCATTTGCTGCAGAAATTCTTGGAAAATTGCACTTAATTACATCACCAACTTCAAGACGTGTGTTCACAGGAATTGTCATTGACAATTGCTGCATAAACAATAAATTATATCTCATTAATGCTTGTCTCTGGTAAAGAAGACCAGATCCATTTGGGAATATTGATCCAACATCACTATCAACTGTTCCAATATTAGCAACTGATGCAACAATTCTACTTGGCATATCGGCAAGTGTAAAACCAGAATCACTCACAACTTTAGGTATTTCTGGGTCATTTCCAAGGTTCTTTGTTTTATTTGTATAATCATTAAGATTAAATTTTCCATTCTCTGGTTTTGTGAATACTCCAGTGGCAGGATTGAATTCTGCAAAGAAACTAGAATATGTTCCCAGTCTCAACTTCTTGAGAAGATCGTTGTTTCTCGCCATCCCATAATTAAGTATCTTATAGTCGTCTGTTTCTATTGCATCCTGAGACGCCTCATAATAAGTGTATGTTTCTTTTGGACTTGAAACCCCATCTGATATTAGTCTATCAACAGATTTAAACTTAAATCCACTCTTTGTTTGATAGAAAAAGAATCCAGCAAGTCCATCTTCTGGAACTGCCTTCGAAGCTAACCAGACCAAAAGATTAAAAGGTCTTTTTAGATTTCCGTAGAAACCATATTGATTTTGAGTTACGTCTGCATCAATATCAGTCTTTAAATAATCTTCTCCAATTTTTCTTACAGAATCACTAATTCTCAAATCTCTTTTAAATTTTTCATGAACTCTTGTAGTTTCATTTGTAATTGCTTCTCTAGAAACTAAATCTAGTGCAAACAGTTCTCTCTGCCCCTCTTTAATAATATTGTTTACACTAGAAACATAAAAATAATCTTCTGCCTTAGAGGCAAAATCTAGTAGAGCATTATTTCCATTTGGTTTAATCTTTACAGATACTCTTTCTCCACCTCTAATAGGAAGACCACTATAGATTGATTCGTACTTGTCATCTTTACCAGGAACTGATCCACCAGTGTTTACCACAATCATCTTTGCAGTGATTGTTGGTGAGAACAAATCCTCATAATATCTAAAGGCAACAACACCTAGTCTTAAGTCTACTGTTTTAGACCCCGCATTAGATGCTATAATAATCTCTTGATATTCAGAAGATTCTCTTGCTGACATTTATCCTACGGCGTTAATTCTGAATATGTCTATCATATCCATAGTATTATTTAACTCAGTTTTAGCAAACAAATTATCATTACCACCAATCATCACTGGTTGAGGTCTTTGTTGTTGCTTGCTACCTTCACGATTTATAATAATAACCTTATTTCTCTTCGCAGAAGCAACTGCTCTTCCTTCTGGTCCTGTTATGCTACTACGTTCTTTTGGTTTTTTCAATATATTGAAAAGTGCTTCAAAACTATTAGATGAAGGTGGTTGTTTTTGTTCTGGTGGTTGAGGCAATTCGGCAGGTTCCTGCATACCCTGCCCATTCATATTGAATATGGGTGAGGGAGCATTTTTATACCTCTCTACACTTTTCTTATATCTGGAAATAAATCCATTAGTTGCGTTGTTTGGTTCAATACCACCAGGTAAAGAAGTCCAAGTTCCACTTAGTTTGTTTGCAACTCTTAAAGGATTTTCTCTAAGTGCTTTCAATAATCCTTGCTCACCATATCCATAAGCAGCAATCGCTAATCTATATGCTGCAATATCTTGGTTCTCTGGAGTAAATGCATTTCCAGGTTTCCATCTGTCCCAAGTCGTAGATAAGAATTGATATCTACCAGCAGCATTACTTGTAAGTCCTTTGTTTGGACCACTTAAAATTGTCTCATCAATTCTTGGGTGGTCATCATATCCACTGAATGTCTTGGATGGATATCTAGAATTGTATCCACCAGATTCAGAACCAGCAATAGCATCCAGAAGTGCCTTACCTTCTGGTGGAATATCAGCAGCCTTTCCAGTAAATTGTCCTCTCGATGCTGTTGGAGAACTTCCTGCAGATGCATTACTAGTCTCAGATTCTGTAGAAGAAGTGGAATCTTCAACCAAATCTGGAAAATCAAGAATACTAGAATAAAATCCAATCATTTTCAACATTGATATCACATCTTGGGTCATCATCTGAATTGCTTTTTGAGTGGAGTTGAATATTCTATCAAACCCAGTCTTCATTTTGCCAAGAGATGTATCAAAAGTCTTACCAAGATTTGAAAAATTAAATGTTGCAATATCAACTGCTATACCACCAATCATTTCAGTGAATCCACCAAGAGTTTGTCCTACACCACCAACAAAGTCTTGCAGAATACTGAAGTATTGCTGCATCCTCTTGATAAGACCTTCAGCAAGTGCAATAATCTTTGGTAGATTGTTTATTGCCCAACCCAATAAGACAACTCCAAGGAAGTCCATGATTCTACCAAGGAATCCCTTGGTACTATTCATAATAACTTTACCAGATCTTTTTACAGCACCTCCAACTCCTCTTGCTTCTAAAATATCCTCCCTGTCTTTTCTTAGTGTTGCCTCTCTTCTTCTACGAAAGAGTGATGCTGATAGTGCCAGTGACTTTCTTTTCTCTCTGTTACCTTCCAGTAAAGATTTGGTAATATTTGATGCAGAAGACCTAGCACTCCTCACACTATTAGCAAGACCTGATAGGGACTTATTAATATTTCTAAGATTGATAGATGATCCTAAAGCGATAGAAGAATTTGCCATCTTATCCTACCACATTGTATTGTATTCTGGAATAATGTAAGTAGAAGTTCGTAGAATTGGAACTTGATATTTGTGGAAGATAGTTTGCTGCAGATGTTGCTGAAGGAACATCTTGTGTTCCCCCTCCTCCACCTCCACCTGCGTTAATGACAGAAACATCAGTTCCATCACCTTGTGGTGTTATATTTCTATCTGGTCTAGTTCCGTTTATTATATCTTGGAAAGTAAGACCTAAACCAGGTAACATCTGCTCCAGTCGTTGACCACCAAATCTGTCATAAATTGATGGTGCAAATATTGCTCCAGCAGTTCCTAGAGCAATTGCTGGGAGACCACCCATACCAAGAAGTAAGGGTAAAGTTGCTCCCAAAGCAGCAGATCCAGACTGACCAACTGTGCCTTGACCAAGTAAAAAGTCAAACAGGAAAGTTCCAAAGAAAGTTCCAGATTTTACACCACGGGGAGGTCTAGGTCTAGTAGTGCCACCTCCTCCTCTACCTCTACCACCGCCAGTATTAGTGCCACTACCAGTAGTGTTACGACCGCCTCCAGCAGTAGTTCCACCACCACCTCCTCCACCAGTAGTTCTGGGAACTCTAGGAAGATTTCTAATTCTGTTAGCAAGTCCCTTAAGTACCTGACCAGCAACATTGAATGCTAACTTAACAGGTGCCAGTATTAATCCCTTGACAGCGATTTTTGTTATGAGAGCCGCTAGTCTGACAACACTATTCAGAGCAAGGGCAAATCCACCATTGATAGCAAGAAATATACCACCAACAATAGCAAGATCTTTTACGATCGCATCACCAAGATTCTTAAGACTAAACTTACCGTCTTTAGATAGTTTGGCAACCGAGTCTAGTATTCTATTCAGTAAGAATCCACCCAACAAGATATTGAAGAATCTTGTTAAGTTGAACAGAGTTCCTTGTGCTTTTGCTCCTACCTTCTTTATTGGAGTTACAAGTGCTGCTTGTATCTTTCTTTCTATCTGACTCTCTTTACCTTCTCTAATCTGCTGTTCTGCTAATACCTTTTCTTGTCTTGCCTTCTGCTGCTCTTTTAAAGTTTCTAAGGTAGATGTATCCTTGATTTGATTACTGATACCTTGCAAAGAAACAGAAAGAACATTGATCTGTTCTGTTATTCTAACGAGAGAACTGTTTACATTAGCAATAGCAAACTGATTTCTTCTGAGCGCAATATTAGTTTCGGCGTTTTCAACTTGCTGCTGTTGCTGCTGCGGTTGAAAGCGACCTAAAAAGGTATATGGTGATACTCTACCTCTTATTGGCTCAGCCATTTAGTTCTGCTTGTCTCTGTTTTAAATTTTCTTCTTCAATATATTGTTGGAGCAGAGTAAGATAAACTTCTCTTTCCCAAGGTATCATATTTTCAAGTTCTGTCAAAGAGTATTTATGGTGTTGCATCAAGGCAAAATTGACCTTAAAGTATGACTCAAGATCCTCATGAGCCATACTTACCCGAAAAAAGCAGTCAGACCCTCCAGAAGAATTTCATTCTCAACGCCAGTGTTAGGATTTTTTACCTTAACTGTATGGGATAACTTAGGCATAGTCTCAAAGAAAGTTTCAATCTCTTTGAACTGTTTTGAACTCAACTGCTCCAAGAACTGCTTTAGTTCTTTTTTGGTACAATCAGCAGCAGACCAAGATTCTTCTTCAGAATAAACCTGCTCAACACAAGATGCAATCAGATCAAAAGTATTATCAACATTAATCTCTTCACCACTGAAGTTGTTCTTAATGAACTCATCAAGAGAAGGATACTTCATACGAAGAACAAGATCTTCGTCAAGTTTAATATCTCTACTATGCTTCTTGTCTTTATAGATTTTAATATCATCAAGATTAATGACGGTTGGAACTTTAGTTACACCGTCATCTGGACATGTAACCATTACCTCAACATCTTCTCCAACAGACTTGCCACGAATATTGAGGAAAAGATATTCAATATCAAACGTCGATAGTTGTTCTACCTTGACACCACGAGTAATAATGCAACTGGTGATTACATCTTTGATTGCAGTAGTGATCTGCTTCTCATCTTCACTTTCCATAGCGATGATGAGGATTTTTTCTTCCTTGACTAGAAAAGGTCTATACTTAATTTTCTTTCCAGTCGAAGGTAATTCCAACTCATATGTTGGCGTAGAGATCTTTGGTAAAGGCATAACGACCCAAAAAGTTCAGATGTGATTATTTATCCTGTTGTGGTAAAAGGTGAATTTAGAGGATCACTTGCTGGGAAAATAGTAGTTCCTTGAATTTGTGGATCGGCAGTTGGTTCAGTCACATTAACCGCTGCGTTTTGAATAATTCCAGACTGTTTGTTATTATCAACACCTCTACGGAGTGAGTAACTATCAAACTTACCAGCAATGTATCTGTCGAAACTGAAGGTTGCAGTTGCTTTCAATATCTCAGAGTTTTCATACTTAACAGTTGTTGAAGACAGGTCAATCGGGAACATTCCGTAGAAAGTATATTCTATCTCTTCCTTATAGTCTCTGTCAAATTTTATAATTCTAGTTTGATTTGATTTATACTCATCTGGATATTCCATTCTATAGTAATATCCAGCATTACCTTGACTCTGCCCTGAACCATTACCAATAAATTCCATCCAGTGGTCTAAGAACTTTAATGACTTATATTCTTCATCAACATAAAATTCTAGTTGAATTTGAGTAAACAGTCTAGTGTGTGCCATCTTTTCAGATACACCCATAAAGTTACCGACAATATCGGCAGTTGCTAATCTACTTCCTGGTAACACTGCAGAATAACAAAGAAGACCAGAAGTTTCAGTGATGAATCTGTATCCAACTCCACGAACATTCAAGTGCTGCCTTAAGGCAGTTGGCAGTCCAGCAAAGATCACTTGATAGTGTGATGTTTGTGCTAGGTTAGTTAGTGTTGGTTTAAAATCAGATATTCTGCGGGGTCTTACCACTCTAAATACCTTATACGACTTACATTATTAAGTATTTAGATGGCATATAGCGGGAAATATCAACCTTCTAATCCAAAGAAATACAAAGGTGATCCAAGCAATATCATTTACCGATCCCTCTGGGAAAGGAAATTTATGAGATATTGTGACCTCACTGAGAATATCTTGGAATGGGGTAGCGAAGAAATGTTTGTGTGGTATCGGTCTCCCATAGACAACAGACCACATAGA
>BCSF01000722.1_pt1 | contig 12156 bp, 6 predicted proteins | sample 1016431 | NCBI WGS metagenome assembly BCSF01 (sample SAMD00045685;SAMD00045686;SAMD00045687;SAMD00045688;SAMD00045689;SAMD00045690;SAMD00045691;SAMD00045692;SAMD00045684;SAMD00045690;SAMD00045691;SAMD00045692;SAMD00045684;SAMD00045685;SAMD00045686;SAMD00045687;SAMD00045688;SAMD00045689, study...
ATGCGACGTACGACGCAGGATGGCTCCGAGCAGAGGGGGTAGAGATCAAGGGCAATATAATCGACACGATGATAACAGGGGCACTGGTGGACGAGAACAGGTGGTCCTTTGGCCTAGACGCTATGGCCCGTGACTATGCAGGTATCCGCAAGGATGAGAAGCTGCTCAAGGCTGCGGCTGAAGCGTGGGGCATCGATCCCAAGGCGGAGATGTGGCAGCTACCACCTATGTATGTCGGGGCATATGCAGAACAGGACGCCCTTGCTACGCTCAAGCTATGGCAGTCTTTGAGGATTGAACTGGAGAAGCAGGACCTGTGGTCGATCTGGCGACTGGAGACGGGACTGATCCCCTGCCTGTTGGACATGCGGAGCAGAGGTGTGCGCGTGGATCTGGACAAGGCCGAGCGTAACAAGAAGATCATTAAGAAAGAAACAGACGCCCTGCGTAAGATCATCAAGAAAGAAGCAGGTATCGACGTAGACATTTGGGCATCCGCCTCCATTCAGAAGATGTTCGAGAAGTTAGATATGGATTATCCGCGCACCGATAAAGGTGCACCTTCCTTCACCAAGGCATACCTTAACAGCCACAAGGCCAAGGTGTGTCAAGCGTTGGTACGGCTGCGCGAGTTCGACAAAGCAGATAGCACGTTCATCGACAGCATCCTGCGACACGAGCACGACGGGCGTATCCATACCGAACTGCACTCCACGCGGAGAGATGAGGGTGGCACTGTCACGGGTAGATTTTCAGCATCGAACCCCAACCTCCAACAAATTCCTGCACGGGACAAGGAACTCAAGAAGCTGATCCGAGGTTTGTTTATTCCCGAGGATGGATGCAAGTGGGGGTCCTTCGACTACTCGAGCCAAGAACCGAGGCTCTTGGTACACTTTGCAGCGAACATGCCAGACATGATGCGTGGACCGTTGGTCGATAACATCGTTGAGGAGTTCAACAATGGTGACGTGGACCTGCACCAGATGGTTGCGGACCTAGCAGGGATCACTCGCAAGGAAGCAAAGACAATTAATCTTGGTATGATGTACGGCATGGGTGTTGGTAAGTTGGCAGACCAGTTGGCTATCTCGGGAGACGAGGCCAAGGAACTGATCGACAAGCACCACCAGAAGGTTCCGTTTGTTAAGCAGTTGGCGACGGCGGCGTCGAACAGAGCGGGAGACAAGGGGCAGATCCGAACCCTGTTGGGCAGACTGTGCCGCTTCGACCTGTGGGAACCAAGCACGTTCGGGTACAACAAACCGTTGCCGTACGACGAGGCCAACAAAAAGTACGGGGGCATGGGCAAGCTGAGAAGAGCGTTTACTTACAAGGCGTTAAACAGATTGATCCAAGGCTCGGCGGCGGACCAAACCAAAAAAGCCATGCTCGATTGTTACGAGGCGGGACTTACTCCTATGCTGACAGTGCATGATGAGTTATGCTTTAACGTAGAGGGGCAGGAGCAAGCTGCTCAAATACAGGAAATTATGGAAACTGGTGTGCCGCTCAAAGTCCCCTCGAAAATTGATGTAGATATCCAAGATGATTGGGGTGAAATAGAATGAACGAACCAATTAATACCCTCGGCTTTAAGGAGATGCACCCGATGCAAGTGGAGGCTTTGGTTGATTTGATTAACCGCGCACTAAATCTGGCATGCATAACTGGCGACGAGGAAATTATCCAAGAGATCGAACAGGCTTCCGACGAAGTCATTCACCTGTTTGGTGGCAACGGAGTGTCGGTTAAGATCGACGTTTAAGGTTTTAGTAACTCTCGGGTCCGAGGATCAGGGAGCAGCCGTGGGTCTACCTGTTGAACAGGGGTGCCACCGAACCGATTAGCTGAAGGCCGAGGTATCGGAGTTGACTGTGGTGGAGCGGGTAGTTGAACGGGGTTGCCACCGAACCGATTAGCTGAAGGTGCGGGTCGAGGTGCAGGTTCCTCGTCACGGGTCAACTTAATTCCACGCAAGTCTTTATATATGTCACGCAGCGGCTTTCGTGTTTGCTTGTAGATGTCGAAGGTCCCTGCTCTACGCATCTTGCCTCGAGCGTCATCACTTAGTTTGAATGGTTCGAAGCGACCCCGCATGATCTGGTCTGCTCCACCAATTTTATTTTCTTTCAACAGACGACGGATCTGACCTTTGCTCATACCAAGTGTTTGTAGATCCTCGATGACTTGGAAGTATTGCTCATCAACCACGCGTTTACGGTCATTGGCCCTGCGATACGCGCTGATCATTTGATCTGGCGTAAGGTTGGCATCATCAATCACACTGTTGAAAATACGTTTGGCGTCAGTCTGGGCACGTTGCAATCGTCCTGCATTAATCCGCAATGCAAACTCAGGATCGAACTGCATAGGCGTAACACCAGTAAAGACGCGGAACATTTCCTCAGACAGGTTGCGCTCTCTTCCTAGTTTGTCCTTTGGATTTATAACACCTGGTGCCATTGATCCGACAACGCCACGAGCAAATCTGCTGGGTTCAAACTGCATATTCGCAGGGTTCAAGTTTTTGATCTCCGCAGGAACTACGTTTGGTACAATGCCCTCTAGAACGTGAGCAAAACTCTTTCCGAGAATGTCCCCTGTACTGTCTTGTGGGTTGTAGACTTGCGCTCCTGTGCTTGTCTTACCGCCTCGGGCTGTCACATCCAACAATGCCTCGGTCACAATAGACTGGCTCAAGAAAGGTTCGAAGAAATCTTTGAGCGTTTCAAACCCTGCTCGTAGTGTAATCTCACCTGCTGATTTACCCTGACGATATCCCTCATCCGCCTCGTTGATCGCAGCGTTAAACATGGAGATGATAGAATCATATGGGTTGGTGGTACTGAAGTTGACGTACTGTAGGTTGCCGTCCTCATCCCGACCAATCGGAACAAGCACCGCATTCTTTTCCCATGGTGCAGAGAAGGATCGTTGGTATGCCTTCATCTCGTCTCGGCTTACACCTGATGCCGCGTATCCAAAGTTTGCCACAGCGGCTGGCATAACACCAAACGTACCGATAGCTCCAGCCATACGACGGCGTCCGATGTTGCGAATACCCTCCGCATTTGCAGGGTTCATCTCTTCAATAGCCTGACGGATTGTGTTGCCGCCTGTACGGAAGATTTCATACGGGAAGGTGATGAAGTTACCAACAGGCAACTTACGCGCAGCTTTGATTAACTCAGGAGCTTTGTTATAGTTTGGTACGGTATCCCGTACGATTTGCGCGGCTCGATCTTTCAGCAATTCATCCATCTTGGATGGGTCAGAAATAATCTGCCGACGCATCTGTGGGTTCAAGTCTTGGCCCTTGGTCAAATATTTATATTGGTCCACAGGGTTCATCTCGCGCAACGCGTTACGCAGTTTGTTCGTTTCGAACTGATAGTTGTAAATCTTCCAAAAGTCGTCTGAGTTTTGATAGGCATCCTCAAACATCTTGGTGCCCTTGCCCACAGTCCGAGCCAGTTTTGTGTCAGCGAGTTTGCGTCCAGCTTCTCCGCCTAACGCCTCCGACAATCCTTTAGGTCCACGGGTCGAGTACCCGATACCCTTGTTGATCATGTCTTGAATTTCTCGAAGCTCCGTCTGGGTTCCGATAATGCCTCGACGCTGCAAGTCAGCAAGCTCGTCAAGTACCTCGTCTTCAGGGACCTTCTCAAACATCTGCCTGAACGTCATCTTCATAGAGTCCCCAAGGCTACCCTTCATACCACGTCCAATATTGCCTTGGCTCAAAGCAAACAAAGATGCCGTGGTAAAGTTACGAACCTGCGTGACAGGAGACAGAACAGTCTTGGAATACTGAGAAATACCTTTGCCTCGAAGGAACGTGTCCCACACGCCTCGGATAGCCGTCGATCCAAACCCGTCCTCCGCTAACACCGTCTGGGTCAAGTCTTTGTATATGCGATCTGGCACAATGTACCCATGCAAAGAACCCCAACCCGAACGGTCTACGGCCTCATCTAGCTCATCTGTTGCTTCACCTCGTAGGGTGCTTCGACCTCTTGCACTACCAAGCTGAACGTACTGCCCACTATCGAGCATTTGTTTTTGTTGTAGTGGGGTCATGCTAGTAGGATCGATAAAGAATTTACCAAACCCATCGTTGGCTTGCGCCATGGTTTTTAGGTTACCAAAGTATTCATCTACGGCTTTGAATTGTGCGAGATCCGCTACTGTACCGATGAACGCTTCTCTCGGGTCATCGATCTCTCCAAGCAATTCTCTTTGGTACTTGGGTAGATACTTACGCTCCATAAACATACCCGTGTCCAAGCGGTTTTCTGCTACACGGCCTCCGCTTAGTTTGGCGTTGGATCTATTCCGCAAGCGATTGCGTCCAAGAAAACTATCTCGAGCAAGTCGAGCAGCTTCGTCTGTAACCTTACCCTCAATGACAATACGCTGTTGGTCCCCCGCCCCTAGACGTTGAGCACCAATACGCGTTAACTCTGCATCGGTAAACAACCCTTCTGCATCACCCCGAGCCATCTTGGTTAGTTCAGACTGGACAGACTTCTTGTCCTTCTGAAACTCTTTGGTGGCTATGTTTAGCTGTTCGCCTGTTGGTGTATACGTCTTGTCTTCGAATACGCGGTAACGGCGACGGAGGTACGAGTTTATGTTTTCGTTGATCACATCTTTAACGGCACGACCACTGGCCTTATCAACAAAATTATTTTCTTTTAGAAAGTTACTGTTCAATACGCCTTCACTTAGGTCGTTGACCTGTTGACGCATGCTTTGCACATCACTCCGAATGTTCGAAGGTAACTTGGACAAAAACTTTTTCTTAGTCTCAGCGTCTGGGTTAGTCAGATACTCTTCGATGTTGTCGAAGATCATTCGACGTTCGACTTCGCTATCCACTTCCTTGCCCATCTTACCAATCGCATTGTCGATGTTTCTCTCGAGCTTGTTCAGTGTGACCTCGGCACGTTTAATATATGGCTGCACTTTACCCTGCACCAACAGACGTTCAGTTGCCATTTCTTCTGGTAGGTAGGAGCGGTAGCGTAACGATCCCAAGGCGTCAGCAATGAACTGTTCGCCTCGACCCAAGTCTGCTTCACCTGGATTTACACCAAACACACGACGGCGTTCTGCATTCTTGAGGTACTCACGAGTACGGTTGACCAAACCCTTACCTGCTTGCACAGGCTGGGACTCCCCAACGGCTCGACCTACGGCCTGTCCTGTTTGTGTTTGAGCGGCTTTCTGTGCACCAAAACCTAATCCAGATAGTGCGCCTTGTGCCACACCACCAAGCAACGCGGCTTCAGTGCCGACCTTAAACTTGTTACCTAAACGACGAAGCGCCTCTTCCCGACCCGACAGTCCCAACTCTTGGTTGGTCGCAGTAGGCCCACCATCAAAGAAATCACCTACCGTAGTTGTTCCGTCGTTAGCTACGGCTGCGTCTACGGCCCCCGCTGCGGCAAGCTCCTTTGCAGCCTGACCAAAGCGTTGTGACCGTGTCATAGGACCTGTGGCACCTCGAGCAAGACGTGCCGCCTTACCTGCCTTAGATACCATGCCAGCCACACCTACACCTGGAATAACAAACTGGGTTATGATCTCTGCGCCTTTGCCCACAAAACCTGTGGGATCCAAGCCTAGATAGTCACGGGTGGCCTCCCCCGCGTTACTAACCGCGTCCGCGTAGTCTGTATCGGCAACAAGATCGATACCCGAGGCTACGAGTTCCCCGATACCTTGACCAATACCAATCAGACCAGAGCCAACGCCCTCTGCAAACTCTTGTAGAACGCCTTCGTCTTCTGCGACTTTTTCTTTTGGGGGTTGGTTAACAGGAATACCACCAAAGCGATTTGCTGTGGGTTGTTCTTGCTCGACGGGAATGCCACCAAAACGATTTGCCATGTGGGTTATCCTCTATCAAGTTGGTTTAGTATAAGTAATCCCATCAGCTTTATCTATATACTGAGACCCAGGAGGCAACGCGTCAAACGCTTCTTGAGTATCGATAGTAACAATATCAGTCATAGGTTGCGTGGTGCTGGGTGCGGGACCTCCACCTGCCTGTGCTCGTGCAATACGGTCAGCGAGTGTGGTAATTTGATTAGATGCGGAATCCAATGCGGCTGGATCATCCTCGTCAACAAAGATGCCAAACTCATCAGGTCGCGTCATGATCTTCTCAATCGCCTTCTGATATAGCTTGTTGTATGTGCCGTCGGACCCTGTGCCTTTGGCTGCTGCCTTGGCTGCTGCTAGTGCCAGAGCGTTTTCTGTGTTGATACGCCCTTGCTCCGTCTCTTTCATTGACTTCAACCCGACCAACATGCCGTTGGCAATGTTCTTTGAGGCGCGTGGGCTTGTTCCTGCGGCAATAGCAAAGCCTGTGATAGCATCGTTCATAGCGTCGATCTTAGCTTCACGGTCTACCTTCTTACCAAACACCTGCTCCGATGTATCCGCCAAGGCTTTCTTTACGTTTGATGCAGACGCATCACCGCCTAATGCAGCAAGTAAATTACGAGACCGATCCTCATCATCTAGGTTTGGATCTGTCATTGCCGCTGCAATCTGCTCGGCTTTGTCATTCAACAACTGCGCGTTCTCTACACTACCTGCGGTTTCCGCCGTAAACGGACGCAGGTTTACAGGAAATTTCCCGCTCTGCGCTGCGCTAGTCAATTCGATAGCACGTTCAGGTGTGATGGCATCCATGTCTACTTCAGGCTGTTGTACAACAGATCCTGCCTGACGGCGTATATCAACCTGCGGCATCGGTCCTGTTGCTGCCCCCAAGTAGTTTGCCAACTCTTGTCTGCGGTCCATCGGGCGACCACCGATGTTCAAACCCATAGGCTTTTGCATCGGGTTCATACCCTGTGGAGGCGCGGGTTGCGCTGGTGCTTGTGGCGGAGGTGCGGGTTGCGGCGACATTGGAGGCTGCGGTTGTGGCTGCATTTGTGGCATCTGCGGTGCAACTTGCGGCATCGGAGCGGAGGGCATTGGACCCATCCGTTTCTGTGCTTGCATGATACCTTGTATGTCGATCTGTGGTGTAGGCGCACTTTGTACCGCTTTCATCGCCTCTTGAAGCAGAGGCTCCGAGGATGCCATGATCCCACCCATCGAACGCAGTTTATCCCGAGCAGCAGTTTTGCTTCCTGCATCGGACTTACGCTTGAAGAGTTTGCGGTTGAATACGTTTTGTTCCATCGACTACACCCTTATCCGAATATCCCACCGCCACCAGCGTTTTGATAACCCTGAAGACCCTGCGCCATACCTATGATATTGGACACGGGGCTTGGTGTTGGCACACTTTGTACGGTTAGTGAACTTTGAGTAGAAGGTACACCTCGGAAAATGTCGGACATGTAGTTGAACCGTTGGTATGGCTCGTATGCTTCTTCGATATCTGCCTGACGCTGTACGTCGTACTCTGATTGCATCTGACCCTGTTCCAAGGCTCCGATGTTGAACAGTGAATTGACATCGCTCTGGTTGGCTTGCTGTGCAGCTTCGCCCAACGCAGCCTGACGTACGCCAATGTCTGTTTGCTGACCTGCCAGTGAGCCGAGGCCCTGACCAAGCTGACCAAATATCTGTGAAGCGTTCTGACCACGGCGCATCTGATCCTCGAAGGCCGACTGACCAAGGTTCTGCGACATCTCGAAGCCTGTGCCCCGTAGACCCGCTAGACCCATGGATAGATCCGCTTGCGCTCCTGCACCTTGCATTTGCATTCCAGCGGCTGCTTGCTCCGCACTGATACCCAACTGTGCAGCAGCTTCTTCCGCTGATATCCCCATCTGCCCTGCTTGTTGCAGGATACTCGCTAGATTGGTTTGACCAGACAACCCAAGCTGACCACCCTGCAAAGATCCTGTCTGTGCAAGCTGCTCTGCGGATAGCCCCAGTCTACCTGCGGCCTCTGCTGCATTTAATGCCGTACCTGCACCCGCCTGACCAAGCTGACCACGAAGCTGCGCGGCTGTTTGACCACGGCCCTGTTGTGCTTCGAAGGCTTGTTGTGCACGTTGCGCGGCACTCTCAAACCCTGCCTGACGCATTCCTGCTGCGGTGCGACCCTGCTGCTCTAGAATATTCCGTCCGAGTTCCTGCTGCGCTACCGCCTCGCGAGATCCACCAAAGGCTCCCGCGCCTACGGCCTGTGCACCAAGCTCGTTTCTTTGCATCTGCCCTGCTCGAGCGATGTCTTGGATGGCCTGTTGTACGGCTGCATCCTCATACTGGTTCATAAATGCGCCAATACCCTGTGGATCAAACGCCCCAGTGGTGTCGTCTAGACGGCTAATGCCCTCTGCGGCGGCTCCCAAACCAAAGGCTCCTGCACCCGACAGATCACGCTGCGCTTGCGCCGACGCTTGACGGGCACGTTGTGCCGCTACGTCTACACCAGTCTGTGCCGCTCCGACCTGACCCGCGATACCCGCACCTGCGTCACGCATACCTTGCTGCGCTGTACCAGCCTGTCCAAGAATGTCCGCACCTGCGGCGGCACTGCGTATACCAGTGGCCCCACCTGTTGCGGCACTGCCTATAGCGGTACTTGCTGTACCAACATCTGTTGCGGTGTCCCCGATTACATCTTCTTTGAAGTCTGAGAATATTGGATCCGTTGCCGCTCGACGTGTGGCTGTATCATAAAGGCCCGTGGTTCCGCGTAACTCTGTAACGCCCTCACCTACGGCTCCTGCACCCTCTGCAACCTGACCAATGGCTCCCGAGCGGATTGGATTACCTTCTGCGTCTGTCTTTATTGAACCGTCATCGTTAAACTCAAACCCACCAAACGCTGCTTGCGCCTGATCGAACATAGGACCAAACGCCCCCACGCCCTCTTCCGCCAGACGTATGGCTTCTAGCTGGTTCGGGGTCATTGGTGCTACGTCAGGACGACGAACACCCCCTTCGACCATGGGAATTGGTTGTCCACGGAAGTCTAGTAGCTGCTCCCCTGTGGTCGGGTCTGTTTCGAACATCTGGTTGCCATCGGCATCCAGTACAGGTGTGCCGTACAACGGAGAGTCAGCGGCAATACCTGTAACAATCGGTTGCCCACTTTCGTCGAGGAGTGGGTTGCCTTCGTCATCAAGCTCAACATTGTAGACGTTGGCTAGTAAATCTTTTAAAAATCGTTCTTGGTACTCGGGAATAAAGTTTGCACTGCGGCCCATACCTGTGTCATCAGTGTCGCTCATGCCATACCTCCTTGGTCAAATTGGCGTTGCATGGCGTATAACCGCGCTGCTCCAACACCAGGATCTCCGCCGCCTATAGCGTTGACATCTCTTTCTCGCAATACAAACTCGCCGTCAGAAAGCGCAGCTTCCTGTACTGGCATACCGTTTTGATAAATCTGTGCAGGGATCGAGTCACTCGTGCCCGTACCTGGCCCTTCTACATATCCGCCCATAGCAAAGTTACGGCGGCGTACATCGTTGGCCTGTGTGCCACGGTAGCTCGGTAGTCTTTCACCAGTAGCTAACTGTCGATCTTGTAATGGTGTAGTCATCTTAATTTCTTTTGGCTCTAAAGCCTGTAGTGCAATCGCTTGGATCATCGGGTTGGACAAGATTGAACCTCCCTGTGGACCAAGGTTAAACAGGTTGGTTAGACCACCGCCACCACCGCCCATTGCGCTACCCGCACGAGCCATGTTGCTCATCTGGTTCATTGCTGCGCCACCTGCGGCTGCATTGCCGCCAGTCATAGCCGAACCAATTCGTGCCAGTGGATTCATTGTTGTGGCTGCTTGGCCTCCAAGACCCATCGAAGTAAGCAACGAGCCAATACCTTGACCACCTGCGGCCCCCATACCAGCCATAGCTCCGCCACCAACAAAGCCCAACATGCCTGATTTCAGGGCGTCACCTATATCACCGCCAGATGCAAGAGACCCAATGCCAGAACCAAGCGCGGCCCCCGCAGGGCCACCCATCGCAAATCCAACTAATCCACCTAGTGCACCTAATAATGACATTATGCTTCACCTCGAATAGCTTCTGGCGCAGTTACTGTAATTGTTGTACTGCGTTTTTCTGCGCCTGTCCAAGACTGTCCGCAATCTGGACAGTTCCCATCGGGGTAGCTTGCGACTTCTTCTGGCGTGTCAACTGCGTTATCACAGTTTACACAATGCACTGTATCAGAAGACGACGAAGGTTTCCAGCGTGACCCGTCGGGCATTGTTATAATTGTATCGGTCATGGCGTACTCACTGTTACTGTTCCAACTGTGCCCGTAGCTTGGGATCCACGAACATATGGAGAATGTGCTACTGGCACTCTAACATATCCATCGTGGTTAAAGATAGCCCCTGGCTCTAGGCCGCTGTCGTCGGTTTGAAGGTTGGTAAAAACGGAAAAAGTATTGCGACCCTCTCCTGGGTTTTGCATTTGCTCAAGATAGACCGCAAACGAGCGAACCACCTCTTCGAGGTATTGTTGACTATAGTCTTTCGGCGCAACAGGAAAGAATGGTAGGACAAGATTTCTGGACATTACCGCATCCCGTCAGGCTGCACTTCTACCCTTGGAGAACCAAGTCTCCACCCCACGCCTGTGTCTGTTGTTTCTATTTTAAACGCAAACGAACGACCACGCAGTCGGACATTTACTTGATTAGTCCATTGTTCTACAGGCACCGATGCCGTCTTGGTTACCGTCTTGCTGTTGGTCTGCAAGTATGGACCGCCTGGAAAATTCCGAGCCTCAAGCGTCATAGTAGCCGATGGCGCAGCCGCCGTGCTATCTCGGAACGTCAGATCAGGAATGAGCTTGCGTAAGAATACGAAGTTGTCTCCCTCACCCATCGACATCTGACTGCTTTCGATATACGCGGTGATTGCGCTTGCAGGGGATGTTGACCCATCATCAAACCCACGCTCGTGGAAATACAAGGCGTGGTCTGTGCTTGCTGCAATCGGGAAACTCTCAACACCACGATCCAACCAGACCGTGCGGTTCAGAGATCCGTAGTACCAAATCTGCTGCTGGTAGTTATACACAACGTACTTGTCACACTCGGTGCTCGAAGCCGATGGATAGAACCACCATATCTCAGAAAACGCGGTGTTGGTGGACGCCGTTACTTTTTCTAGCTGATCACTGTTAATGTCACTAAACACATAGTCCCGAACAGAACATGGCAATCGTTGCACGTTACCTGAGTAAACGTAAAACTCTTCCGCACCCATCCAGTACACTTGATCCTCGATAGCAATAGCCGACAACGGACTAGCAATCGTAATGTTTTCCGACACAGTGTTTATACCAAAGGTAAACGGTGGTCCGAGGAACTGCATTGCGTGAAGCGACACATCGGTAAACACAAGCACCTGTTGCCGCGTTTCGACGGCTGTAACAATTTCGGACCCAGAACCGAGGCGCAAGTCCCCTGCTGTATTGGTTGCTGTAGCCGCCCAATCGGTAATAGACTCTTGGTCCGAGAACCGTATGAGCAACGGATCCTGCGTACCAATGTTGTCCTGTGGATCACAACCAAAGGCTATGACGTGTCTGTCTCTGTCAGAAACAAGAACCTTTTTGGCGATGGTCGGGGCAGTGTTAGCCCCCACTAGATCGCTGATCGCCACGGCTCGATTTGTCATGCCGTTGGTTTTATCCCAGTAGTATATACCCGCATCTCGCACGTTGATCAAAAGATCCTCACCGAAGTTGTCATGCGACCAAATACGAAGCGTTTGTCCTGATGCTGCCAAAGAAGCTGCGCTGCCCCAAGTTCCACGGCTCCACGTTCCTGCGCCCCAGCCTGTGCCTACGATAGTTGTATCTAGACCTGTGTTGATTTGATATGCACCAACGACACTCGAACCGCCGTTGCCGCTGTCACTTGTAGACGCAAAGACGTAAGTAGGAGTGTAACCTGTGGTGGTGGTAATAGTGTTAAGAGAGGCTTCTTCTCGAGCTTCTATAAGATAGCTGTTGGCGTTGACCTTGCTAACAACCTGATATTCTTGATTTAGGACAGCCGCAGTAATGTTGCCACCCAAGGTTGCCGCACCTGAATAAGTAACAAAGTCGTTTTCTAACGCACCGTGGTCGGCGTCAGTAACGATAAGCGTGGCACAAAGCACCGCGTCACCCGATGTGTGCGCTGCCTCTGTTGTACTTGATTGAC
>BCSF01000723.1_pt1 | contig 12144 bp, 3 predicted proteins | sample 1016431 | NCBI WGS metagenome assembly BCSF01 (sample SAMD00045685;SAMD00045686;SAMD00045687;SAMD00045688;SAMD00045689;SAMD00045690;SAMD00045691;SAMD00045692;SAMD00045684;SAMD00045690;SAMD00045691;SAMD00045692;SAMD00045684;SAMD00045685;SAMD00045686;SAMD00045687;SAMD00045688;SAMD00045689, study...
ACGCCTATGTCCCTACCCGTGCTCAAATCTGGGTAAAACTAGTTGATTACGACACTCGCTACATTGTCCACGTAACCTTAGATAACGGGGATGAGATTGAGGGTTACTACCTCACACCATCTCTTACTGACGCAGGTGGTGACGCAAACGTTGTTAGTTCTGATGACATTGCTGCCAGATTGGTAAGCAACACTATCACCATTAACGGCTCAGTCAGTATCGGTAGTAGCACCGTCACAAGCGTTACAGTTGATGACATTGAAGAACTTCATACGGGTGAAACGATCACTGGTACTGGTATACCTGCTAATACTTTTGTTGGAGCTGTTAATACTACTGCCCTTACCTTTACTCTTGTTAATGAAGCTGGAACCGCAGTTAACGCCACCGCCAACGGATCAGGAAGCTACACAATTGGTAGAGGACTAGATCAAGTTGATATTCATAACGAGCTTAACTTTGAAATACAGGACTCTCAGATCCTGATTACTTGCGCTAACGCCAACCGTTCGATCACTAGCATCATTGCTGCTGACGCTCGGGGTAACACCTTGATGTCTGGCTTCTCCAGTCAGATTACAAACATCACTGAGCTTCCTTCGTTCTCTTGGGAAGGCTATACGGTCCTTGTGGCTCCTGATGGTGCCGGGGATCAAAGCTCGTACTACCTCAGGTTTAACGCTGAAAACACTACAACCAACGGCGACTTTGGCCGCGGCGTGTGGGAAGAGTCTGCTGGCTGGGGAACTCGAGGACAGTATGAGGATGCTTCAATGCCTCATGCCTTTGTCCATTACAGAAACGACAACGGTCTGACTCGGTTTACTTTCCAACCGTTTAGCGGCACTGACTACACGGATGGTTCAACTACTATTTCACTTCCTGGCTGGACTAACCGACTAGCTGGTGATGAAGACGAGATGCCAGGACCGTCGTTTGTTGGTAACTCCATCAACGACATTGTGTTCTTCAAGAACCGCTTGGGCTTTGTAAGCGGTGAGAACGTCATCCTGAGCGAGGCAGGTGCTTACTACAACTTCTGGCAGCAGTCAGCCTTGCAGGTTGTAGACAGCGATCCTATTGACCTGACCGCAGTCAGTAACGACGTTGCTGTGTTGAACTATGCGTTGCAGCAGCAGGATGAACTTATCCTGTTCTCCAACGAAAACCAGTTCCGTCTGTACTCTGGTGACAACGTTACGTTCTCTCCTGAGACTGCTTCTGTTGGTCGTATCAGTTCCATCACTATGGAACCTGATGTACGTCCTGAGCAGGTTGGTCCGCAGGTTATCTTCCCAGTTAAAGAAGGTGACTTCACTGGTCTGCATACCTTTATTACGACTGACCGAACCGTTGGTATCAACCTGGGTCAAACAGCAGTCATCACAGAAACTGTCCCCAAGTACATCCCTAAGAACATTGACGCTCTAGCTGTTAGCCGTACTGACCAGTACCTAGTGGCTCTTAGCAGGGACGACAACGATGCTCTGTATGTGTACCAGTTCTTCTGGGAAGCTTCTGGTGGGTCCTTGACCAACAGACAGAACGCTTGGCATAAGTGGACCTTCCCCAACAAACAGATTCACTGGTGTGACTTTGTTGAAGGTACGCTGTTCAAACTGGTTGAGTATGACAACGACGGTACTGCTGAGTACTACCTTGAGGGTCTTAACGCCTCACGTCCACCGCAGAACCCTAACGAGTTGTTCCTGTTGGATCGTCAGCTAGCCAGCAGCATCACAACTGACATCGGTTCCGTAACGTTCAGCTACGACGCTGGCACTAACAAAACCACCGTCAACCTGCCTTACCGTACTGTTAACACCAGTCAGTTTGCTGTCATCAGAGTCGATGCAACAGACACCGCAGAGTCTCAGAAACGTTGGGTCGTGGCTACTGATATTCCGGCTAACGTTACTAGTTTCGTTTGCGATAGCCTTGGGGATTTTTCAAGCAGCTCTTGGGTCTTTGGTGAGCAATTTACGTTCACTTTTAGACCGCCTCAGCTTATGCCTTACTCAAGAACAGCGACTGAAAACACTTTTATTGGTAATCGTACTGGCCGTTTGCAGCTTCGATATCTTGATGTTTATTACAACGATTCTCGATACTTCACCGTCGAGGTAACTCCTAAGCACCGAGACAAGGTGACGTATGAGTTTGATCGTCGTGAGCCCCTAAACGGCAACATCGTCATCAGCGAGGAAGAGGATTTTGATGAGTCCAAGTTCCGCGCCTATATTCAAAGCAAGAACGACCAAGTTACAGTGGAGCTAGTGAACGACAGCATCGACCAGGCTAAGTTCATTGCTCTTGAGTGGACTGGTCTTTACTTTGATGTTGCGAGGAAGTACGGCTGATGGCTCTGTCTGATTTCGACTTTAGTAAAAGTTTTGAAGGCGGGTTTGGTGTTGATTCTGGTGGTTTAGATCTGCCAGGTCTTAGCGGTAAAGGAGCTATTGGAGGTGCTACTGAAGCTGTAAAGCCCAGTGCAGGTGGTATCAGTGGGCCTCAGATGATGAGTCTGGGTCAAGCTGGTCTTCAAATCCTTAACCAGTACAGCGATTATCGCCTGCAGAAAGCGGAAGCTGTCCGAGCCACTGCATATAAGCAGATGGAGTACTGGACTAAATATCAGCAACAGAGCGAGCAGAACTACAGAGACTATGAGATGCAACTGAACCAATGGTATCGAGAGTCTCAGTACGTTGAAAAGCGTAGGCAGTATGAACAAGCTCTAGTTAAACAGCGAGCAGAGTTCAAAACAGCTACTGCAATTGCTGCTACTAAAAGCCTTGAGCGTCAGTTTACAGATCTTGAGATCCGTTACTACGAGCAAGAAGCTCAAGATGACATTGAGATGGATAACATCCGCACCACTCTTGTCGCTAAGGCATCTCGTAAAGCTGCTTCCGGTCAAGTCGGTCGTACTACTCAAGCGATTAGACAGCAATTCAACCAACAATGGCTTGGTAATATGAGTAATCGCCAGATCACTCGTAAGAATCGGATTGCTAATAAACTTCGTGCGTATGAATACGCTGAGATTGCTCGTAACAATCAGATCAGCCAAGTCCAAGATTACACAGCTCAACCAATTAACGACCCCATCAAACCTATGGCACCGTTGCCTGTTAAGGGGTTTGAGCCTTCCGCAGTTAGCGGCCCTTCACTAGCAAAACTTGCTATTGGCGTTGCTGAGTCTGGATTCGATGCTTACAAGCGTCATCTAGATATGCAGCCTCCTACACCTGGCTCTGAAGCAGCCGAAGAAGAAACCGCTTAGGTAACTAACTATGACTTACAGCTTTGGTATCTCGCCTCAACGTGAAGTCCGTCAAGCTACGGAGCTGCCACAACAACCTGCTGCCCTTCCGGCTCCTGCTCAACCTGCACGAGAACCTCAGCGTGTAGGCGGTCAACTTCTGTACGCACGTCAGTTTGAGCCGGATCGTGCAACTGCACAGACAATCAAAGCTGTAGAAAACTTTGTAGCTGAAAACGGCACGTATCAACAAGCTACTGATCTAGCTTTTGAGGCGTACAAAAAGGAAAAGAAAGAACAGGCACTTCGTCTTTTCCAGCAAGAAGCTCAAGCTCTGCAACAGTCAACGGCTATTGCTCTTGATACGCAAGCTCTTCAAGCTAAAAATGAGTTTGCTCTTGCTCGCCAGAACCGACTTAGCAATCCTTGGGTTAACTTCTTCTATTACGACAAAAAGGCAAACGTCGTAGCAGATGAAGTTGCTATTGGTTTGTCTGGTTGGAGTGATAAAAGCGTTGCCAAGCTTGCTGAGCTACCCGATCAAGGTGAGATCAGCGCAGCTATTACTCAGAAGTCACAAGATCTCCTCAAGCCTTATCAAGATATTCCTAGTGCTTTTGTAACTGGAATCATTGAACCTAAGATTGCTGCCACTCAAAAGGCAATCAAAAAGAAGGTTCACCTGGAAAGGTTGAAGATTGCTGAGCAACGCATCATATCTACTGGCCGTACCGTTTTTGTCGGCGCAATGAGCAACGCAGCCGCGTTTGCTAAAGCTGGTGCTGGTGATCCAGAAGTTATGCAAGCAGCTAGCGGTTTGCTGCTCAAAGGTCTTCAAGACACTAAGACTTTTCTTATCGATCAAAACGGCTATACCGAACGCCAAGCTAACAAGATCATGCTTGGGTACTTTGACAAGCTGTTTCTTGATTCAGACGGTGACGGTAGAAACGATATTGGTAACTACCTGACTGCTGACTTTATTCTTGAAGCTTTTTCTAAGGTTCGTACTAAGGACGGTAACATCCCGTTCACTATGATCCGTGATGAAGAGACCGGGGAATCCTTTGCTGCGGCTTTAGCGAACCAAATCAACGGCGCCTTTGTACTAGAAGAGAAGCGTCTTGCAGTTAAAGAAGCTACTCTTCGTAGAGCAGCTAAAGATTGGAGCCGTACACAAGAACAGGAATCTCTGGAGTGGTTCCGCAACAATCCTGGAGCTTCTAACGCAGCTAAATCAGAAGCAGCTGAAGAGCATTTAGAGCGGATTCGTCAAAACCCCAAGGAATGGAGAGCTACTGATAAAACTTGGCCAGAAATTGAAGATGATGTTCGCGGTCTCTACAAACAATCAGTTCGTACTCTTCCTAGTGAGCAAGCTGCAGAACTACGCAAGCTAGTTGAAAGCTACAACCTGCGTGGTCAGCCTCTTCCTCCTGATCTTCTAGACGATCTGAGAGATACTGATCTTGAAAAAGAAGCTTTGGCTTCTAACGCAAAAGCTATTGTTAGCTACAACGATCAACAAACTACATCTGCTCGAACCAAGATTGCTGCAAATCTAAGGAACGAAATTGTAAGAAGATTTAGTACTCATGAGTCTGTAGCGACTGCTGGTAAAGAAGGTGCTCAAGGTAAACGCAAACTTGATCTCGCTAAAAACGCCGGTGAACTAGCGTCTCAACATTTTGACGTAGACGGAATTGCTTATCTTGATGAGCTTATCTACGAAGCAAAGGTTAGGGGTGAAGATATTGGCAGCTCTCAAGTGCAAACTCGTATTTATGACGATGTAAACGCTTACCTAGAAAGACAACGTGTTTATAGCGATCCGACTTTCTACTACAACCTGAAAAAATCTGACGGCACTAGACCGTTCGGTGCTCGTGTCACAAACGTCCCATCAGTCGGTTCTCAAGCTAAAGACCAACAGGGTCAATGGCAGATTAAAGTCAACAGCAAAGATAATCTTTATACTTGGTCTAAGATTGCCCAGCCTGTTCTTTCTAAAGACCCTAATCAAGCTCAAGAGATTCTCAAAAGTAGTTTCATTTTTGAGGAGCCTCAACTTCAAGAAGTACTCCGAGCTCTTACTACTGGCGACTCCAGTGTTTTGAGCAAAGATACTCGTGAGGTCATAGCTAACTTCCGCTCTGCAGCTGGAAACTCTGTTTCTATTGCTGATGTTCTAAAAAGGCAAGGCTCTCAATACAAAGGTTTCGTTCCTAAAGGTCTTAACTCATTATTTGATCGCAATGCTAAATCTCTTGATGCCGCTCTTACTAGCTACGACGCCGCTCCCAGTAAAGTCCTAGAGCCGTCAGACCTGACTCTCAAAGTCACAAACTGGCGGCATAGCCACAGTCGTAATAAAGCAGTTGACGTTAGGTTGATTCGTCCTGGTGGTCAGGTAGGAAACAACACCTTCCCGTCTCCTGTCTCTGGAACTGTTGTTGAGGTAGCCGATATTGAAGGTTACGGAAACACCGTGATTGTTGAAGTTGATCGAGCTGGCCGAGGCTACAACGCAGGTGACCGCGTATTGGTTGCTCATGGTTTTAGATCTCTTGTTAAAAGAGGCCAGAAAATCAACGTTGGTGAAGGTTTGATGCTTAGCGGCGGCGTTGGTACTACTACAGGACGGACTACAGCACCAGGCGTTCTGCACATCTCAATCCTGTATCCAGGCACTAACGACCAGATTTCACCGCTTTATCAAAAGCCTCAGAGCGTTCAAAACTCGTTTATCAAGTCCGCTGTGTTCCCCCTGATCCGGCGTCACGACTATCCAGGCCAATAGCCTTTTTCAGTCATATCCGTTAGTTTGGAGGAAGCGCCTCCTGCTAACGGAATAAATGCCTTACTTCACTGATCGGTCTGGTGAAACAACTTTTATTAGTGATCAAGCTGAATACGAACGCCTAGAAAAGGAAACTTGGGGAGCCGATCCTGAGGCAATGAAGCCGGAAGAGCCTGTCAAGGCGGCTCAACCGGAAGAAAAACCAGCTGCTGCCGCTAAAGAGCAACCTGGGCAGCCTATGCCTTTTGGTAGCTACCTAAGGACTGGTAAGGAAGTCGTTGATGCTATTCAGCGTCTAGGCGAAACCAAAATCCCTAACACTGCTGAAGATGTTATTCGTCTGCTTAAACAGCAGATCAAGCCAACTCCGGAACGAGCAGCTGAAATTGAGGCGGCAAAAGCTGACGACCCGACGTTGGGTGAGGAACTTAAAAAGTTTCCAGCTCGTGTTGTTCAAAGCGTAATCAACAGCAGCATCGGTCTGGCACAACAAACTCAAGCAGAAGGTTTGATGCCTACTGACTTGATGCGTTCTGCTGGTTTAGGTGGTTTGCTGCCTGAACAATCTGAAGAAGTTACTAAGCGAAAAGAGCTTCTTAAACAATCCATCCGTAAAACCGGTCGATTCCCTGAAGGCACTGAACTTGGGTATCAACCGGATTGGGTTGGCGGTCAGTGGCTGTCAGAAGATAGCGAGTGGGTTCAAGAGAACATCAAACCCAAATCAGAGCTTGTTGATTTTGCTGCTGCTTTGACTGGTTCAGTTGGCGGTGCAGGTCTAGTTAGAAAGCTGAGCACAAACCCTAGCTCTATTGGTCGTACTCTTCGTACCGCACCAAAAATTGAGGAGTTTGTTCCTAAGGAAGTGTTTGCTGATGGGTTGAAAATCAACGCAGCACAAATCCTTAAACTTGTTACTCCTAAGAACGCTCGTGATACTGCTGTAAGAGGACTCAAAGGTATTGTCGGTGGAACGCCTGAAATGCTTGAGGACTTGATCCTCATGCCTGTAGATGTCCCTGAAATTAATCCAAAAACTAAAGCTCATTACGAAAAGATCAAAAACGCCATCACTCCAGAAGCGCAGCTGGCTTTGACTGAGTTGATGCTGACTGAAACTGACGAAGACTTTGATCTTGAGTACGAGCGTCAAAAGAACTTCGTCTTTGGTGCTGTTGGTGTTACCGGTATCCGTGGTGCTCTTTACGGACTTAAAGGTGCGCTAAAGCTTGCTCGTGGTGTTCTTCGCGGCACTGCAAACGGCATGGGCACTTCTGATGCTTATAGAGAAGCCCTGCAAGACGTTCTTGATTCTTCTTACGAAGACTTCAAAACCTCAATCAACCAAGACGTAACCCAAACTATTCAGGAACGTCTAGGTCTTGCTACTAGCAAATTTACCGATGCTGTTGGTAAGGACATCCCTGATATTGCTAGTAAGGCCCGCCTTGCTGGTGACAGCTTCATCACTCAACAAAAAGCTGTTGCTCCTGAGCTAGAGCGTCTCGTGACTGAGATGGCTCAGCAAGCTGATGTTCGTGCTGGTCAAGCTGATATCCGTGGGCGGTTGGATCAACTTGCTAAAGAGCTGACTGTTAAAAACCAGGATGAAGCTCTTAAAAAGCAAGCAATGCTGATGAAGCGTCTTGACGATTACGCTCGTCAGATGCGTAAAGATCCTGAGTGGATCAACAGGAGCTCTGGTACTGGGAAGCGTGCTACCAAAAACAAGAGCAAAGTAAGGATTGCTCAAGCTGCTTATGACAAAATCAATGAGCTTGTTGATCTGTACCAAAAGATCGGAGCCACCGATGAAGAGCAGCTTGCACGTACTGGTGAGTTTCTAGCTACTGAGGCTAAAGCTGCTGACATTAACAACGCTTTTCAAAACTCAGTACTTGAACTGCAGGAACAGCTGAGCAAAACAAACGAGCTGTTTGAAAAGCGCAACAACTTGGTTGAAGCTGACATCGCTCAGCAAATGCGGGAAGGTCTTCCTATTGAACAGGTACCTGAAGATTCGTTCCTGCAGTCTCAAAACTTTGTCCTTTATAACGAACTAAACAACCTTGTACGTGAAGCTCAAGACGCAATCAACTTCCAGCAAGTAACCCCTGAGTACATTGCTGATTGGGTGCGTCGTATTGAAGACGTTCACGACAAAGCTATTCAGGAGGGTGTTACTTACATCCCCACCAAACCAGATACCACTGGATTTGAAGACGTTGTTGAGGAACTCAAGGAGGTTGCTGAAACCAACTTGCCGCCTCGTCAGCCGTTCCCAGAGGAAAACCCTGTTCCGATTAAAGCTGACGCTAACGGCAAACCTGTTGCTGATACTGACGAAATCAATCGTCGTATCTTTACTGCTGCTGAAGAAGCAACTCCTAACGAGCAGCCGCCTATTGGTAACTACACCAAAGCTGTTAAAGAAGATCTTCGGGCTTTCTTGGATCCTGAAGGCAGCGCTAGTGCCATCAATCAAATTGCTGATGAGGTTGACGAAGTTATCAACGATTGGGGCCGTCGCCTTGAGCAAGACAAGCTTGAAGGCACTAACAGGGCAGACAAAGCCTTTGACATCTTTAGAGCTGCTAACGCTCTGACCTATAGCCCTGACATCACTGAAGCAGCGCTTCTAAAAGCTGTTAACGATCGTATTGCTGGAAACAACTACGCAAATAACATTGCTGTTAAAGCGTTGTTGGAACTGGCTCAGTTTGTTGATGATCCTGACGGTATCCGACAACTTGCGTACTTGACTGAGCAAGGCAAGATCAACCGTGAAAACGTTGCCAAGCTTCACCACATTTCTACGCAACTATCACTACTCCAAGGCAACACGCGCAACGCGATGATTGCCATCAACAACTTCCAAAAGATTTCTAACGGTTTTGAGATTGAGGGGTTGGATAAGAAAGGAGCAATGGCTGTTGCTGTTTCTGAAATCAGGAAATTGTTTACGGCTGTTAAAGCTGTCGAGCCTCTTGCTCAGCAATATGGTCTTGGTTTGGCGTTGTTTGCTCGGAGAAACATCCCAGAGTTCGTCACCAAAATGGTTGGCGATAAGGAAACCCTATACGTCAACTACTGGAACAAGCGGTTGATGGGTCTCGGTGATGTTGATGATTTTGCTGAAACAGTTTCTGATGCAGCTCAAAAGGCTCAAAAGAACTTCGACGAAACCCTTGGTGAGGTCTACAACAAAATTCAAAAGGGTGAAACTCTCAACGATGAAGAGCTGTCTCAAGCCCTCAACCTGATTGAACAGGTCCGTAAAACCAACGGTAACTGGAACAACTTGGTTGATCTTGAAATGACCAAGGGCAAGATTGTTGGACGGATCATGTCCAGTGCAACGCTTAGCACCCCTGGCGGTCCTATAGGAATTATTGGTCAAGCCGCTATTGAAGGTCCGTTCCGTCTAGGCGCACGAGCTTCAATGGGCTACATCACGATGCCTATTGCAAAGCTTACTCAAAATGATGTGCTGTATAAGGAAGCAGCGTTACAAGCCAGAAAGAATCGCCTTTGGCTGAAAAACACCGTTTACGGTCACCGGATGGCAATCGGTGATCTATACAACAAGCTGTTGTTCCCTGGTAACCACCCGGATTACAACCCCACTAAATCTTCGTTGCTGTACGAGCAAGCTGTTCTTGACGACTTGGGTGCAGAAACGTTTGACATTAAAACGCCTTTTGGTGAGTGGACTATTTCCCGAGAAGACTACAAAGACGTTTACGACAAGTTAAACAAAGCTCGGGTTCTCGTTAAAGTCCTGCACGATGCCTTTATTCCTGGAGAGCTTTACAAAAAGCTTGACGGTAAGACTCGAAAGGCTGTCAGCGTTGCCGGTCTTGGCGTAATTGATGCGACTCAAAAGTTTGGCATCGGTGCAAAGAGCTTCTACCCCGGTGGTGAGCAACGAAACATGACCTTTGTTCAGCGTCTTTTGACTAACGCTGACGATTACATCACGTCTTACCTGGGTAACTCTTGGTATCGAACTCAGATTGAAATGGAGCTTGCTGACAAGTTAGCTGCAGGCGAAATTAGCCAACGTGAGTTCCGTCCGATGCTTAAAAAGCTTTTAAAGGAACGGTCAGAAGAAATCTTTGATCCTATCCAGGTTGGCCTTGATCAAAAAACCATTGGTCACCGGATTCGTGACAAACAGTTCAACGCTCTCAAGGACCAACTGAACCTCACTGAGGAACTAACTGGTAAAGCTAAGACGATTGACGAAGCCATCAGGATTGTTAAAAACAGCGACGATCCAGTGATTGCTGGTTTCGGGACGTTCTTGATGCCAGTTGTTACGTCTTTCCTGAACGCCTTGAAGATCGGACTCAAGCGGTCTACTGGTGTTGAAGTTCTTCAAGCTGGCTACGATGCGGTGAAACTGGGTCAAAAGGCAATCTATAAAAACCTGCCTGATGAGGTATTTGGTTACTTGCGATCAAAATTCCCTGGTCACATCGACGGTGCTGTTGAGTTCCAAAGTAAGTATCTGAGTGAAGATCCTCTTGTTAGGGAAAAAGCTCAAGAAGCTTTGGCTTTGACTATTGCTTACCACATGGTCGCTTTTGATCAGGTGTGGTCAAGCGATAACGAAGTTACTGGATCACTTTCTAACACTTATCGACAAACAGGTAATCTCACTGAAACTTTCCGGTGGAAGATTGGTTCGTTTGAGATCCCTTATCTCTACCTAGGTTCCTTTGGAGCCACAATGGCAATGCACGTCATGCTCAGGGATCTGAAAAACTTCGCCCCTGAAGCCGAGTCTGCAATGTTGCTTCCTGTGTTTATTGCAACTCAAGCAAACCAGTTTATGGAAGCTCCCATGATGACTGGTACTGACAAACTTAACGACGCTCTTGCAAAAGCATCTGAAGGTGACATTGGTCCTTTGCAACGTCTGGCTGCAGATGGTCTAGCCAAGATTGGTAATCCTTATTTGGGTTACACCAAAATGATTGGTCGCACTATTACTCCAGGTAAACCAGCAACCCAAGTGGGTCGATTTGAAAGCACTCAGTACTACAAAAAAGGTCAGTTTGGTGAAACTGCTGGTCTTGATGTGATGGGTTCACTTGAAAACCTTCTTGATACCGGCATTGGTTTGTTTGGTTATGCAGGAGAAGGTCTTGGAATTGTTCCTATGGTTGACGCCTTGAACGCTGTAGTTAATCAAAGTCCTGAGTTGCTTCTGCGGAGCCGCAAAGCTGATCCGTTTGGTAAGCCAGGAGAAATGGTTCAGTACAGCAAGTACCCACAACTGACCTATCCAATCCAAGCAATTCTGGGTCGCTTCTTGCCTACGCCTTCTAACTTTGAAGATCCTGTTGCAGTTGCAAGAAGCAAGCACCTTCTCATGCCGCCTGGTAAGGAGCTGTTTGCTAGTAAAAACGACGGTGAAGTTGTTTTAAACGATATGGCTCTCAACAACTTCCATTGGTTTATGAACGAAGAGATGCTAATCACTAGCCCTTGGACTGGAGAAGTTCACGTTGGTATGTACGCCTATATCAACGAAATTATCAATCGACCTGAGTACAAAGAAATGGAGGGAACCGTCAGCCCGTTTACTGGTGTTGATCCCGAACGTACTAACAGGGAACAAACAAAATACCTGAGACGTTTGGTTAAAGATGCAGTTAATCTAGGAAAGTGGCAATGGGTTAAAGGATTGAATACTTATCCTGACCCCAAGACTGGCGAACTGCGTCCTCAACGTTGGAAAGCAGACCCAGAACTGCAAGAATTGATTAATAGCGAGGCGCCTAACTAATGGCATTTGCATCGATCACCTACACCAGTGCATCTGGTACCACCTTTGCTCTGACGAATAGTGATGGCAACGCCATTGAGTATCTTCGTCAGTCTGATATCTCTGTAACCGTCAACGGTACGCTTCAAACGCTTACCACTGACTACACGTTCAATTCTGCTGGGACCTCGATTGTCCTTAACAGCGCAGTCAGCAACGCAACTGTTGTTATTGCTCGTACTACCAGCATTACGGACGCCACGGTGAGTTTCACTGCTGGCTCTACGCTGACTGCTCAGGACC
>BCSF01000724.1_pt1 | contig 12128 bp, 28 predicted proteins | sample 1016431 | NCBI WGS metagenome assembly BCSF01 (sample SAMD00045685;SAMD00045686;SAMD00045687;SAMD00045688;SAMD00045689;SAMD00045690;SAMD00045691;SAMD00045692;SAMD00045684;SAMD00045690;SAMD00045691;SAMD00045692;SAMD00045684;SAMD00045685;SAMD00045686;SAMD00045687;SAMD00045688;SAMD00045689, study...
ACATGGAACGATCCAATAGACACTCACACGTTGGACACCATTTGTGGGTCTCGTTCGAAAGTCTCACCCCTTTGGCTCGAAGTTCATTCAAGGGCTTTTTTCTTCTCTTGCTCTCACAAGGTTTGCATGCACTTGTTCGCTTATGAAACTTATCCAATGTAAGCACGGTTTCGCACCGAGCGCACCACTTGTGAGTATTCCTGTCTATCTTTAACCCTTTTGGCTTTCTTCCCATAGCAAAGTCTCCTGTTTAATAGTAAGTAGTTCGTAGGTGGTTTTTATTGCCACTAAACTATCTATTTTCCACATTCCCCTTTGTATCGTTGCCTGCGTTCTCTCCGACTTTTGTAAAGGACACGTCATGGACGGATCCGCTGCGTTGGTTGTTCCAGCCGGACCATTGATCCCAACCCTTGCGATAAAGGTCTGCGTCCTCCTCTGATTCAAACTTGAGAATCTGGATACAAGCCATTTTGCCGTCACCCGAGGACACCGCACGGATAGTCTCGGAGATCTCGGTCTCAAGTTCGACGACGCAGTCAGGACACTCGTTGATTCGACCTCCGACGCGTCGCTTGTAAGGGGTTTCAGGATCAAAGTTACATTCACAATGGACACATTCTCTCATGGTCTCTCCGTGTTGTGGGGTTGTTGTTGATTATGTTAATATTATAGCATGGTCATTTAGGTTTGTCAAGTCACAAACGGTCAGTTTTTGTCCGTTTGAGTTATCATGATCATGTTGTCTCGACCCTCTCGATAAAAGGTAAAGGTCAAGTCTTCAACGTGTAACGTCGCATTTGCGTAAGCCGCCTGTAAGTCACGCACGTCGCCTGTTGTGAGTGCTTGCGACACGGATCCGCTCGCAGCTACAAGGTCGCAGTTGTCGCCCACACACCCACGGGGGTAGTCTATGGCCAGTTGTCTTGCGGTTTTTAGAATGATGTCTAACTTATTGTCCATTTGGTTCTCCGAGTTTTACGATACCACAATCCTTTAGGTATCCTTGTTTGAATGCGTCTTTGGTGAAGATAAAGTGCTTGCGATAATCTTGGAAGAATCGGACGACCCAACGACCGTCCGACTCCTGAATTCCGTATCCAGCACCGACTTTGCTATGAGTTACTAGATGTTTTTCCATGTCGAACCTCTGGTAGTGTGTTTGGAACGAGTCCAGCATCTCGAGCATCGAATACCGATGTCCAGTTTTGACGTGGCACTTGCTTTTTGGCCAATCGCACATGATTGGAGGTGGTGGGGGAGATATACGCGTCTCCACCGTAGGTGTAGTCATAGACCAGTGTAGCGGCCCTGCCGTACCCGTCTGGTATATGCTCGGCAATACGGGTGTCAAACGAGAATAGGGATTGCCCATCTGTTTTCATTGATATGGATTTTGCGGATCTTTGATCCATGAACGCCTCGATTACAGCGAGGTCGTCGTTATACTTTCTATTTTTCATATTTGCTCCTTGGTAAGTATATTGTATTATAACATGGTTTTTTGGGTTTGTCAAGTATTATCTTTGCTTTTTTTCTCCCACTTGTCTACAAGGCCGATAAAGCCTTTCTCTTTGAGTTGTTCTTTGCTGCGTCGCTTAGTGATAAAGCGCATTGCGTCCTCATGGGCATCGTCAATCCACTCTTCTGCTTTGAGATTCTCGGACGGAGAGATAACCTCAATCGACTTCATGTTGTTCCATGACGAACGATCCGAGATCAAAGAATCCAGACCTAGTTTTTTGACAAGGTCATCGCCCAATGAGACGCTTATCCGCTTACCATCGACCATGATCTCTAACCTGACGACCTGTCGTAACTCATAGGCAAGTGCGGCCTGCCAGCGATTGGGGTGGTTTGTATAGTTTGAATCGCAGCCCATGTGCAACTCTTCCCAGTTTACCTTTGTGACAATGCCTGTTTTGACTCGGTTGTTGTCGTTGTTCCACGAGTTACCAATGGTGACTTGAACAAGCGCACCCTCCGATAGTCCTAGACGACCGACAAAGGCGGCATGAAACTGCTTGCGCCACTCTCGATTGGCCGTGATTGCCTTGGCAACGAGCGCGTCCATTTGCTCGCAGTTGCGGCGATTGTGGTGTAAACTGCCACAGAATCCGCACTTGGGTTGGCGACGGGCTTTGCCTGTTGTGGAGTTCGCTGCACGGACTGCGGCTTTGAGTTGCTTTTCGTGTGCTTTTTCGCACTCTGCATACCATTTAGACCAACCGCTTGGGGATTTGAACCATGCTGCTTGGTTTGTCTGGTGATACCACGATTGACCTTGCTGCTTTGGCTTTGGATTGTTTGTCCAGTTGGCTGGATCAACCGAGGGAATCTCGAGCCGTTGGAACGAAGCCCAGTCACTAGCAACGTGAGGGCAATCAGTTGCATTGTGTTCAGGGTCTCGGCAATAAGAGCATGATTGGATTGTTTTTTGGCTTGGATCTTTATTATCATTGTAGATTCGCATTTGCAATCTCCAGTTGTTTGGGTTGTGTCGTTGTTGACTTTAGTATTGTAACCGATTTATTTTGGTTTGTCAAGTAAAAAGTGTTGTTTTGGCGGACAGATTTTGACCGCTTACTCTTGAGGTTCGGTAGGATCGGACAGATCGACAAGCATTTCCTGCTTTTCGGTGGAGATAAAACCTTGTCGATAGCCCGAATACCACAGGACTACCCAAGATTTGCCACCCACGAACCTCTCTGATTTACGCACTATGATCCCGACGTGTTCGGGATCATGTCTTGCTTGAACAAGGGATCCTATTGTCATTTTAGTCCTGCTGTTTTTTTGAACGAGATCATTTTGTTGTCGAGATCTTCGTGAGGATAGAATCGTCTGATAAGGAGGTTAAACTCATGGAATAGTTGGCCAGCAGTCCGCTTTTTCATGACATAGTCGATTGGCTCGGACTCTCCGTCGAACCACTCTTTGCTCATGACTTGTGGGGCTGGTGAAACAATCGAGACAATGCTGCCGACAGAATAGGCATCGGAGTCTACACTAAAGGCCTTGCCAATGAGATCGTTCTCGGATTGTTGGAGATTCCAGTTGAACATGCTTCTGTAAGTTGGTGTGGGCACTTTGCGGCCATCAATGATTGCGTTCCACTTTATGTGGGTCTTGTAGTCGCCCCAGTAAGTTGCTAGATTTCCCAGTCCGATTGTTTTTGGATCGAGCATCTCTATGATGCCCACCTTGTGGTCTCCATGGTAGTCCCACATTTCCACCAGTGCACCAGCACCGAAGCCGAGACCCACGATAATGCGGTCATAAAACTCTTTGCGATAAGCGAGATTCGCTTGCTCATAGAGATACTTAAACTGGTTCATGGCCTCGCAGTTTCGCCTGTTGTGGCTTGTGGATCCGCAGAATCCGCACTTGGGCTTTTTGCGTGGCTTTTTTGCTTTGGCAGGTGGGGTAGTACCGAAGTATTTCTCGGCTTTGACTTGGTTGTTTTCCCATTGTCGTCTCACAAGATTTGTGTTCCAGCCGTACTTTAAGACCATTGGGTGAGTTGAAAAGTCGATTTCCTCTCCTCGCTGGTTTTGCTCATAGTTTGCCTTTAGTGTTGGGCAATCGTTGATTTTGTGGCCTTGCTCCCAGCAGTAACTGCAATGGAATGACCTTTTTTCGTTTCGTCGTTCGTAGATTCTCATGGTGTCTCCATGGTTTGAAGTTGTGTCGTTGTTGACTTTTATAGTGTAACCGGCTTGGAATGGTTTGTCAAGTGCATTTAGGACATTTTTTGTCCGTTCATTGTTCGTCGCCCTTGTTCTCGGGCTCTTGGCTGATTGGTGCTGGGTCTAGTGTTCCCTCGGCTATCATGCGGCTGGCTGCTCTGCCGAAGAATCCTTGTAGTTCCCATGCCATGCCTGTGTCTACAAGGTGCTGCCATGCTTGAACATAGGACATGGTGGGGGTGGGCTCCATCGCACCCTCGGCTATGAGGGTTGCGTTGCTTAGCATTTCTGCCTTTTGCTTTTTGGTTAGTTTTTTAGTCATTCTGTATCCTTGTGTCTCCCTCGACACTTGCGCTTATTGCGTTGTTTTTTGCGGTCAACATGTGCCCCAGCCTTGCGTTGGATTGCACCTACGGTGACCCAGTTCCGCTCCTTTGGGGCTTGGTTCTTCTTATTCTTCTTCTTCTGTCTCTTTGTTGTCATTTGGATTCTCCATGCTAAAGCCCATAGACGGCTTTTCCTTGGCTTTTGGTTCTTTGGTAGGCATACCCCCACCCATGCCCATTAGCATGGGCATAGCACCCCTTAACGCGCTCTGCTGGCTTGATATAGCCATGACAGTGAGTAGTTTGTCTACCAGTTCGTCTGATAGGTCGATTGTTAGTTTGATTTGGTTGCTCATTGTTGTTCTCCGAGTTTTGTTAATCTTGCTTTGTGGATTGAGTAGGTTTTGTCATGCATCATAACAAACCAATAGTCGTATGGGGCACTATTATCCATGCTGACAACAATGCCGATTTTTCCTGTTTCCATGCTTTGAACGAGGTCTCCGACTTGAATCATTTTGTCTCCAATGTTTTGTGGTTAGTGTTTATAGTGTAACTGGTTTGAAAAGGTTTGTCAAGTGCCAAACGGTCATTTTTTGTCCACCAGCATGAATCGGAAGTGAAACTGGTCTTCGCTTACAACGAAGTGTGCTTCCAGATTCTTGACTGGTGCGACTCTGTAGCCCTTTACGAGCAAGATACCGCTTGGGAATCCAGCGCGCCTTTGGTGTCTTTTTATCTCGATTTCCTTGAGGACAAGGAATAGTCCTCCGCTGCCTGACCTTGATTTTGCGAGGTCTCCGACTTGAATCATGTTGTCTCCTTGGTTTGTTGTTGAACATGTTAGTATTGTATCACGGCCTCAAGAGATTGTCAAGTGCATTTAGGACATTTTTTGTCCGTTGGCTTTACAATCTCGAGAGCAGCAACCCTATAATGGTGCCTCTGTTGCTTGACGAGGTTGAGGCCCTCGACGTAGACTGGGGTAAGCCCATGGGGGTTGAGTGGTTTTAGTATCAGTATCAAGTCGCCTAACTGACTATCTGTCGTGTGTTCGTGCTTGATTACTTTACATAGATCGCCTTTTTTCATTGTCTATCTCGCTGATTGGTGTGAGTTCCTCGAATCTCCAGTTTGAAGAGTCCGCTTTCGTAGTGGTGAGCCATTCGACTTTGTGGTGGAACCTTTGTCTCCTAGGGTGCCACTCTACTTCTGTGACAACACCAATCATATCCCAATAGTGTGTCCATGCGATTGTTCTTACCACGAGTTCGCCGATTTTGTGTTGGTCTTTCATTATTATCACCTTTATGAATGTTTGTCAAGTATTTTTTTCAGATTATTTTTGCGTTCCCATGCGTCGACTTGCGCTCGTGTCGAGAGCAGCGTACATTCGTCTGGATTGAGAGGAATGTAGTCGCCCTCTCCCCCTACCAGTAGGCCAGTAAACCTGCCGTATCTCCAGCCAGCCCCGAGGTCGTCGAGGATTATTGCCAGTCGCCATTCGCCCGTTGTCGTTAGGTAGAATCCAACCATGTCTCCGATTTTTATCATAATGCCTCCCAAAAGTGGTTGTGGACTTGTTTTTTCTCGCCTGTGTCTGGTAGATAAACGTTTATCCAGCCCGGCCAGTTACCGACACCCATGAAGATTGCGTAAGTGTCGTATTTTTCGCAATAGATTAGGTCTCCGATTCGCATACTGCCTCCAGTTCATACTCAAACTCCCAACCAGACGAATCTCTAGTCAGCCACTTTACATAATAGCGATTGTAGCGAGAATCCGTTGGGTGGCTTATTGTCTTGTCAAGAATGATTCCTGTCCAGCCAGCAATCGCAAAGTGCTGCACGAGATCTCCGATTTCATATTTCATGTTGCTCTCCGTTGTTGAACATGTTATTATCTTATCATGGTTGTTTTGGTTTGTCAAGTTTATTTCGGTCAGTTTTTGACCGGTTGTCTAATGGCTCGAGATAACGGCGGTGATAAAAGGTCTCGGAAAACTCTTTCTCTGGTGGGTGATTGAGCCACTTGACTTTGATTGTCTGGAAGTCGGAGCCTGTCACCTTGACCACCAAGCCCACGCAGTCCATGGTGTGGTCATAGTCGTGCTGTATGTATAACTGCATGTATCCATGAGAGGATAGTTTGCATAGATCACCTGCTTTCATTCAACCTCCTGTATCCAATCTTGCGTAAAAAGTGCTTGTGGATTGATTCATGTAAGTAAAAGTGTCCTTGGGCACCCTCTCGTTGTAGTTTGATCCAGCCCTCGCTGACATCGACGTTGATTATCTTGTAAGTCCGTAGCCCGTCTGGGAACATTAGTTGGAACTGCTTGCCTATCATGGGGTGCATACGGCCTCCAAGTGAATGTCTAGTAAGCCCTGTTCTTGCATGCAATCGAAGAATAGCACTATGCAAGCATGTGTGTGTCTCTCTTTGTATCTCACAAAGATCCCATAGGCCCTATCTTCGGTGCAGACCACAAGGTCTCCGGATTTGAATCGTTTCATTTTATCTCCTTATTATATTCGTGTACGGGTGTCCATTCGCAGCCCCGAAACCGCCATGATTGTCCAGCGCATGGAACATAAACGTTAACCATGTTTTCGTTTATAATCCAGTCGGAATGGACTATTATTCCGATTGCACCAGCCTCCAAGTTGCAATAGTCCTCAAAGACCAGTGTAACAAGATCTCCTACTTTGTGCATTTTTCCTCCACGATAGTCCAAGAACTTCGGCTTCCACCAACAATGGTTTTGGTCTCACCATTTATCCATGACGGGTGATCCGCATGAACACATAGAATGGCTCGCCTGTCTCCTAAAACACGCGTGACTACTGCGGTAATCTCGTATTCTTGATTCGCACCAGCATAAGTGTGGACAAGGTCGCCCACTTGCGATTCTTTAATGGAACGCGCCGGCTTGTGTGTGGATTGTTTTTTCCTAAACATGCTGTCTCCGTTGTTTGACGTTGTGTTTATAGTGTAACACGAAAAAAAAGTTTTGTCAAGTCATGACGGTCAGTTTTTGTCCGACGTGGAAGTTTTGCGAGGCGAGTTATGTAAAGTTTTTTTCACTTGACGTTTGACGAACCCCGTAGAATGTGTTATAATAGAGAGTATCGGACATTTATTGACCGCTATTATTTTTTTAACCCGTTCAGGGAGTTATGTTAAGTTTTTTTTTGAAACAACAAACCATAGTTATGTTAAGTTTTTTGATTAAAGTTGGAGGATCTCGAACTAATGGGCGTGCTACGTCTACAGGTCGATTTTCTTCTCTTTTGGCTTTCCATAGTTATGTTAAGTTTTTGACGAAAAGATTGGTAACTTTTTCGTGGGTAACGATTTCGTCGGCATTACCGACTTTTTCGTGGGTAACTTATTCGTCGGTATCGGAATCGTCGGTATAACCAAACAACTTATCCAAAGCATCTATAAGATTATAATATAGCGCATTCAAATCTATGTCTGGCTCTACCGAGCTGTCATAGTCCGGACACAGCATGTAGTGGTGCTTCGGATCATATACAAGAAGTTGAAAGATCTTTTCGTCATAGGAATAACAGTAAAAGAATCGATTAGGTCTAACAACTTGCACAACCAAGAATTTGGAAACATGCTTGTCATTATTCAAGCCGAGCAAATCTCCTTTCTTGATCATCATAATGGCTTCTCCGACTCAAGGCAGAGGTCTTGCCAGAAGTTCACCTTCATTATTGTCACACTAATCATTGTTAGCATGGCAGGATCTTTGGTGAACATGTATTTTTCTTCGTACTCAGAACATTCGTTCCAAAGATCATCAATAATATCGTATATAATTGTGTACTTAGGGCTCATCGCAGGACCCCCCAGTAGGGGGGAGGGGGGGTAGTAGGGTAGTAACACATCACTTCTCTACAAGCAGTATTTTTCCTGCTTCGATATGTCTCATGAGCGACGATTCAGATATGATGCAGACATTTCCATCCACATATTTTATTTCATAAAATACATCCCAGTCGATACTATTATCCTCCAGCCATACTGCTGACTTTATTTCATTTACAATTAAGCCAAGCTTGCCCCTATCAAGGACAAGCTTACCCACCAAACTCTTGTTCGACATAATCATCCTCCAGAAAGAGGGGCTCATTTGCAATGTTATAAAGCTTTTTAATGATTGACCTTTAAACCTAAATAGGTCAACACTTGTCCAACAGGAATAATCATACTGCATTCTTACGACGTCATCGAGCTCAGGAGTAGAGACCTCCATTAGCTTCACACAGGTCTCACCGGGTGCCGCTCCAAACCTATGAACTTGGTTCGGCTTGATGTGTACCGTGCTGCCTGTTGTGTGCATGGTATAGGTGTTTTCATCTTCGCTATCCCACACTACCAGTACACCCTCGAGAACATATATCGTCTCTTCTTTCTCTTCGTGGTATTGCAAACTCAACCTGTGGCCTGGATTTATTGTCAATATTTTTCCGACATATCTGTCTGTTTTGGCCCATATTTCTTCATGACCCCATGGCTTTTCTACAATTTCATTTTTCATTTAAGCTCCTTGTATATAATTCTAAACTTTTATTTGCTTCCGCTCTGTAATCTTCCAAGGGAATGATCCAGCCCATGTCTTCCATAAATTTATAGCCCAAATACCAAGCAAGTGACTCTACAAACATTTTGTGCATTTCGCTACCAAATTGCGGATCAGTGTGGAGAACATAATGTCCTGTCTCGTGAGTAAGTGCAATGATTTTTTCGTAAGTGCTTAAGTTTACATTGATCTCGATAATACCAACATCTTCAAAACTATCCAATTCCTCTTCGGGGGTTGGCATCCAGTATGAATTGTCTTCATAACACTCTTCAACGCTTATCCAATGTTCAGTCTCTAAATGAGACGTTATGTCATTAAGTATTTGCTTCAGATTCTCTTCGGAGGTATTCCGAGAGATCTGTAAAGCCACCGATGAATTTTTCATCATCATTCTCCGTGTTGAGTTCGATGACCATTGGCACCGTGTCGTGTTTGTAGACTAGTTTGTAATAGTCAAGCAGTTTCCTGCTGTGGTCCACAGAACAATACTCAAAGGGAAGACCTTTCTCAATCAATAGAGTCTTCGCCTTTAAGCAAAACGGACACTCGGACCAGCAAATAATTTTGTAATATTTCATTAGTCCCTCAACAACATCTTCTTGTTGAGCTTTGTTTGAATCTCTGCGGGAGACCCCACCACCACAGCGGTTCTTGTCATGCCACCTTCAGAGATGGTAATGCGGCTGAAAGAAGCTTGTTCAGCAATTCCTAGCTGCTTCGCTTCTTCAAGCATTGTTGACGTACTCTCCGATCTAATGGTCGTCACAGCTGATGAACTGACATAGATTTCATCTAGAAATACTCTGTCGCCTTGTGGCTTGTGCAATTCGACTAATTTAACTAACATATATTATTTCCTCAAGTGTTTTATATTTTTGTTACTGACTGACCAATGCTGGCCGTCAACAATAACTATGGACCAATCCGAAGATGCATCACTTTTCTGTAACATTAGAGCCACCTTTGGCTCATTTGTTCTCCAAAAAGATGCAGGACTATTCGGGTTTGGGCTCAGTAGTGTCGATCCCTGTGGTATCCACAAAAGGTCCCCTTTCTGAAACATCATTCGCTCCCGCTTCTTGTTCTTGTTCTTCCTTATATTGGACATATCCTTGTGCGATTGAAGATACATCAATAATTCTGTTATCCATCTCCGCCAAGGTTAATCTTAGTTTGTCCATAATCTCAATTGCTGACTCAAGTTCTGCTTCTTCTAAAAGCTTCTCAGCGAGTTCTAATTGATTTTCAAATTTTAATTTTTTTTCATAAACGAAATCGAATAATTGTTCGATCTCTGATGGCACATCTTCGATGTCTACACCATAACTAATTTTTACTCTCACCTTTCCTCCATTACAAAAGATCGTAAAATGTCTTGGTGACAAGAGCTAGGATACTCAAGCCACCAGACCAAATAATTTTTTTAGCACCATTCTGCCATTGTTCGAGGTCTTTAACACGAGCATATAAACCATTGTCAGGATGATAAACAGCGTCTCTTACTTCTACCATATTTTGCCTAGCTTCAGTTTGCATCTGGGCGATGTTTTCTAGCATGTGCTCCATACGTACTAAAGTATTTTCTATAGATCTGATTCTATCTTCTGATTGTTGGTTTAGATCGCTCATGTCATTGCCTCCTATGCAAACTACACTAAATAGTTTTCAACTTTAACAATAGCATGACTCGTCGTCAACAAAGTTCCTGCTGCTGATGCAGCATTTTGCAAAGCACATCGAGTTACTTTTTTGGGGTCGACAATGCCCCTCTCATACGTGCTAACCATGCATCGGTTAAGAAAATCATATCCTTCATCTCCTTCGGCGTCTTGCACCATTTTAATTATAATATCCTCGGACTCTCCAGCATTTCTTGCCATGGTCCTTAGAGGCGCCTCACATGCTCGTAAGACGATTTTAGCTCCAAGCCCCTGCTCTTCATTGTCAATCGGAACAGAAAGGTTTGTGATGGCTCTTACGAGCGCGACACCACCGCCTGGAACAATACCTTCTTCTTGTGCTGAGCGGACAGCTTCCAAAGCATCATCAATGCGATGCTTCTTCTCGATCATTTCGACCTCAGTAGCAGCACCAACTCGGATGACAGCCACACCACTGGCAAGACGAGTAACTCTCTCTTGCAATCTCTCGCATTCTTGAAGATTTTCTGTTTGCTGGATTTCATTTTTGATCGCAGTAATGCGCGTATCAATCGCTTCCCAATCACCTTTACCTCCTACAACTGTTGTCCAGCCCTTTGTGATATTTACTGACTTAGCTTGACCTAAATCATTAAGTTTTACTTCTCGCAATAACAAGCCGGCTTCTCGAGATACAAACGTTGCACCAACAGAGGCACACAAGTCCTTTAGGATGTTGCGTCGTTCTTCTCCGTATCTCGGAGCTCTAATGGCTGCTACTTTCATTGTTCCTCGAACAGCGTTCGCAATGAGTGCCGCAAGTGCTTGACCTTCCACATCAGGTGCGACGACAAGTAAGGGTCTTTGATCCCTTGCAACGACTTGCAAGACAGGCATGATTTGCTCAACCGTTTTAATTTTTTCATCTGTAATAAGAATAAGCGGGTTATCATAATCTACTGCTCCATTTCGTTCGTTGTTTATAAATTGGCTGCTAAGGTAGCCAGAATCCATTCTGAAGCCTTCTATCAGATCCAGAGTGGTTTGCATGCTCCTTGCTTCTTCGACCAATACAGAGCCATCCTTGCCCGCTTTATCAACGGCTGTGGCAATAAGAGTTCCAATTGTAGAATCGTTGTTTGCGGAGATTGTTGCGATATGCTTAATGTCCTCAACGGTTTCAATTGGTCTCGACAATTCGTCAAGTCGCTCTGTGATTGCTTCAACCGCTTTGTTGATGCCTCGCTGAAGTTCAACCGGTGAAACACCAGAAGTTAAGTAGCGTTGTCCTTCGGTCAAGATTGCTCTTGCCAATACGGTTGATGTGGTTGTACCGTCGCCAGCAGTTTCCACGGTTTGTTTTGCGGCTTGCTTGATGACTTGCGCTCCAAAGTTTTGAAAAGGCTCGTCTAACTCAATGAACTCCGCAATTGTCACTCCATCCTTTGTGAGAACGGGAACATTTTGATCTTTGTGAAAAAGACCAACCGTTCGTCCTCGAGGACCAAGTGTGGCAGCAACGTTGTCTGCCAAAATGTTGACCCCCTCAACAATCTCTTGATTGAGAGAGGATCCTTGTTTATAATGTTTTTGCATTATACCTCCATATATTGTTATACTATATTATAACACCAAATGAAGGGTTTGTCAAGTTATTTTTTAAAAGATTCTTCAATTAATTTCTTGAGGAAGTCTGTAGTGACCTTGTTGGTTTCGCTCAACATGGCACCTTCTTCTTCTCCAGCATCTTTAAAAATACTATTGATAGTTTTTTTAAAATTTGTAAAATTATTTCCGATACCATCCACATACTCTTTCGAGTAATCAGAGGATTTTTTATATTCTGAAGAAGTATAACTATCTGTATTCTGAT
>BCSF01000725.1_pt1 | contig 12123 bp, 10 predicted proteins | sample 1016431 | NCBI WGS metagenome assembly BCSF01 (sample SAMD00045685;SAMD00045686;SAMD00045687;SAMD00045688;SAMD00045689;SAMD00045690;SAMD00045691;SAMD00045692;SAMD00045684;SAMD00045690;SAMD00045691;SAMD00045692;SAMD00045684;SAMD00045685;SAMD00045686;SAMD00045687;SAMD00045688;SAMD00045689, study...
ACGAGGTATTTTCAAGAAATTGGCAGAGTATTTGGAACACAGTTAGCACTTCAACATGGGAAAGCGACTATGAGTCAGATTATCAGCAAGAAGTTGCTGATGGATTCTCTGGCGGTAGTAACACTGCACCATCTGGACAACAGTATGGTCCTATGGCATCAGACGCTAGATTGAAGGAGAATATTGTTAAAGTTGGTGTATCCAACGATGGTTGGAACATCTATCAGTGGAATTATATTGGCGAAAGTGATCGTTATGAGGGTGTTATTGCACAAGAGATCGCGAAAATCATGCCAGAAGCAGTTACTACCATGGAAAATGGTTTCCTTGGAGTTCATTATGACCTCTTAGATGTGGACATGCGACATGTCCTATAAATAAAATTACTGAGTTGAAATACTATGGCATTACCTAAATTAAATGTACCTAAGTACAAATTGAAACTACCGTCTGACGGTAAAACCATTGTGAATTTTAGACCTTTCCTGGTGAAAGAAGAAAAATTACTTTTGGTCGCAACTGAGACGGGTGATCAATCTGAACTTTTAGAAACTATCAAAACTATCATCAAAGATTGTACTGATCTTACTGATATTGAAAAACTTTCTACTTTTGATGTTGAATATCTGTTCCTACAAATTCGTACAAAATCTGTTGGTGAATCTGTAGAGGCATCTGTGGTCTGTCCTGATGATGGTGAAACTGAAGTGAAGGTTTCTATTCCTCTTGACGAAATCAAAGTCGTGAAGGATAAAAAACACAAAAAAGAAATTAAATTATCTGACGAAATCATCGTCACCCTTGACTATCCTCGATTGGATACATTTGTCAAAATGAACTTCGCTGATGAAGGTCCTGGTGTTGATGATGTTTTTGAAATGGCAGCAGAATGTCTCGCGACTATTGCTGATTCTGAACAAGTTTATGATTGTGCTGATGCAACTAGAGCAGAAAAACTAGAATTCCTCGATAATCTCAATAGCAAGCAATTTGGTATGATTCAGGAATTCTTTGAGACTATGCCTAAACTGTCACACAAAGTAAGTGTCACTAATCCCAATACAAACAAAGTTAGTGAGGTAACACTTGAGGGTCTTGCGAGTTTTTTCGCATAGCCCTCCTGCACACTAATCTTCGGGCATACTACGAGGGCAACTTTGCCTTAATGCATCACCATAAGTGGAACATTGAGTACATTGATAATCTTATGCCATGGGAAAAAGAAATTTACGTTAACTTACTCGTGAATTTCCTCAAAGAAGAAGAAAACCGAATGAAGGAGCAAAAAGCAGCAGGTGGCTAAAATCCAAGCATATAAATTTGTAAATCCTGGGTCTTTAAAAACAAAGTCACCTGTTGCTCTTGCTGTCAGAAAACAAACCCTAGCAACCAATAACCTAGGTAAGACTTTACAAGGCATCACTACCGTCGTATCTGATATTGAGAAGATCAGTATCGGTATGGTGGAGAATGAGAAGTTAAGAGAGAGAATCGAAAGAAGAAGAGCTCAGAGAGCGAGAGATCAAGCTGCAGAGGATAGATTAGAAGAAGGACTGGTCAAGGATGAAGGGAAGAAATCACTATCTTCAGCATTAAAAAGACAAGGAAAAAGTGCCTTCCAAAAAGGATTTGGGTGGCTTACTGGATTACTATCACCAATTGCCTCTTTTTTAGCGAAGATTGGTGTATTCGCCATCACCTCAGAGGTGTTGAAGTATATTGGCGATAAAGAAAATACAAAGAAACTAGCAACTTTTGTTGAAAAGGCATTATTCGTCTTTGACAAGTTATTTGGTTGGGCATCGGGATTCACCCAGAATATTCTGGATGGATATACAGAGATGTTTGCCGAAGATGGAGACTTCGGTAGCAGACTGAGAGGTCTGGGTAATATGATGAAAGGCATCATCGGGTTGAAATACCTGATGAATCCATTCAGTTTAATTACTGATATTTTAGATCTCTTAGATTTATTTGACAGACAAAAACCCGAAAAACCTCTTCGTACTCGTCCGAAAGGAACTACTCCAGACGGAAAACCCAAACCGAAAAAACCTAGAACTGGACCTTTTAGTTTCCTTGATGATCTTATCAAAAGGACGGGTGATAGAATTTCACAAAGTAAGTTTAATCCTTTCAAGGATAACAGAACTCGCTTAGACAGATATTATGATGATGCATTGGGAATTAAACCCACTGCGTTAGATAACCTTAAGGCAAATACTGTCAATACTGCTACAGCCATTGCTGAGGGTGTTAAAGATAAAGCAAAGAAACTCAAAACCTCAGTCAAACCTGTAACAGATACAGTTGCAAGTGTTGTTGACAACACTCTTACCAGTGTTGGTTTAGATAAGACAACTCGAACAGAGATTGCAGAGAAGGCAAGTAAAAAACTAACATCTTCACTCGATAAAGGAAAAAGTATTCTTGGTGGTTTATTCAGAAATCTTACTTTTGCAGAGGGATCTGCATCTCGTAGCATAGCAGTAAGGGCAGGTCAAGAACTTACTTTTGCAGAAGGTTCGACTACAAGAAAAGCTGCTAACTTTGTTGGTGATCAAGGAAAGAGATTAAGAAATGCTCTTGGGGACCAATTTAATAAGTTCTCAGGTTGGGCAAATTCTCTTCCAGATAAAGCACGAAATGCTCTGGTTGAAAGAATTCTTAAACCAGTAATGAGTTCTCTTGAACCGATTATCAAAACGGTCAAGGGTGTCGGTGGTGTCATACAGAAAAACTTCCTGAAACTACCATTCATTCCGAAGATATTAGAAGCCTTAAAGAAGAAAGGTGTTAAAGGTTTTACCGATGTCAAAGGTGCTTTAAGTCAGATAGGTCCCTATGCATGGCCAATTATCGGTGGTCTGTTTAGTCTTATTTCCAGTTATGATCGTTTAACAAACGCTGATCCGACTGGTGCTGTATTCGATCTTGCTTCTGGTGCATTTGATCTCTCTGTTCTTGGAGGTTTTGCTCCTGGTGCTGCTATTTCTACGTTCCTTGATATTGCTCTACTTGGTAGAGACTTAGCAGGAGTATTCTTCCCAGAGTTTGATCCTAGAACAGAAGAAGATAAATTCATCAACACAATCGGTCTTGGTGGATTACAGGGAAGCATAAAAGCTTTTGGTTCCAAACTTCCAAAACTATCAGAATTAAATAAGATTTTTGGTGATGCACAGGAAAACGGACCAAACAGAGACGATTTCCCAACAGGCAGAACAGGTACTAAACAATATCAGGAAGCTCGTGATAAGTGGTTGGAAACAAAAGACCAACCGATGTTCTTGGGTGGTATTGTTAAAGGTATTAGTAAGGCAGTTAGTGGCATTGGTAAAGTAGTTAGTAAGGTTGTTAACAATCCAATTGTTTCTACTGCTGCAATGTTCATCCCTGGTGCTGGACCTATTATAGCGGGCGTCAGGGGAGCAGCGGCATTAGCATCAGGAAACCCCATGGGAGCAGTCATGGCGGGTGTGAGCATGATTCCTGGTATGGGTGGTGCGTTTGATGCTATTGGTGGTGTCATGGACAAAGTTGGTGGATTTATCAACAGTCCTCTGGGACAAATTGGCACAAGTCTGCTTCAGGGAGACTTCATGGGTGCTGCAAGTATAGGTTTAGGAATGATTGGAGGACCAGTCGGTAATCTTGGTCAGCAAATCTTAGGTGGTAATTTAACTGGAGCAATATCTTCGGGACTGGGTATGATTAATCCTGTGATGGGTGAATTGGCAGGAAATATTCTTTCGGGTGGATTCCAACCCATGAGTATTTTGACTAATGTTGCAGATCACTTTGGTCTATCTGGTGTCATGAGTGCTATTACAGGTGCTATGGGTGGTGATATGACTCAAGCAATTAATTTGATTGGTAGTGAAATTGGTATAGATCCCAAAATTCTTGGTGCTGTAGATAATGTTACGACTAAGGCGATGTCAAAGGATGGGTTATCCGCAAAATATGCCATGGAACAGGCATTAGACTTCGTACCTATTCCTTTGGTTCTTGAAAAACTTACTCCAATCATGCAGGCAGTACCCATAAATAAAACAACGACACAAGTTATTCAGGCTACTGAATCGTCTCTGGCAAACATGTAATTAGATGGCAAAAGTACAGAAGGGAGCGAAGATTGATTTTTATAAGTTTGTTGCGGTAAAACCGCCAAGCTCAGAATCCCAGATGTCTGCAGGAGATAAGGCAGTTGTTACAGCAGTCAATTCTAATATACAGGCAACAAACAATCTAGGTAAAACACTTAACTCTCTTGCTAAAGTAGTTAAGGATATCAAAACGATTCAACTTGCCAGACTGACAGCAGAGCAAAAGAAGAACTTACGATTTGATCCTAAGTACAATACACCACAGAGGTCTCAGGTAGGTTTCATGAAATCTTTCCGTGCAGGAAAGATTCCTGGTTTCTTAGAGTCTTTACTTGGATTGTTGGGTGGATTATTTAAATTATTTGTAGTCGTACCTGCACTGAAGTGGCTTGGAGATCCAAGAAATCAGAAGAAAGTTACTACTCTTGTCAATACCTTAGTTACGATTGCGAAGTTTATATTTGACGTAGCGAAATTTGGTGTTGTTAACACTATCGAAGGTCTGTACAAACTCCTATCAGACGAAAGTAATTGGTGGGAAAGAATAGGAGGATTGCTGCAGGCAGCAGCAGGTTTAGGAACATTATTACTTGGTATTCGTTGGTTATCAAATCCAGTAAAACTTGTCACCGACTTTGGTAATGTATTGAAGTTCTTCAATGCTAGGTTGAAAGGCGCAAAGGCAAGAATGTTGATGCGTAGAGGATTGAAAGCTAGTGTCATCGTTGGTGGTGCTTACATGATATCCGAGGGTATGAGAGTAGGTGCTGATGATGGTACTGAAGAAAAATCACAAGGCGGAGCACTTAGGTCGTTACCACAAGCAGCATTAGGAGGTTGGATTCATGGACCGCAATCAGGATACCCAGTATCCTTGGATGGAGGGAGATCCACGTCGTTCATCGGACATGGAACTGAGTACGTCGCTAGAAAGGCTAATGGGGGAGCTTTCGTCGTTCCTTTTGATACTCCTGGAACAAAAACGCAACCCCACCTGACTCAGAAGAGACTTGGTGAAGCAAAGAGACTTGGATTCTCACAAGGTGGAACACTCCCACCAAATAAAGAATTATCACCATCAGCAGCGTTTGAGCATGTTTATGAATTAGCTAAAAAAGCGGGTGGCGCGAAATTCCCAGAAATTGTTGCTGCTCAAGCAATGCATGAAACAGGATATTTGAATCCTAAACTACCAAGTGTTTACAACAGCACAGGTAGAACAAATGCTTTCGGTCAAACTGGTGATAGGGGATTTGGTACTATTCCCAGATCAGGATTTACTGATGGTTGGACAAAATATGATAATCTATTCTCAGCAACGAAAGATAATATCAAACTATGGCATGATGTAGCAAATCATCCGCAAAACTATAATGCATTTGATAATCCCTTAGATGGTATTGCTGCAGTAGCACAAGCATACTCTCCTAACGCAGATCCTGAGAACATCAGATTAGGATATACCACTGATGGGTATAGTAAGGGGATGGTTAAAGCATTAAAAATTGGTGGATTTGATCCTAAAAAAGGTAAGACAACTCAACCAATGACTTCGGGTACAGGTGGTCCAAACTTGCTTCAAAGAGCATTAGGTTTCTTTGGATTGAATCAGGCACATAATGAGCAAGGTAATGATGCTAGACCAGTCGAGCGAAGTAATGTTACTGGTAGTGTAGTTCCAGCATCACACGCTGAAACTGGTTCTGGATTTGGTATTGCAGGTCAAAAAGATCAGAGTGGTCGTCCATTAGTATTCTCTAAACCTGCGGCAGATGCATTTGCTAAAGCATTAGCTGCTTCTGGTATGGATCTTGGTAAGCATGTTGCAAGTTCTGGTAGAAGTAAATCTAAGAATGATGCTATTGGGGGACACCCAAACTCCGCTCACATGTATGGTGAAGGACTGGATATCAATGGACCTGGATATGAATGGTTGAAGCAGAATGGTCCTAGGTATGGATGGAAATATAAGTACAACCATGGACCTGGTAGTGCTCACTTCCAATTTGTCGGACCTGGTTCTGGAACCACTCCGATACTCAATAAGCATGGTATAACACGTTCTCCTAGTGTATCTGCTAACTCTAATAGTGAAGATATGGTTAGGAATGAAGGTAAAGTTACACTGAATGATCTTTTTGGACTCGGTAAACCATCATCTTCTACGGTAATGGGTACTGGTGAAGGTGGAAGGAAAGAAACTTCTGGATATGACCCTCGTATGGGTGCTAGTAACTTTAATGCAGTTCAGAATCGTCAAGATGGTAATCTGTTACAACAAACTAAAGCAAGAAACGCTGCTCGTGCAGAGATAAATGATAGAACACAGATGATGGTTCAATCCGCTATTGATGCTGTCACTATTGCAAACAGTAGCAATCAAGAAAAAATTAAAATGGCACAGGAAAGTGTATTATCATTAATTGCACAAGCGAAGCAACAGAGTTCCAGACCTGTTCTGGTCGGTGGAGGTGGCGGCGGCTACGGCGGCGGAGGAGGTGGAGGAGGATCCTTCAGTTCAAGAGTGTCAACTGCATCAAAACTTGGATCCGCAATTAACGCAGTAGGAAAGATCTTCGGGTAACTCATGACATTAAAATACGAACAATTAGGCGAAGTAGTCTATAAAATTCAATTGATTAGAAATGGTAACGTAGTTACCAACGAAGATGGCGAATCAAATATTGCTGAATTTATTCGTGGTATTGAAATTGTTGAGAGTATTACCTCAGCAACTATTGAGGCGACATTGATTGTTCAGGACAACGCTGGTTTCATGGGTGCGATGACTGGATCTGAACTCTTTAAGATTCAATGTTTCGCAACAAATATGGATAGAACTTACTTTGTTCGTGCCTATGCGATGGAATCAAGATCTAGAGCCACTCAAGGTCAAGACTTGTTTATTGTGCGAGCGTGTTCTGATGAGTTTATTAAAAATGAAGTTACTAATATATTTGGAAACAGTTCTACTGTATTCAAGAATACTGAAGCTTCAAGTATCGTTAAGCAAATTTTGACTGATAAGAGATACTTAAATTCAAAGAAAAAGGTATTTGCAGAAGAAACTTTAAACAAGCAAGAATTCATTGCTCCTAATTGGAGACCCTTCGACACAATTTATTGGATGGCACAAAGATCTATTAGAAAGTCTAGAAAGGGTGGTAGTTTACAAAACGGATTTTGTTTCTGGGAAAATGCATTAGGATTTAACTTCAAATCAATTGATACCATGATCTCTGAAGCGAATGATCAGAAAGAGGGATCAACAACAAATTATGCAAAAAATACTCCCGAACTTTACAATTATGTCTATTCTCCAAAGAATATGGATGAAGGAGAAAGTGACTTCTTCAAAATTAGATCGTTAGTATTTCCAGATGAAAGAAACTTTTTGATGGGTCTGAGGCATGGTGAGTGGTCTGGATATAGCGTTGGATTTGATCCTGTAACTATATCAAACTCTGTCTTTGGATTAAGTTCTGATCTCTCTGTTGATGCATATCGTTATGCTATCAAAGATACTTGGAAAAAGATGGAGCACCTGGATGGTAAGAAAACTAAAAATCCTCTAGCGCAGATGGATACTGGTATTCAGGCGATGACTGATTATCCTAAGAGAGTTCGTTATACGATATTACCTAATCAAAATTTCGATCCCAAGTATAAAAACAATCCTCAAAAGAATTACGAAGAACTTGTAGAATTGCAAGCATATCAATGGATGCGTATTGCTTCACTGAAAAATATTAAATTATTGATCAAAGTTCCTGGTAATTTTGATTTGTATGCTGGTAAAGGTATTAATATCACAATGCCTGCTACGTTTAGAGATGGTGATAAAACTCCTGTAGATAAACGATACAGCGGGCGATATTTGATTGCCTCTGTGAAGCATGGAATGGTAGATAATCAACTAGAAACAGAACTTTTATTGTTAAGAGACGCTGTTATCTGACGCTTGACACACCCCTGAATTCTGTGTAGAATAACACTGTCAAGGTTCAGAGGAGCTTTGATAAATAATAATGTATAACTACTATACCACCTTCCATGGAAAGCATCGAACAACACATCCAGAAGGATAAAGAAATTCTTCATGATCCAACAATCTCCCCTCAAATGCGTCGTCATGTAGAAGGAGAATTACATGAGTTAGAAGAGTACGCAGAGCACCATAAGAAAGAGATTGAAGCAGGAGATCATCATGATCCGACATATCTAGAATTGTATTGCGACCAAAACCCTTCGGAGCCTGAATGTCTCGTTTATGACGATTGATGATTATTTGTTAGGACACTGGTCTAATAGATATCAAGCACAATCTGCACCCCATCACTTCTCTACTGTAGAAGCAGTTTGGAAGAAAGTTGATGGTGGTTACTATTCAAAAAACTATTTTAGATCAGATGGATCTAGTAAACCATATCGAGAGCGGTATCATAAAATGGTATCACTCTCAGATGATGAAATCTTAGTTGAGAACTACGATCTTGACTGGACAAGAGCAGAAGATTGTGATATGATACTCAAGTTCGATGGCACCTGTTGGCGTGGGGAATTAGCAACCCCAGGCAAATGTACAGGAGTCAAAGGATATAGGGTAGTGTCGGAGATTTATATCTTCAAAGACAAACTACATACTATGGATCAAGGTTACAACTCAGAGGGTAAAATGGTATGGGGTTCTGAACAACTATACAAATTTACCCGTATGGGCGAATAGCTCAGCGGTAGAGCTACTCGTTTACACCGAGTCGGTCGGGGGTTCGATCCCCTCTTCGCCCACTGTCGTTTTTTATTATGACAAAACCGACTAAGGAAGAGATTATTGATCTCTTGTATAACAACTATTCTGATTATTACACACTTCCTCATTATGGTTTGATACCTGATTGGTATCTCCGTTATTGGGAATTACATAACATGATCTTTGATTATCTCGAAGGAGACTCTAATGAAACTGCGTAATGCAATCCTCTCAGGATTGATGTTTGGTTTGGCACATGGTATTGCAGTGAATGCAGAACCTACCAAGGGATACTACACCATGGATGCCATGGGATGTATGCTACTCAAAGAATGCACAAAAGATGTAGAGAAGATTACTTCTTCTGATGATCTTCGTGCAGCATTCCCTGACTCTGACTGGAGTTATATTGCTGATGAGTTTGATAGGATCATGAATGCCTTCAGGAAGATCGGCGTAGATGTTCATCTTGCTGATGAAAAGTATTTTCCAGTAGGACACCGTGGTGTGTATCATACTGTTAGTAATCATTTCTATCTGAATAAAACATTTGTACATCGCCCTCATGTTTTGATGAGTGTTGTACGTCATGAAGGTTGGCACGCTGCACAGGATTGTATGGCAGGTACAATTAAGAACAACATGATTGCCATTATCAAGAATGAAGAGGATGTACCTGAGATGTGGGCAGAGATGGCACGGAGATCATATGCACTTCAACCTCATGCTATTCCTTGGGAGAAAGAAGCAACCTGGGCAGGTAAAACAGCAGGTATGACACAGGAAGCACTTGAATCTTGTGCTCGTGGTACTATGTGGACTGACTATGAACCTACACCTATGACACGCGAGTGGTTAGAAGAAAATGGTTACATTCGTTAAAAATGCATACCAGTTGGTAAAACAGATAACATGGGATGATGTTGTCAAGAAAATGGAGAATGAGTTTGAAGAGCAAAGTTGTGTGGCATACGTTAATGCAGCACATGCACCAACAATTATTCTCCACAATAAAAATCAACCCTTATCAATTTTCAATGCAGTAAAAGAGATTGAAAATGATTGGGTGACAACTGGTTGTCATATCTACACATCATTCGGTAAATCTGCTCTAACTTTTGGTAGGCACAAAGACAATGTTAACGTTTTACTTGTGGGTGCTATCGGAAGTGTGTCATATAAATTTGATGATGGTACAATACATAGAGTAGAACCTGGTGATCTATTGTATATTCCTTCTGGGGTATATCATGATCCCATTGTTCATTCTGCTAGAGCGACGTTGAGTATCTCAACACCCCAATCACCCCCGATACAAATATAATGAGTAACGCAAGAGATTACCTTTTTAAGGTCCCATTCAGACAATATTCTATTTCAGATTGGGAAAATAAAAAGAAAAAACTTATGGATGTTTTACCACTGAATCAATATACCGATTTTTATGACAATAAAAAGTATGGTATTCCTCAGTATATCAAAGTATTGGGTGATGTAATTGATGAGTGTATGATTGATTTCAAGGAGTCATATCCGCCAGGAATCATGATTACTTCTGCATGGTATGAAAAATCAAAACAAGGCGATTATCATGGACCACATAACCATGGTGCAACAGGATTTTCTTGTATATTGTTTGTTGATTATGATCCATCTGAGCACGAACCAACCAAGTTTCATGCACCATTTTTAGATGCTGCAACAGGTGAAAACATGAAGTATCAACCTATTGTTAGGGAGGGCGATCTACTGGTGTTCCCTTCCTATGTTCTACATGAAGCACCTATCAACAATAGTGAGAAAGAACGACTTATCGTATCTTTCAACATCATGGGTGAAGATGTTTCTAAAGCATTTAACGCAGGATTCAAACGTGCTAAACAATAGAGAAATATTCAAAATTCCCTATTCACATTACAGTATTGATAACTGGGAAGAAAAGAAATCTATAATCCTCAGTCAGTTAGAAGATAAGTTTACTGATTATGGAGATTATGAATCTCCACCATATGAAAGAGTAGTCTCTGAATGTATTCGGAATGAATTGATGGACTTTAGTTCATACCTAGACTTCCCTTTAGTTATTATGAACATGTGGTATGAAAGATCTAAACAATCTTATCGTCATCCTGTACATAATCATGGTGGGGCAGGGTTTTCTGCAGTGATGTATGTTGAATTCAATCCTGAAGTTCATCAACCTACTGTGTTTTATTGTCCATATGGAAACCCTTTTACTGGTTCTTTGATGACGTATCAACCTGATGTAAAAGAAGGTGATATTGTTTTCTTTCCATCATCATTTTCACATGAGGCATGTCCCAATGAATCCGATGAGGTTAGAACCATTGTCTCTTTCAATATGTTTGATACACAATTACTCTTTGCTAAGAAACGTGAGTTGTTTGGTGATCAGGCAGATCAAGTAGTAAAGAAGATTGCGGATCGAGTTAATTTCATTCCCACCCCAAAATACGATAAATAAAGAAAAACTCAAAGATAAATGAGCACCATTGACGGTATTATTAATGAACCCACAATTAATTTCGTCGGTAAAGACGGATTTTTTTGGTGGGTTGGTGAGGTAGAAGATCATAAAGATCCAATGAAGTTGGGTCGAGTGAAGGTTCGTGTTCTTGGTTATTACACGAATGTTAGAGGTGAAACTACTTCTGCTCTCCCTACAGATGATCTTCCCTGGGCAACTGTGTTGCAGCACACTTGCCAAGCAGGTAATGATGGTCAAGGCGAAAGTGCTGGTCAATTACAACCAGGTGCAATTGTCATGGGATTTTTCATGGATGGTGAACAGGCGCAGATGCCTATCGTCATCGGTGTTATGAGAGTCACAAAGTCATCAGTTACGAAAGACTCTAAAACGTTTGCTTTCACTGGTCAGGCAGTAGAACCAGGTCTTGCTCCTAACAAAGCAACGATGCACCCGATGAATCCTAATTCATCAATGGCAACTACTAAGGCGACTGGTTACAAGAGACCTTCTGATGATAATACTGTTCCTCTCCCTAACGATGGTAAGAGTGAGACTGCGGGAAATGGAACACCAAATAATGTAGGAAACTTATTGAATGGTAGCGCAGGTAATCCCAACAAACCTAGGCAACCAAAGAAACCTATTCCTGCTGCTAATGGTGTTGCTGGACCATGGAAAACACTAGAGTATAAGTTATCTTATCTCTTGGAAGATCTTGCTGACCATGCTGGAACACTGATGAAGGCAGAAGATGGTGACTTCATTGATATTGT
>BCSF01000726.1_pt1 | contig 12110 bp, 5 predicted proteins | sample 1016431 | NCBI WGS metagenome assembly BCSF01 (sample SAMD00045685;SAMD00045686;SAMD00045687;SAMD00045688;SAMD00045689;SAMD00045690;SAMD00045691;SAMD00045692;SAMD00045684;SAMD00045690;SAMD00045691;SAMD00045692;SAMD00045684;SAMD00045685;SAMD00045686;SAMD00045687;SAMD00045688;SAMD00045689, study...
CCTCCAACAGTGACTGATCTGGAGAGTTCTTGATCCCTAACATCATATTTACCAAATCCCTCACCAATACTGGTAATTGGTTTTGATATTTTTTCTTCTGCGGCATCAACTCTGAACGTGAGATCCCAGGTGTTTCTCTTTTGAGTTCCTTTACCAGAAGTTCCTTTTACACCTTTTCTCTTGTTAGATGGAGTGAAGACACCTATATTGCATCTAATCTGCATATCATCATTATCATTTGCAGACCCAATAACATCGGCAAAGATAATCTGTCCAGGACTCTGACTTTCAGTTCCTTTTTTACCTCTACCAAAGATTTTTGATGTGCCTTGCTCTGGAACTAGGTTAATAATACCTCCCTTGGTGAGTGAAAGTGTTTTAGTTTCCTCTCCCTTATGTTTTCTCTCTTTCCTCCATTTCACTCCTCCAATCGTAATTGAGCGAACAGCTTCACCAGCATAATTTGGATTATCATCATACTTAAGTCTGATAGTAACATCACCCTTTCCTTCTGTTATTTATTTTCTGCCATCATCAGAGAATTTAGCATTTACTCCAGGGGAAGATGATAGGATAGTGAATTTAACATTAGCATCATTACCATGACCATCTCTTAATTTTAATGTGTCATTTTGATTTGTGGCATTCTTACCTGAAACCTCAATTCTACGATTTGCTGGATTTAAATCCTCAAATTGGATATTGTATTCTTGTTTACCCGTGTCAATACTACCGGTAGCAATGGCAGTAACTTTATAGTCGGTGTTGCGTTTTATTCTCTTAGTTATTGTTTCAGTTGCATTACTCTTTTCTACATTATTGATCGTAAAAGTATCATCACCACCTTTCTCCTTGAAGATAAACTTCAATCCCATGTTTTTCTTTGAACCCTGCCCGTAGACATCAAAGTCAACACTAACTTTTTCTGATTTTTCTGTTGGTTTTGTCACCCAATCTTTAGTGTTGAATACCTTTGTGGTGACTTGCTTGTATTTGATTCTCTCTCCATTTCTAACAGTGACGTGAATTTTAGCAAGACCTTTTTCAAGGAAAACTTTGTTTCTCGTAAGGTTATCCTTCTCAACACGGAACCCATCAACCTTTTTAATTTCGTGAGAAACTGAAGAAGTAACCTCACTGGATTCTGGTTCCTGACTGATTTTAACATCGGCAAAATTATCAACGGTTCCTTTAAATACATAGAAACCTGTATATGGAATGGTAGCAGTCCATACATTGCTCCATGAGTTACCACTATATCCACTACCTTTAGTTCCGATAGGAAGGACAGGAGACATCGAATAACGATTCATGAATTTACTCCAACTTCTTCTTCCGCTAGCAAAGCGATGAGATACTGGATGCCACTGATCTGTCGCCAATGGATGTCTAGTTGTCCAGATTGGGTTTGGTGGACAAGGACCTGAAGGTTCTACAATAGGTTCTTGAGGAATTGGTGGTGGGGGAGCTTTAATTGTTAAAGCAGCACCGAAGGGATTTTGATTCCAGGACTGGAGGAGTGTAACTTCTCTGTTGATAGTAACAAATGCAGTTTTAATATTGATAGCAAGTCCCATTGGATTGCCTGCATAGATTGATTTACCAGGAATCTGCTCCAAGAATGCTTGAATTGTATAGGTTCCTTTCTGAACTTCTAATGCGAATGTTTGCATTCCATTAGACTTTCCTGGACCTCTAAACCTTTTACATCTAATGTTTGTGCTTTGATTTTTCTATTAAAGATTTCGAGACGTACATTATCATCAACCTGGATGTCTACTGTGTAAGTTCCTGATGCAGGGAACTTGATATCTTTCCAAACAATCTTATGAATTCCTGCATAAGCATCGGCAGAACCTGTTGCATCATCTAAATCTTTGTTAGATGAATTGTTCCTACCATTCTTGGGAGGTTTGGGTGGTTGTGATTTGGGTGGATTAATGGCTCTAACATAATCAACAAAAAGTTCTCCATTATTGTCAAGACCATTTGTAATGTCATCATCAAAAACAACAGTATCATCTACTGGTTTAAATCCAGAAGTTGGTGATCCCCCAATAGAAGTAACTTTATATTCTCTACCTGCGGTGAATTCTCCCGATCCTTTGATTTTTTCTTTTTCTTTTATCTCAGATCCAATTGACCGCGCTCCTCTGCCATTACCTCTCCCGTAACGACCATCGGGAGGGAGAGCAGTATATCTCTGCACCACAGTTCTTTTTAAGATAACATCTGGTCCGTCTGCATTAATTTTTACCTCTCGTGCAAATACACCAGAAGTTACAAAGTTGTCATCTGTTTTTAATTTAAATCCAATCGTCGCTTTACCAGTTCCAATAACTTTTAAAAATACCTCACCACCTCTTGTTATAAACTTTGCCTGTGGTTTTACAAAAGGAGTAGGTGCTACTGTAGGAGGAACAGCAGGAATCTCTTTATCAAGTTCTACTGGATTAAATGGAGTGATGCCATCTTTATTGAAGAAATCTCCAAAAGGACCAACATCAGGTCTCATTCTATAAAGTTTTCTGTCTGCTTTATCAATAAACTGTCTTGTATTGAATACTAATGCCTTTTCAATATCATCTCTCTGTAACGCTTTCCCAGTTTTATCATCAACAATATCTTTATCTTTGAGATCTTGCCAAAGATTTGTTGCTAATCCACCAGTTTTTTCATCAAATACGTATTCAAGATCAAAAGTGTTTCTACCTTTTCCTGCCTCACCATCTTTGTTAGTTCTCCTTGGATTGGATGATGTGAAGACTCCACCTTTCTTGACAAAGACTTGCATATCATCATTGTCATTCGCAGATCCAAGATAGTCTGCAAAGACTCTACTAGAACTTGCTTTTGTTTCTTTATTCTTGGTGCCGTTTTCAACACAACCCTGTTCTATGAGGGATTTATAACTTTGCGGAGATGGATTAGATCCTTTAAGATTGATCGTTTGAGTTTTAGTTCCTTTTCTTCCTACCTGGTTCCAAACCTTACCACCAATTTCAAAACTATCTAGAGCTTTGCCTGCAACATTTGGATTATCATTCCATTCTAGAGTTATTCTTACCTCACAATCTCCTTTTACCTCAATACCCTTTCCATTTGGAGTAAATTTAGCAGTGCCTCCATTGACTTTTTCAATGATGACCTCTGAATTTACATCCTTACCATCACTGTCTTTTAAGTAAAGTTTGTGTCCAATGTTACTGACATGTATGGGATCATTTTTAGGATTGAGGTTATTAAATTTGATGGAATGAACCCGTGTAGCTTCAGCTAAGGGAGTACCGTTTGCAGTGACTCCAACTTCAATAGTTTGCCTTTCTTCTCCTTTCTCACCTTTTTGCTTGAAAATCTTATCACCAACTTTCAATTGTCCAACTGCTTTACCAGCACTACTAGGATCATCATCCCATTTAAATTTCAGGGTAACATTACCACTTCCTTTTGTGATAAGTTTAGAACCATCATCACTAAATCTAGCAGTTAATTTCGGTGATGTTGAGTCAATGCTCAGGGTTGCATTTGGGTCATCTCCTTGTTCATCTAGATATCTAATTTTCTTACGTTCAACCCTACCAATACGGGCCTTATCTCCTCTTCCTTTTGTTCCAGGTGCTGCTAATTCAATTGGAATGATTGTTTCTTTGTTTGGATCTTCTCTTCTTTCAGCAGTTGCTATAAACTTAACATCATATTTTGCACCAGCAGTTACTTTACGATATTCAAGTCTAACTTCTTTATTCTCACCATCATTATCAAAAGTGAAGTTATCAGAGGGATCTGCTTTGTTTGTAAAAACACATTTAATTTTTCTATGTCTGCCGCTTCCACTACCAACAACATGGAACTTGACAGTGCGATACTTGGTCTTGTCACCACCATCAGCAGTGAAAGTTTCAGTAACAAATTTCTTTTTTGGGAAATTTAATAAATCAATTCTAATTTCATGAAGACCTTCTTTCACATGCTTCTTCACTCTTACCGGTTTTGAATTGAAGGTATCAGTAATATCCATAACCTTTTCCCCATCCAAGAGGACTTCGCCCTGATTATCAGCAGCTCCTCTAAAGGTATACTCACCATCATGAGGAAAATATTCTTTATAGAATAATGAATAAGGTTTGTTAGCACGATCCGTTCCAGGTTCATCTGACGAATACTGTGGAGCAACAGCATACCTGTTCATAAAGCTAGGTTCAACCTTCTCTGTGAAAGTTATTTCTTTTCTTCTATTGAGACGATAAGTTAAATCAAAAGTACCTCTTTTGAATTTATTTTTTTCGTTCTTGTCAATCTCTCTAAGTTTTTTTCTTAATTCTCTTAGTTGTTTTAGTTTTTCTGCGTATTCTACCGTAAGATTTCCATGTTCTTCTTTGAGTTTTTCATTACTCATATTTGTTGCTAGTTCTTTTTTTATATCAAGTCTCCTAGCTCTAATTTTATCAATAGATTTTTTTAATCTAATTTGTTTATTCTGGATTCCAGAATCATCAAACTTAATACCAGTTCTTTCACCTGCTTTAAAACTACCAATATTAGCAGTTACTTGAATGTCATCATTATCATTTGCCGACCCAACAACATCAGCAAAGATAGCTTTGGACTTTTGTCCAACTGCTTTTTGTCCACCTATCTCTCTTGGATTTCTACCTGATTCTTCTATGAGACCCTGTTCTAGTTTCCTGTTACCTGGATCTACTGTTTTCTTTCTTACATTAGATGTAACAATGTAGGTTGTGTTTGCTTTAAGAGATACTAATTGAGTTCTTCTCTTACCACTTCTTTGTTGGTGAGTAACACCTTTAACTCTGAATTGATGAGACCCATCCTCTGCTTCAAACTGAAAATAAATCTGTCTGTTTTTATATGTTCCCTGTCCATAAACTTCAAATTCAACCTCTTCAAATAAATCATCTCTAGTTCTATCTCCACCCCATGCCCAATGCTTTACAGGATATAAAATACCACCCAACTTATTTGCTTTTTTACTTGTACCATTACCAGTAACTCTTACTGGAGTCTCATCTCTAGTCGTCCACCATGGTTTATTAGGATCATAACCTTTAAGAAATGCCAGATACTCCTGCAGTTCTGTCTCAAAACCAGATTTTGCGGTCAAACTCAAAACATTAGCAGGATTCCAGTCTCCAACTACTGTTTGATTACTCATTGCATAAACCTTTCCCCAAGGATTATCATCGGCATCATAACCATATTGACCTAACTTAAAATCATACTCTTCTACATCTGCTTCATCATCAAAATTTTCTGTTATGAATCCAGTTCTTCCTAATATGGATTTTGCTTTAGCACCAGATCCTCTCTTACAATCATCAATGATACGAACTTGTGGTGGGATCTTATAACCAAATCCACCATGAATCATACGAACATGAAGAATAGCACCATCAAGACCTACAACTGGAGTCGCAACAGCACCAATTCCACCACCACCTTGCAGTTCTATTCTTGTTCTACATTTATCAATTTCTGATCCATACCTTTCATAATTTATTTCCGCACCAGTCTTTTTTTTCTTTCCTGAACCATCAGAAGATTTGGATTTGTATTTACCCTCATCGGTGATTGCATTAATTAGTGGTTTAATCTCTGGTTCATCCAGAGTATCAGGATCTGTTCTAAATCCCCTTACCGTATTACAAGGATCAAACTCACCATTGTCATCTACAAGACCTGATGGATTAGATGATGGTAAGGTATCTTTATTTTTTAATTTATTAACTTCATTAATATTAATATATCTTATTTGATCTCTATTCGCTATAATAAATTGCGTACCAGGATTTGTTTCTGCATACTTATTTGCCTCATATACAGTAAGTCCGCTTATGTATCCTCTTCTTGGATGAATGTATCCAACACGAACAGAATCATTTGCATCTTCGTTGCTCGCGAAGATATCAAATTTTGCATTGATTTTTCTGTCGGACTTGGATCCTGCCATCTTATACTGCTTCTACCGATGTCATATACGAATATTTATCAACTTACTTGTAAGTAATCACTTGGGTTGTAGGTGGCATCATCATACCCAGCATCGAGATCAACCGTTGGTTCTGCTTTAGTTGGAACCGCATAATCTGGTTGAGGTGTTGGTGTAGTTATCCTCTCTGCTCTTGCAGTACCACTTTCAGCAACAGAGTTACCAACAGATTCAAGACTAGGAAGTTCACCAGCAGCTGCTCCAGATCCACCAGTGGCAAGTTGATAGTAGTCATTGATTGCTTTCTTTGGTGGCAGTTCTCCAGCAAAAACATTCGCTATAATATTAACAAAATCAAGAGCAGCACCAAGTCCACCAGCAATATCAGGAATCATTGATACTGCACTATCCATACCACCAGTTACAATATCAGCATTTGCTCCAAAATCTCCAAATAACTCCCCCAGTCCAGCACTCATCGCTTCCTGTCCAGCACTCAAAGTACTGGAAACGCTATCCAATTCTGCTTGAACTCCATCAAGATATGAATTTAAACTACGAACAACATTAGTATTTGCTTCTTCTATCTGTGCTTTGTTTTTAGATATCACAGTTGATGCAAGACTCTCAGCATAACACATTGGAACTTTTGGAGCAGTTTTAAATTTTCCACGGTTGCCAACACCATTTCCAATACCAATAGCTGCTCCAGTATCAGGATCAATACCACTTTGGGAACTACCTGAACCTTGAGCATTTGCAATCTGTTCTGCTTGTGCTACTCTTTCTTTTGGTTGCAGTGCATCTAATAAAGCAGAGCACAACTGGTCGCCAATACCAGCAATCATTTGATTATATAATCCCAAAATCATTTCATTCAATTTCTCTTTCAAATCACCCATTTGATTTCTAAAAGAAGATGGTAATGAAGCAACAACTTTGGTCATAACAACGTTAAGTTGCTTCAGGACAAATTCCATTATCTTATCAAAGATAACTTTCATATACTTTGCTGCCATCATCGCACCCTTGCAGATCATTTCCTCAAGGTCTCCTATTGTGCTTGATACAGCATCAACATAACTCTGGATAGCATTCAAATACTTATCCATTTTTTGAGTGATGTTATCAATGATGGTTTGAATTGCCTTTAATGCAGACCCAACAGGATCATCAGGAATAGGCATGACAGTTTTTTCTTCTGCCAAGTCCTGTTCTTTTACCTCACCAGCACTAATGTGTTGGACATCGGGACTTTCTCTTTGTGCTCCTGACTGAAACGGAGCACTGGGAGCTGTTTGTTGTGCTTCTCTATTAGCTACAAGGTTTGCCACTGCTGCCATTGCAGCATTTTCTACTTCCTGAACTGATTTACCTTGTGATCTTGCTTTTTCTCTTGCAGCCCGTGCTGCTTCTAGTCCTCCAGGGACTGATGACAATGGTTGGTCTGGTCTTAAACCAAACTTATTCAGTTTTACATTTGCCGGTACTTGTTGTGCAGCAGGTGATGAGTTGGGGTGCTCTGATTTTAAATCTCCATCGGGAGGAATTGGTTTCTCTCCAGTCTTTGGATCCTTGGGTACTTGACCATCGGCATATCCACTGACTGCCAAAGATCCTGGTTGTTTATTAGTGACTCGATTATCACCAACACTCAGTACGGGTTTATTTTGGGAGTTGTTTGACATAACACCCATGATGACTGGAACGGTCATTGCCGATCCATCCATGAAGAAACCAAACACCATGTTTCCTTGACGGAGTGCTGGTGTTTGACCACTGTTATTAAGACTTCCACCCGATGTTACGGGCATCATCACATTAGCCCAGGGCAAGTCTTTAGAAGGTATTTCAGTTTCACCTTGATCATGAAGACCAAGAATTCTTACCTTGTACCTTCTACCCCAGCCTATGTTTTCTCCTTCACTTGCGTGAGGAGCAGCAATAACATTTTCTTTCCAGACAGAATCGTCAGCAATCTGACCGATCCACCAGTGAAAACTGGATCCTAGTAAACCAGAATCAAATAATGCTCCCCCGTCTTGTGCCATATTAATCAGTTATCATGCGTTTTACACTCAGGAGCACCTGGTTCCATCTCACAGTAAAGTTCTAATGGCGAGGGATCGTGATGGTCTCCTGCTGCGATTTCTTCTTTATGATTTTCTACATATACTTCTAATTCATGTAGTTCTTCCTCCACATGACGACGCTGCTGTGGTGAAACTGTGGGATCTTGCAGAATCTGCTTATCTTTCTCAATGTGCTTTTCGATGCTTTCCATGTACTGTTACCTCTTTGCGTGGTTTCCTTGTCTCCCGAAGGAATCTCTTATTAAACAAAGTTTTGTTAGAGTTCTATCAGGTGTTATGTAATGACATAGACTTGCTATAATATATAGACCCCCAGTCTGCTTGTCAATCTCGTCGTTCTCTGTGTTAGGTTTTCCTTGCGGAGATGGTGCATCAAAGAATATCATGTCTCCTGCATGTAAAGAGAAATCTCCTTGGATTGTTATATTTACTTGTGATGCGAAGACCTGATTATATCGCATAATCGACTGGTTGTAAATACCACCAAAGTCAAAGTTATTTTCTTTAGACTCATTAGCAGTTTCACCAAAGGCTCCAGTATCAAGAAAGTTCATTGTAGTTCTTGAAAACTCTTTTATTAATGCAGGATTAAAAGTAACCAGTTCCTTTGCCGCAGTTGTCAATGGTTCAATTGCGTCATCAACAGTCTCTGCTATTTCTTCTATCGTAGATAAAACAGTTCTTTTAAAATTAAAGTTAAGTGGATCAAATGTTATAGAAGCTGTGGTAAATGCTCCCATCTTTGACATCTCCATAATATCAGCACTTGTCTTATCATAAGTCAATGCCTTGTAGTCATACCCTGCTGGTAAGTCATCCTTATTTCCATCTGGGGTTTCGTTATAGATAATTGATTTCTTTCTTGGATTCTTGTTTTCATCAAAGAAACTGTCAATGGATTTGAAGACCATTTTCTCTGCAGTTTCAAAGAAAAAGTATCCTGCTGTCTTACCTTCACCACCAGCTGGTTGCGATTTTTTGGCAAAGGTATTCAACATATAATATGCTTTTCTATTCAATCCATACTCTTTAAGACTGTTACTAGTTTCTTCTATATCCAATGTCTTTGCCGACCCCAAGAAATCGGTAATCAAAGACTTGACATGATCAGAAATTTTTTGGTTTGGAAAAAACTTTCTAACACCTTTAGTATCATTTACCGCATATGCTTCTGACACCAAAGGAAGAACCATCGCTGACTTACCTGGTGTATCAGTTAATGGAGCAGTTTTACTGACTAGTAATTGTACTTTTAGTTCATTTTCAAAATTGTCTTCAGCAACAAAATCAAATGGTTCACTTCCAGTCAAAGGAAGACCTTCATAAACTGTCTTTTTGTCTATTGAATTACCAGTATCTGCAAAGGAATAGAACCCCATTATACCATCTTGTAAGATACTCTCATAATATCTAAATTCAATAAATCCACCAGCGACATTTACTTGACGGGAAGTATCAGTCTTACTCGTTATGATTGCTGATTTAACTGCTGCTGCACCTGCTCTTTGACCAGATACCTGTTTAGTTGTTTCTGCCATTGTTATGTTCTCCTACTCCTATTTACGCATACTTATAACGGTTATCTTTCCAATCACTGCTACCCTTACCAGAAGCAGATGGTACTCGTATATCTGGCATACTACTTTGAGTTTCTCCATAAGAAGATCCTCCAGTAGAACCTCCTGCCATTACTAATTCATCTCTCGCAGGTTCTTCATAATCAGCATATGACCTTAATATACCCACAGCATCCTCACCTTTTGCTGTGTTGATGGCATCAAGCAGTCCAGGTAACATTTTCTCAATTGGTTGAGTTGAATCAGTATCAAGAATAAATTCAGGACCTTCTTCTCCTAACTCATAACGACCTTGCTTCCTTATAAATCCACCTTTGGACATCTTACCATCTGGGGATTCATTTTCACTATTACTGACATTCATCATATTACGAATTCTTTCACGCATTTCATCACCACCTGCTCCAAATTTTGTGGCGGGTTTATTGATACCATTCCATTTTACAACATCTAAATCATAACGTTCAAATGCAGCCGTGCTTCCTTTTGCCATACGCTGCTTCTCAGTTTGGTTACTACCAGCAGCCCAATCTCTTCCAAATCTTCCATAGTTCGTGTGAGCAACGATTCCATCCAAGTTAGATCCTGCTTCACCGTGAGTCATCACATTTTTGATGTTGATATCACTAGCAGACCATCCCCATCCAGTGGCAATACGTGCTGCCTCTTTTGACATTGAAGTCAATTGTGCTTCAGTTGGGAACATTCCAGTCTCTGGATTGGCAGCAAGAGATAATCCAACAGCATTCTCATTTCTACTTTCAGTATGATTTACTTTTTTTGTATAAGGTGCTTTGTAATGTGGTGTTCCATCACCAGTAAATACGGTGTGATAAGGACCACCAATACTAGTATAATTTCCAGCAGTCCAGTGAAGATATATTGCCTTTCCTTTGCCACTAATTGGTGGAGCGACTCCAGTTTGAGGAACTGAAGCAGGTATCAGTGGTTCTGTTCCACCAGTGTTACCTGTATATGCTGGTTGATTACCAGAACCATCTCCATTTTCCTCATCTCCACTAGCACCAGTAATACTAAAAGCATCACTTGGTGGAGTATTTGCTTGATTACTTGGTTTCTTATCTCCTTCCCCAAACAAACCTGGAAGGAATGACTTTGCAACATGAGGCATTAAGAAAGGAAGTCCCATTGGTGTCGTCAATAATAAGTTTGGTACTTTCTTCAATGCGCCATTCTCAATGTACTTATCCATACCAGGAATGAATTGAGCAAACGTTCCCAAGATTTCCTGAAGACCTGGTAATCCATCAAGTATACCACGAATAGAGAAACCTTCTTTTAAAGCAGTCTTCCATTCATCAGGTACTGGTAGACGATCAATCATGAAATGACGACCACCACCCTCTGGAATCTTCACCTCAATGTTCATCATCGCCTTGTAAAGAGGATTGATGGACAGTAAGTCAGCAAATATAGATGCCGGTTTAATGTCAGGTACATCAACAGTTGGGAAATTCTCTATAAATCTCTTTCCGCCATCCATGAAGAACTTCAGAGCAAGTCCACCAACATCCATAATAGTTTTGAAAGCATTAATAAGCTTCTGACCTGCTGCCTTGGGACCTCCACCAAGAATAAGTGTATATAAAAGATCTCCAACAAAAACTCCCACTGCTTCGCCAATCAGCGTTCCAACAACGGGGATTGGGATGAAGGTTCCAAGGAATCCACCAAGTGCTGCACCCAGTGCTTTAAACAGTGCCTGTGCAGGTGGTTCTCCAGCAAGTAAGGATGATACTGCAACGATTATTGGTCCAACAATGGGAATCTTACTAAATCCTTTAGCGATTCCCTTGATTGTTTTGATACCTGCCTTACCAAGAACCTTGGTGGCAAGTCTCTTTGGAACTTTCTTCAGTCCGCCCTTGGCAATCTTACTACCCTTATCCGTTCCACCAAGAGAACCTGTCTGTGGTTTGGAAACTATCTGCCCTTTCTTGAGTGCTCTATCAACTGCTGCCTTTGCTTGTTTTGGAGTCTTACCATTTTCAATAGCATTCTCGTAAATACCTCTGGCAGCATGACCATGCTTGATTTGCATTGCCCTCGCAGCACCGCGAGGACCAGTTGGTCTCATTGGTGGTCTTCCTTTACCAAGAGGTGATGATTTAGGAGTTACCTTAGGTGTTGGTGTTCTAGGGGTTGGTTTTCCTCCTGGTAAGTTAGGACCTAATCCCAATGCACCAAATACACTGCCAACAATAATAGTAGCATTAAAGAGATTTGTTAATGCACCTAATAATCCATCAAATCTTTCACCTGCCTCTTCACCTTTATTATCAATTAACCACTCTCTTGCGCTATCAAGTTTCTCTTTTCCCCATGCCAAGAAAGAACCTAAGGCATCGATAGTTCCAATGATCATATCAATGACTTTCTCTGCCATTCCAGCAAGGAACATCAACAAATTGCCACCAGGTAAGTTAGGTTTCTTCTCAAGTAAAATAACTAAAAGACGACCTATAAGAATAT
>BCSF01000727.1_pt1 | contig 12109 bp, 13 predicted proteins | sample 1016431 | NCBI WGS metagenome assembly BCSF01 (sample SAMD00045685;SAMD00045686;SAMD00045687;SAMD00045688;SAMD00045689;SAMD00045690;SAMD00045691;SAMD00045692;SAMD00045684;SAMD00045690;SAMD00045691;SAMD00045692;SAMD00045684;SAMD00045685;SAMD00045686;SAMD00045687;SAMD00045688;SAMD00045689, study...
ATGGAAGAAGCTCTATGTAAAAATGGAGATAAAACATCTGGGAACGTTTCAACAGCGAGGGTAACTGGTGTTTTGGAGTCTTTGAGTGAAACTAACGAGGCAAGAGGAACTGCAGGTGCTTCTACAGGTGGTGGTGCTGCTCCAACAGACGGTACACAAAGAGACCTTACAGAAGATCTTTTAAAAGACGTATTACAGCAAATGTTTGCTAGTGGTGCAGAGCCAAACATGGCTATTTGTGGTCCACACAACAAACAAGTTATTTCTGGTTTCACAGGAAGAACACAAGCTAGACAGTTTGTTGACGCTAATACAGTCGAAGCTTCAGTAGCTATCTATTCATCTGACTTTGGTGAACTAAAAATCGTTCCATCAAACAGAAGTAGAGAAAGAACTTTATTGTTAGTAGATCCAGAGTTTGCGAAAGTATCTTACCTAAGAGACTTCCAAACTGTTGATATTGCTACAATAGGCGATGCTGAAACAAAAATGATTGTATGTGAGTATGGATTAGAAGTATCTAACGAAGCTGCTCACGGTGTCGTTGCTGACTTAAACGTATCATAAGATAAGTTTAATCAATAAGCTTTAAGGGAAGTTTCGGCTTCCCTTTTTTTTGTGCTAAAATTCATACATGGCAAAAACTACATTAATAGATCATAGACAAGGTATTAAATCTATCTTTGCTACAGAAGATGACAAGGTTGTTTATCAAACAAGACAAGACATACAACCAACATTAGACTATGTAAAACAATTATCTGAACATACACCAGGTAAAGATTTTCGTCATGTAGCAGAAGTTCCCATGGTAATATATCAAAAAGCTTTAAGAGAAGGCTGGGCAAAAGATTCTGCACAATGGAAGAAATGGTTAAACCATTCTGATAACAAACCCTTTAGGACATGGAAAGGTAAAGTATGACATATGATGAATTAAAAACTAATATTGCAAATTTCTTAAACAGGTCAGATTTAACAGACCAGTTAGACTTTTTTATTGATGCAACAGAAGGTGAATTTAACAGAAGATTAAGAACCAAAGACATGATTAAACGTGCTACTGCTACAGCAGATGCACAATATATGTCATTACCAACAGACTGGTTAGAGGCTATTAATGTTGAAATCACATCAAACGATTTCAGACCATTGTTTCAACAGTCTATTGAATCATTAGATGTTTATAGAAAATCTAATAATAATGTAACTGGTCAACCAATATATTATGCACTTGTAGATAATACTTTAGAATTAGCACCTACCCCTGACACAAGTTATACGCTACAATTAACATACTATGGCACTATTGATGCTTTAAGCAGTTCTAATACAACGAACTTTATATCCACAGGATATCCAGATGCTTACTTATATGGTGCTTTAAAACACGCTTCTATCTATCTAATGGAAGATGAAAGAGTGCCGTTATTTACAGCACAATTTGAAAAAGCATTAGAAGAGATGAGAATGGAACAAGAGAAAGCAGAATTTGGCAAAGGATCTCTAATACAAAGAAGAAGAACTTATGGCAAGTCTGGTAAAAAAATGTATTATTGGAATAATAATTAGGAGATAAAATGGCTGGATTTAGTGATTATTTAGAGGATAAAGTATTAGACCATGTATTTGGTGGTAATGCTTATACAGCACCAGGAACATTATATGTTGCTTTGTATACTGTAGCACCTACAGACACAGGTGGTGGTACAGAAGTAACAGGCGGTGCTTATGCAAGACAAACCGCTGCATTTACCGTATCTGGTACTGATCCCACAACAGCAACTAACTCAGCTGCGGTTGAATATCCAACAGCTACAGCAGACTATGGTACAGTCGTTGCAGTTGGTATATTTGATGCTTTAACAAGTGGTAATCTAATGGCTTATGCAAACTTAACAGCTTCTAAGACTGTAAGTTCAGGCGATGTATTTAGATTTGACGCTGGCGATTTAGATATAACATTAGCATAATATCATGGCCTCAGTAGGCTATGGCTTATACACATACGGGAAGTCCAATTACGGAACTCCCGTTTATCATTTTGGTGCTGCCACAATAGCACAAACATCATCTGCAACAGCAGATGGTAGATTTGTTATTACTGGTGCATCAACCATAGCAGCAGTTTCTTCTGCAACAGCAACAGGTAGACAGATAGATCGCGGACAAGCGGTTATTAGTGCAGTATCTAGTGTTACAGCTGTTGGTACACAAATAGACAGAGGCGCTGCAACCATAGCAGGAACATCTGGATTTACAGCTGTTGGCAGACAAATAGACTTAGGTTCTGCAACTTTATCAGCAAGTTCTGGTATGACAGCTACAGGTCATCAAATAGACCGTGGTGTAGTTATAGGACCAGCTATATCAGGTATGACAGCTACAGGCAGGTTTACTGTAGTTGGTGAAGGAACATTTGCAGAAACTAGCGGATTTAGTGCAACAGGTGGACTTGTTAGAACAGGTGTATCTGTAATTGCACAAACAAGTGGATTTAATGCAGTTGGTGGTCTAAAATGGGAAGATATTATTGTTCCTGGTGAGACTTGGACCGATCAAATAGTAGCAGACGAAACTTGGACAGAACAAACTAATCCAAGTACATCATGGACAAACTTAGGCGAACAAGACGCAGCTTAGAGGAATTTTTTTATGGCAGATACATTTACAACAAATTTAAACTTAACAAAACCAGAAGTAGGCGCATCTACTGATACATGGGGTACAAAGATTAATAATGATCTTGATGATGTAGACGCGTTATTTAGTGCTACTGGTACTTCAGTAGCTATGAACCTAGATGGAGCAGTAATAGATAGCTCTGTCATTGGTGGGACTACAGCAGCCGCAGGTACATTTACAACTCTTACAGCTAATACATCTATAACAGGTACATTAGCTACAGCTGCTCAACCTAATATTACAAGTGTTGGTACGCTTACAGGTTTTACTTCAACAGGTATTGATGATAATGCTACATCTACAGCTATAACTATTGATGCTAGTCAAAATGTTGGAATTAATGCAAGTCCTTCATATAATTTTCATGTAACTGGATCAGGAGACACTATTGCAGCAGTAACAGCAGGTGCAACATCTGTAGCTGCATTAAATTTAGGTAACGACACAAACAAAGCTGATGGCGGTATTCGTTATGACAATAGTGCTGATGCTTTAATATTTAGAGCATCTAATGCTGAGAAAATGCGTATTGATTCTTCAGGACGACTTGGAATTGGAACGAGTAGTCCTGCATATAAACTAGAAGTTGAAAGCTCAAGTGACGCAGATTTAATTCAAATACAAAGCACAGCAAGTGCAAACAATACAGTTTTAAGACTAGGCATTAGTGGAGATGTTGCTACATTAAATGCTTCAGGTGGCTCAACAGGGGCTTTGGCATTTAAAACTTATGGTTCTGAACGCATGAGAATAGACTCTTCAGGACAAGTTGGAATTGGGACGACTAGTCCAACAAACATTCTTCACACATCAACATCTTCTAATAGCGTTGGTAGATTTGAGTCAACAGATGCAACTGCTTATATCCAAATTAACGATACTGCTGACTCTTTGTATGTTACTACAGCAGGACAAAAAGGTTCTTTTGGTGGTAACGCAAGTGTTAGTGCTGATAATTTAAACATTGATTTGACCAATGGTAATGTTGGAATTGGCGTTACAAATCCTAGCGATTACAATGCAGCATCAAGAAATTTAGTTGTGGGTTCTTCAGGGAATACAGGAATAACTATAGCAGCAGGTACATCTTCAGATTCTACTTTAATGTTTGCAGATGGTACTGGTGGAACAGCAGGATATAGAGGTCGTGTTGCTTATAACCATGGTTCGGATAGAATGGAATTCCATACAGCAGCATCAGAGCGCATGAGGATTGATAATGCGGGTAACATACTTTTTGGAAAAGCATCAGCATCAACAGCAGGTCAAGGTGTTTATATAGAACCAAGTAATATTGGTTATGGTCGTGCTAATTTTGTATCTGAATCAGCAGCAGCAACTCCAATAGCTTTTTATTATGATGATGGTTCTCCAGCTCAAATTGGTTCTATAAGCACATCAACTACAGCAACATCTTACAACACATCATCAGACGCAAGATTAAAAGACGTTACAGGCGAAGCTAGAGGTCTTGAAGTAATTAATGAACTCAACCCAGTAGCTTATAACTGGAAAGAATCAGGACAAGCTGATGAAGGTCTTATAGCTCAAGAAGTACAAAAGATAGTACCAAATGCTGTAACTGGTTCTGAAGAAGAAATGTATCAAATGGACTACAGCAAATTAGTAGTACACCTTGTAAAAGGAATGAAAGAACAACAAACACAGATTGATGCCTTACAATCTGAAATTAATTTATTAAAAGGAGAATAATATGGCAATATCATATTCTTGGGATGTTTCAACAGTTGATACTTACCCAACACATAACAGCCAAAGTGACGTTGTTTATAACGTGCATTGGAGATTAACCGCAGAAGATGATGCTAACCAAGATAGCGATGGTAACAACCACAAAGCTACCGTTTATGGCACACAGTCTGTAGATACTTCAGATCTATCAAGCTTTACAGCTTTTGCAGATTTATCTGCTTCAACTGTACAAGGATGGGTAGAAACAGCTTTAGGTGCTGATAAAGTGACAAGTCTTAAATCTGAACTCGATGCACAGATAGCTGAAAAAGTTACACCAACGTCTGTTACTAAAACTATAGGTTAAACAATGGCACTACTGCCTGTAACTCCGCCCGCTGGCATAGTCAAAAACGGTACTGACTATGCTAACAAAGGTCGTTGGGTTGACGGCAATCTTGTGCGTTTTGAAAACGGGTTTCTAAAACCTGTTGGTGGTTGGTCTAAATTAAGAAATACAGCATTGACTGGCGAACCTATAGGTATGTATGCCTATAACGATAATGTTGGCAATCCTGTTTTAGCAGTTGGTACAAGACAAAAAGTATATGTCTTATACGATAATACTTGGACTGATATAACACCGTCTGGTTTTGTAAATGATGCAGCCGCTGATCCTTTAGGTTATGGTGCATACAATTGGGGTGCAGAGGATTATGGTGATGCTAGAAGTCAATCTGGATTACCATTAAAACAAGGTCATTTTTCTTTTGATAACTGGGGAGAACACTTAATCTTTTGTTTTTCTGGTGACGGTAAGATATATCAATGGCGACCAGAATCACAACCAGGGGGTACTTCAGATACTATAGCTACAGCAATAACAAACGCTCCTACAGGCTGTCAGGCTGTTCTAGTGACTAATGAAAGACATTTATTTGCAATTGGTTCAGGTGGCGATCCTAGAAAGGTGTCTTGGAGTGACAGAGAAGATAATACAAACTGGACATCTAAAGCTACCAATACAGCTGGTGATGTACAAATACCTACAGGTGGTCGTGCATTATTAGCAGTAAAATACCAAAACGATGTCATAGTCTTTAGTGATACAGGTATAGATAGAATGAGCTATGTAGGCTCACCTTTTGTTTATGGTATCTCAGCAGCAGGCGCAAACTGTAAAGCAGTAAGTAGACGATCAGTTGTACAAACAGGTAATTTTGTTGCATGGATGGGTGAAAACTCATTCTTTGTTTACGATGGCGTTGTCAGAGAAATCAGATGCGATGTACATGATTTTGTGTATGACAACTTAAATATAACTGGCAGGCAAGCGTGCTGGGGTGGACACAACTCTAACTTTAACGAAATATGGTGGGGTTTTCCTGTAGGTGATGGACAATACACACCAAATAAATATGTTATTTGGAATTACTTAGAAAACACTTGGTCTATAGGTTCTTTAGATAGAGGTTGTTGGGTTGACCAAGGTGCGTTTGACTATCCTATAGCTGCTGACTCTAGTGGTTTTGTATACGAACACGAATCAACAACATTAGCTAAATCACCTAATTTAAATGGTACTGCACCTTTTTGTACTAGTGGTCCAATAGAATTAGGTAATGGTAATAACTATGTACAATGTAACCAAATTATTCCAGATGAAGAAGCAAACACATTACCAGGTGTAACAATAAGCTTTAAAGGTAAGTTTACCCCGCTAGGTAGCGAAACAAACTTTGGTAGTTTTACCTTTGAAAATGATGGATATACCGATGCTAGGTTTACAGCAAGACAAGTACAAATGACTGTAACAGGTAGCACAACGCAAGACTTTCAAGTTGGTAATATCAGATTAAATGTAAGAACTAGAGGTAGAAGATAATGGATCTATCCTCACAAAGACAATATATACAAAGAGCTGTAAATGCTACTGTTAGTTTAACTACAACGAATCCAACTTTAATATATACAGCCCCTGCTGGCAATGATTTTGATTTTGCTATTGTTGAATCAATTTTAGTAACAGAAGATGGCGGTCAACAAACAGATTTTACTCTTACTATGACAAATGATGATTCAGTAGTGCATACATTATGGTCGCAATTTAATATAAGCGCACACGCAACAACTGAATTATTAACTAGAAGTTTGATATTAACAGCTGGAGAAATTATAAATTGCACAGCTTCTCATGCAAATAAATTAAGTGTAATTATGAGTATTGTAGAATATGCAAAAGGCGACTAATAAGGTAGTTGATATAAACCAAGCGAAAAAAGATCCTTGGGAAATACAATGGGAAAGATGTAAACCCTATATAGCAAAAGCTGTTAAACATCAAGATTCCTATACAATTGACGATATAGAGGATAAAATAAGACATGGTATATTCCATTTGTGGCCAGGCAAAAAGTCTGCATACATAACAGAATTTGTAATATATCCACAAGTTAAAGCAATGAATCTATTATTTTGTGGTGGTGATTACGAAGAACTAGAAGAAATGCTACCATCAATAGAAGCATTTGCAAAAGCCGCAGGCATTAAAAGATTATACGGTGGCGGCAGAAAAGGATGGATAAGAAAGATAAAACATCTAGGATTTGAAACAGAACATTTAATTAGAAAAGACTTATGAGTAAAGGAAAAACCGTAACAGAAACTACAGCAAGCTTACCAGCGTTCCAAGAAGAACAATTTAAAAAACTTTTTGCAGCTGCTCAAGGTGTATCACAACAACCTTTCATACCTTATACAGGACCAATGGTTGCTGGTTTCTCACCAGATCAATTAAGACAGTTCCAAGCTACTAGAGGACTATTTGAGTCTAGTATGGCTGCTGACCCTACAAGAGCGATGCAAAGACTTGCAGGCGAAGCAAGACCTGTTACTGGTCCAGCGGCTTCTTTACTTGGTCAAGATATAGGCGCATATCAATCGCCTTATCAACAACAAGTCATAGACGCAACTATGAAAGACATACAGCGACAAGCTGATATAGCGCGTGGCGGTGCGCAGGAAAGAGCTATTAGAGCTGGCGCATTTGGTGGTTCACGATCAGCAATATTAGAATCAGAATCACAAAGACCTTTTGTTGAGGCTATGGCTAGAACAGCTGCTGAGCAAAGAGAAAGAGGTTACGGTCAAGCCTTAAGATCAGCAGAAGCAGATGTTGCAAGACAACAACAAATGGCTATGTTTGCACCAGAACTTGACTTAAGAGCAAGACAACAACAAGCAGGATTGCTTGGTGGTCAACAAGGACAACCGTTACACACTCATGGATTGCTTGGAGGTATGGGCGCACAACAAAGAGGATTACAACAACAGGCTATCGATGCGCAAAGAGGAGAATTTTTCAGAGCGCTTGGTTATGGACCATCACAAATTGGTTTATTACAAGGCGGTATGGGTACACCATTAGTACAACAAACAACAACAGGCCAGAAAAAAACTGGCGTTGGTGATGTTCTTGGCACTTTAGCTGGGATGTTTGGTGGCGCGATGTTGGGAGGTATGTTCGGAGGTGGCGCGGCAGCTGGCTCAGGCGCAACAGGAGCAGCTACTACTGCTGGCGGAGGTAGAGGATATTTTTCTGATGAAAGATTAAAAGAAAATATAACACCAATAGGTGTGTCTGAAAATGGACACAAACTATATACATGGGATTGGAATGACAAAGCTAAAGAACTTGGTATAAATGATCCAACAACAGGTGTGATAGCACAAGAAGTAATAAAATATATGCCGGAAGCTATTAGCAAAAATACTAATGGTTATTACATGGTTAATTATGGAGTTCTATAATGGCAGGCGGAATACCAACTACACCAACAACACCAACACCAACATATACAGCACCTAGTAGCAGTCCAACATTTGGACAGCCTGCTGGACTTAGCAGAAATCAAAAAATTGGTTTATTTTTAAGTGCTATTTCTGATGCTTATAAAGGTCAAGATGTTACAGCTAACATGCTTCAAAGACAGGCTATGTTGCAAGGACAGCAAAAACAAGCAGAGCAAGATAGGTTGTTTAGACAACTTGCACAAGACCCAAGATATGCTGACCAAATAAAACTTTTAAAAGCTGGTATAGACCCTAGGCTTGTTGCTGGTGCTGGCGGTGAAAGAAAAATAAGAGAAGATGTTGCAGGTGTTCCTCGATATACAGATACAGGCGAAAGAGTTTTTCCTGATGTAGAAATACCTGAAAAAAGTGCAGTTTCTGACCCATTAAGAACAATAACCATGGGTGGTAAAGTTGTAAAAAATGTTAGAGACAGTGAATTAACCACAGAAGAAATACAAAAAATTAATGAAGCTGGACAAGTCATACAGCCATTAGGATTCACTGAAAAAATGGAAAGCAGTAAAGATGTAGATTTTTCACCAATTAAATCTAAATATTTAGCAACAGAAAATATTATTGTTAAAACATCTGAATTAGCACAGAAGTTTGTTGATAATCCTTCTTCAGCTTTAGCTGTTGGTTCTGCTACACAATTTATTGATGGAATTATACAAAATATTGATGTTGGCGGTAATTTATTATCTGGCGCAAAAAATAAAAGAGCGTATGAATATGTACAAAAAACAAGCAAGTCATTAGAAGGAAAAGACTTTACTGACGCAATACAAAAAACGTCAAGAGATACTGGTGTTGCATCATCTAGGATTAGAGATTTGGCTTATCTATTTGCAGCGGCAAGAGGGCAAGAAGGCAGAGGTCTTTCTGACAAAGATTATGAAAATGCGTTAAAAATTGTAGCTGGTGGTGTTGGCCCGTCTGGTAGAATCGCAGTATTAAAAGATGTTGCAAACAGTTTAAGAAATGAATTTTATAGAGATATTAATTTTGACATTGCTACAAGCGAAAATGCAGCTTATGTTAATAAATTGAAAGGTTTGCCCGAATTACAATATTTTACAGACCCAGTTTTACAGCAATCAATACCAACAACAAGTTCATCAAATATAGAAGCTTTACTTCAAAAATACGGTGATTAAATGGCAACATTAGCACAATTAGAACAAGCTCTTGAAAGAGCAGATCAAGCTGGTAATATTGAAGATGCAAAAGAATTAGCTAATGAAATAAAAAAATTGCGAGCAGAGCAACAAGCACTTGGAAGCTTAGAAACTACTTTAAAAAAAGAAAGACAACAAACAAGAAGAGAAATATTAAAAGACATTGGCATGAGTTCAATATCTGGTCCTTTGCGTGGTACTACTGGTTTATTAGAATTTCCAGAAATGATTACACAAGGAGCTGCTAGAAAAGCAAAACAACTAGCAACTAAAGTAGCTCCAAAACAAGAAGAAAGAATTACAAAGTATTTCGATGCGTTACAACAATTGCAAAAAATAGCACCAGGTGGTGATACAGCAAGATCTATAAGTTTGCTAACACAAGGACTGAGACAACAACCTGTAACAAAAGAATTATTAGAATACCAACCAAAAACCCGTGGTACTAGATACTTACAATCTGTTGGCGAATTTACAGTTCCAACAATGGGTTTTGGTCCAGTTAGAGGATTAAAAGTTGGCACACCTACAGGAGTAGTATCAGAAAGACTTGAGGAAGCTGAAGCGTCACCTTATGTTTCCATACCATTAACTTTAGCAGTTGGTGGTGTGTCCAGTTATGCAACAGATCCTAATAGAGCTGTTAAATTAGCAGCAGAAGCATTAAAGGGTGTTCCACAAGAGCAAATTGATTTAGCAAAAGCAGTAGAAGCTTTTGCTGAAACCCAAGGAGTGAAGCTTACAGCTCCTGAGCTAATACAAAGTGATATTCTTACCAAACTTGGAGAGTCTGTTTACAATTCTCCAGAGGGCGGAAGAATAATGTATGAATACATTAAAAATAGACCAGAAGAAATACAAAAGATAGCAGAAAATATATTTAATAATTACATTGCAAAAACTCCAAAGTCACTTAAGAAAACTTTAAAAGATGCAAATATAGCAGCTGAAAAATCAATTAAAGAAGCAAGACAAGACAGAACATTACAATCACAAGAGGCTGGATATAAAGCTGCTGATAATGAGTTTTTAGAAGAATCACAGGTTTTAAATATAATTAACAATATTGACAATGTTATCAAGGATACGCCAAAAGGTGCTACAAGAAATAAATTAAAACAATTTAGAAGTAGGTTAATAAAGAAAACAATTAAGCCTAAAGATGAGACTGTAAATATATTGGATATATCTGGCAAACCTTTAGGGATGCCTGCAACACAAACAATAATAGTCCCCGAAACTAACATAAAAAAACTTAGTGAAATATTTAAAGAACAAAGAGATGCTATTAGCAAATCTGTTACTGGACAGGCAAATGAAGCAGAATTTTTAAGCAAAAATCAAATTGCTAAATTTTCACCTATTTTAAACAATATTGATGAATCATTAAAAACCAATACTAATTATTTAGCTGGTGCAGAAAAATATAAACAACTTACAAATACTGTTGTAAATCCAACCTTAGAAGCCATTGAACCATTTTTAATAGGTAAAGGAGTAACATCTAGTAAAGTAAAAAATCAAATTTTTGGTATTGCTAATGTAAAACCAGGTGATATTAGAGAAACATATACAAGGATAAATAAAGTAGACAAACAAGCTTGGCCTAATTTATCTAGAGCTTATTTTGATCAGCTTATAGACAAAACAATATACAAAACAACTGAGGCAGGCAGGCCTTCATTTGGAGCAGGGTTTGATTTATATAAAGCATTGTCAGGAACAAAAAATTGTAAAGCTAATTTTAACGCCATACTTTCTGGTGTTGCAGAAGCTAGAGGTTTAAATAAAAATGAAGTTTTGCGTGGTTTTGATAAATTTAATCAACTCTTAAAAAGAACAGCAACCTTAGCAAATATTGATAATCCAAAAAAACCACCTGATGCAATGGTTTTAACTAGAGAAGCCGCACAAATTGGTGCGTTTATGTGGACTGTAAAATTCGCTAATAAGTTTGGTAAAAGAGTTCAAGAAAAAACATCAAGACAATTAGCAGAAATATTTGTAAATAAAAACTCTGTAGAAGAATTAGAAAAACTTGCAAGAATAGATATAAGTAAAGGGGAGGCGTTAAAGTCTGTAATTAATATTTTAGCCTTTACAAATAATTTAGACTATATGCCAGAAGTACAACAAGAGATAGAAGCTATACAAAGACAAGAATATGTACAATCTCTTTCTCAACCACAGCCACCACTAGAATAACCTCATGCCACGCCAATCGGAAAGAATTGGCCGCTCTGGAGAATACTTAGTAGCCTCGCTACTTTCTTTATACGCTGATACTGTGGTTATCGTTCCGCATAGCGCAGAGGCAGACATCATCTTTGACGTTGACCACACACTATATAAGTGCCAAGTTAAAACACAATCTAAAATAAGAAACCACAGAGTGTCATGGGAATATGACTTCAGACGTGGTTCGTTTACCAAAAAAAGACAATACGATAAAGATGCAATAGATGTTTATGCTATGGTTGCATTAGATCCGCAGAAAGTTATGTTTACTTTTCCAGACGGTAGCAAACAGAAAACTATTACAGACGAAGAGATGCAAGCGACTAACTCGCTAACAAACGTCAAAAATCTATTTAAAAAGCTTCAATGTCAAAAGACACTTTAGGTTCTTTGTAATGTTTAACAGAGTTCATACCTAAAGATATTAGGTATTCAGCTACCTTATGTGGTGGCTTATTCTC
>BCSF01000729.1_pt1 | contig 12080 bp, 4 predicted proteins | sample 1016431 | NCBI WGS metagenome assembly BCSF01 (sample SAMD00045685;SAMD00045686;SAMD00045687;SAMD00045688;SAMD00045689;SAMD00045690;SAMD00045691;SAMD00045692;SAMD00045684;SAMD00045690;SAMD00045691;SAMD00045692;SAMD00045684;SAMD00045685;SAMD00045686;SAMD00045687;SAMD00045688;SAMD00045689, study...
ATACTAATTTTGATTTAAAAGTGACAAGTGATTTTCCATATCCTGTATCGTTGGTGTCGATGATGTGGGAAGGTAACTATACTCCCCGATTCTATAGGAGGTCTTAACTATGGCAGGCGAAACAGCAGCAGCGATTGGCGCAGGTTTTGGAGCCGTCAGCGCTATTACTGGTATTATTGGTGCCATTGACGGTGCAGGTAGAGCTAACGAAGCTAACCGACGTGCTAAGCGAAACGCTGAGCTACAGCGTATCCAGCAGGAAGGTGCTGCACAAGTTACCAACGCATATAACAAACTAGTTCATGCTGCTGATAAGATAAACTATGAGCGGCAACGTCAGTACGAATACGAAACTGCTATTCGTAACTGGAACTACCAAACAGAAATCCAAGACTTCCAGTACCTACAAGCTGCTAAACAGTTTGCTGGTTCTGTCGAAGCAACTCAAGAACAGCTTGTTTACAACAGTGTTGCACAACGACAAGCTGTTGAATCTGAGCAAGCTGCATTTAATGAAATCATGGCTCAAGATGCTTTCCAACGTGAAGGCATGTTGATTGAGCAACTTCAGAACGAAGGTAAGGCTGCCATGATGCAAGCTGGTGGCTCACGTACCAAAGCTATCCAATCTACTATCGCAGAGGTTGGACGTAACTCAGCTATCCTTAGGGCTAGCCTAATGAGTTCTGGTGTTCAGTCTGAGCGTAATCTGCGTGACATTGCGATGAGTCGGTACGCTGACGACATCAAGGCACGTAACGCTATGATGATTGAACCTGAGCGTCTACCTGATATTCCCAAGCCTACTATGGCACCTGAGCGTATCTTTGTTGAGCCTATGGCTGCTCTGCCTGGTTTCACTCCTAATCCTGCTCTGCAAAGTCCTGCTGGATCTCTTTTCCAGGGTATCTCTAGTGCTGCTGCAACTGTTGGCGGTATGGCTATGCAAGCTGCTTATTATGGTCGAAATAGCAGTAACACTACTACTAAAACTACAACACCTCCCCCGCAGACAACTTCTTTGAATTACAATAGTAGTAATCTGGCGTCTAGAACTATAGGTTAACTATGGCACGTATACAATACCAAGGAGCCGCACGAGCTAGCGGCTACCGTCCACAACAAGTTGATGAGGAACGCAAGCTGGCTCGGCTGAGGCAAGAAGGTGAACGCAGACTGCAAGGTATGCGTGCTGTTGCTGATGCTGAGATGAAAGAGCGTCAGCGAATGCTTCAGGCGATGAAGGAAGATGAAGCATATACTAAAGGCGCTATGGAAAGAGATTACCGGATTTCTGCTGGTAATCAACAACGTATCGCTCAAGGTCTTCAAGCTCAAGCTCAAAGAGATAGAGATCAATTTAACATTGATACTAAGGCTCGAACTGCAGCTCTAACGAGTGTCAAAAATTTTAGTGACACAGCTAAAAAAGAAGTCGATAAAATCTACGAACGTGACCGTGAGCAAGCATTTCTAGATGAAATTGCAAACGGGATGTCCGAAGAGAACCTGTTTGGTAAAGCTGTTTCTCAAAAACTTCTGGCAGAAACATCAACCCAACTGAGTAATGCTAGACAAATAGCAGCTGCTAAGGGTGCTGATGAAGTTGAGCTTGCTAAATTAAGGGCTAATGACGATGCCATGGCAACTGACTTTACTGAAGGTCAGATTGCTGCTTATTGGCGGTGGCAATACGCTGATGATCGTACTGCTTACCTAGCTCGAAAAGCTAAAGAGCTTGGTCCACTAACCCCTGAGCAAGAGCAGTATTATACTGGTGAGTTTCGTCAGCAAATTATTCAGCTGATGGGTCGTCAATCCGGCTTTGCTAGTAAACTGATTACACCTTACGTTCAACAGTATGGTGACGCTGCAGACACTGCTTTGTTTGCTGAAACCCGTCGTCGTCAGAAGCAGATTGCTGATGAGCGCACGTTTAACATGGCTGAGGCAAACATCGCCAATGCGGATCCTGCTAACATCCAACGTGTTTTGCACACATCCGTCAACCTAATGGTTGAGACAAAGGGTTACTCTGAAACTTTCAAGCTCCTTGGAAAAATTTATGAGGCTATTGATCCTGAAACTGGTAAACCAATTCGAGATATAAACGAGTTGGCTAACTACACCTTTATTGATGAGAACGGTAAGGAAACCACTTTCGCTAAGAAGTTTGAGAACACCCGATATGCAGACGTAATCCGAAACCTGGACAAAGCTCAAACTCAATGGGCTGCTGACAAACAAACTGCTGATCGTGTTAACCGTCAAGAGTGGTTAAACAACCAAATCGCTCAACTCCCTGAGAACTACACTGCTGGTGATGTTGATCGTATTGACGCGATGATTAGAGATCAGTATCCAGGCTGGGCTCCCCCAGAACTCACTAACATGCGGAAACGGGGAACGCTTGAAGCCAGGGTAAGGACAGCTGAACTTGAACGTATTATGTCTCTGCAGCCGTGGGAAACCACTCAACGAGATGTTGATTTCGTAAAAACTCATGGTACTGCAACTCAACACGCCTCTGTCAAGTCAACCTATGATAACGGTAATGGCGCTATCTACAGTAAAGGAGTAGATAAAATTATCAATGATAATAAGCGTGTTATCACTGGTCAAAACAGTTATAGTGATTTGGCAAAAGCTGGCTCTGGACCAGCTGCTCTTGCATTTGACAGAAACGTCCGTCAAACAATGCGTCGTCTTCTTTCAGTTCCTCAAGGTCAGGAAGGTTACATTACTGGATCTACCTTAGCAGAACGTGCTGAAAACGCTGCAACTGTTGCATCTGAATTAGAGATGGACAAAGTTACAGCAGGTACACACGGTTATAAGAAAAAAACTTATAGAAATGGTCGTGTAGAATACCCTGAACTTCTTAAATCTTTTGGATCTGGTGATGCAATTACTGCTAATGAAAACCGTGTCCAAGACATGAGGCAGGAGATTATTGAAAAGGGTGCGGCTGCTTTTGTTAGAAACCCAGACTCTATTTTTACAGATGAACGTATGCAAGCACTGATGCAGAATCCAGACCTACCGCCCAACGGGTTTGAGATTGCTACTGCAAAAGCATTGGGTATTAGCCAACATAGTCTCCGTAATCTGGGTGCTCAATCTAAAGGATTTAAATTTGATTTTAAAGACACTCTTCTAGAAGGTACTGGTGTTGCTTACACTCCAGAACTTGCTAGAACTATGTCTAAGCTGAGTCCCTCTGCACAACGGGCTACATTAGATTCACGTATGGGTAACGTCCAAAACTTCCAAAACTTGGGAGTACATGGTCGTCCTGGTATGAGTCAACAACTGTCTCAGTTTGTAGGCATACCGGTTGAGCAAACTAAGGAATATCCTATTGTTCTTGAAAACGGTCAGCCTATCCGAATTGCACACGGTCCTGCTTCAAATGCATTTGATAAGATGCTGGCTGATGGTATGCCTACAGAAGGTATTACTAACGTCTTTAGGGACGAAAAAGAATATCAAAGGCTTATAAAAGCAGGTTATGGGGCTGCTCCTAACAGTTACCACAACCATGGTTTAGCCATTGATGCCCATGGTGCTGCTGGGGCTTGGCTACATAAAAACGGTGCCAAGTATGGTTGGGTTCAAGAACCTGGCTATGTTGGACACGGTGGACATTTTATCTTTAAACCTAGTACTTAACTATGGAATTTGAACCCCTCAATGAGGAGGTTAATGCTGATTTGAATGGTCTTCAATTAGACCCAATGCTTCAGGTACAACGTGATCAGTTTCTTGCAGAACAAGATGCTGAGCAAACTGAAGTAGAAGAAGAATCAACTCCTACGGGAGCACAAGCACCTCCTCAACCAACACAAGCCACTTCTACGGAAGGGGCAGAAGATCAAAAGTGGCCTTGGGAAGAGGGCTATGATGTCGGTGACTATGTTCGCAACACCGCTGAGAATGCATTTGCTGCTCAGACAGGTATGCTGGACTTCGGTGTCGATGTTATCAACAAATTAAGTGGTCAAAACTTTAACAAACTACCTGAGTTTCAAGCACAACATTCTCAGGCTCTTCGTGAAATCTCCTCCGTTGTTCTTCCTACTATCGGCTTAACTAGACTCGGCATGTCGGGCGGCGTTGCTGCCCACGGTCGGGTCGGTTGGTCTTTAGGTAACAGTGCTTTTGTTAAATGGATTGGTACTAAAGGTGTCGAAGCCTTGGCTGGTTTAGGCGTAGGTGCAGTAAGCAGTGAGTACGAAGAGGATAACCTGACCGGTACTCTCAAGCAGAAATGGCCCCGTCAACTTGACTTTATCCCTGACAGTCTCGCTACTGTACAGGGTGAGGATACTGACACCAAGCGTCTGAAGAACATCTATGAAGACCTTGGTATGGGTCTTGTGACGAGTCTTCTGGAAGGCTTTACAAAACTTGGTCTGGCTATCGGTGACGCTACTCTCAGCTTTAGGCGTTCTAACCGTATGGTCGGTGAAACTCCCCAAGCGCAAAAGTTCCTTAAAGACAACGCTGTTGAGTTCACTGATGATGTAGAGCAAACTATTGAACGGTCTGTCCTCAAACAGGAAGAAGCACTAGACGAACTAGGTTACTACAACTTGTCTGAAACGATGAGTCTGGATGGACCTGTTAAAGGTGTTCACGATGTCTTTGATTTCACTGAGATCGGTGTACGTACTGTAGACGACTTTGGTGTCGTTGGTGCTGCTATTGACTCCGCACGTATCGCTAAGAACCTAGACACCGTTCACGGTCGTCTGGGTAACATGATCTCTGAACCTGCACTTAAATACGCACTTCAAAACGGTAACAACGCTCAAGACATTGTTCTGGGTCTTGCTGACCAACTGCATAAGGCAGGTCGTGTTGGTATGGAGGGTGCATCAGGTTGGAAGATTACTGCCGACGATGTGCTCGAAGCTAACATGGACGTAGCCGTGGGTCTTTTCGATCCTCGCATGACTAAGGCTGAAGTCCGTCAAGTTCTTGAACCGTTCATCACTCGTGATGCTAGCGGTAAAGAGATTATGGCAGAAGAAGGCTTTGCTATGGCTGCAAAGGCTCTGCGTGGTTTCGGTGCTGAACTTACCAGCATGGACGTTGGACGTGCTCAGGCTTTACTGGCAGGCTCCCTTAGTGGACGCATCTCTGACTTGGCTGAAGGTCAACGCCTGATGGCTGGTTCTCCCGCAGTCTATGCTGCACGGGAAAAGATTATTGACCTGATGCAGTATGTCACTCAACTTGCTGGTTCTGCTAAGTACTACAAGAACCGTAAGATGAACCTTCTCGCTCTTGTTAAGAACGGTTTTAGGAACATCGAAGGTTACAACGAAGCATCCGTAATTGGTGCTGGTGAAGTCGCAGAACGAGTGTTTAAAGAGTCTCAGACTTTCGCTAACACTATGCGACAGATTGCTGAGTACCAACCTCAAATCATGGATCAGTTCCTACTGGCTTATGAACTGACTGACGGACGTATTGACACCATCTACAAGATGAATCAGTACATCCACGGTATGACTGCTGACCTGGGCAAGGCTATCATTAACCTTGATCCTCAAGTCCAGAACAAACTAGTTGCTGGTACTTGGTCTAATATCTACAACTCTATTCTGTCTGCATTTGTCACGCCTATCCAAGCATTGGTTGGTAACTTTGGTGGTATTATTTCCGAACCTATTGCACACTTTGCTGGTGCTATTCCTAGCGGAGATTGGCAAGCCATTCAACGTGGTTGGGTAGCTTACACCTCTATTGGTGAAACTCTTCAACGAGCACTCCCTTATGCTGGTGATGTGTTTATGAAGGCTTCTAAGAACCCTGAAAGCGTTGCCCGTGGTACACGTTTGGATTTGCTGTTGGAGTCTGAAAAACAGATGACTTTGCTGCGTGAAGCGGCTAAGACACAGCTCGATCAGGGTAATCCTGGACTTGACTACCTTGTCAATCAAATCGAAGCCTTGAATGACCTGGGCAAGGATCCTATCCTTCGTTTTGGTCCTAATTCTATGACGGCACTTGACGGATTTACTGGTGTGTTTAACGCATCTGCTGAAGCCCGTTTCAAGGCTATGGACGAACTAATTGCTGCTGGTAAACCTATCACTAAGAAGAACGTCAAACCTATTGCTGATAAGTATTATAAGCAGATGTTTGATGATCAGGGTATGCTTAACAATGATGCTGTTAAGTATGTCACCGATGAGATGGCGCTTAACCTAGACACTCCGTTGGCTCAGTCTATTACTGACCTTACGCAACGGTTGCCTGGTTTCCGCCCTTGGCTGATGTTCCCTACCACTGGTATGAACATTGTTGACATAATGGCTAAGTACAACCCTTTGATGACTCCGTTCCAGAGGGACATTAACGAACTTGCCTTTACTCCGTTAGACCAGCTACTTGCACACCCTGAGCATGTTGATGACCTCCTGCGTAAGCGGAACATTGACATCAGTCAGATGGATGAAGCTGCTAAAGCAAACAAGATTGCTGACCTTAAATACATTACCCGTGGACGTAAAGCTATGGGTGGTGTTGCAGTTGTTGCCACTGGTTATGGCGTCCTAAATGGGCGCATCCGTGGTGATGGTCTCTACGATAAAGAGGCTCAACGTGCACGTGAAAAAATGACCAACTGGAAGAAACGTACCTACATGGGTCTGGATGGTAACTGGTATTCCTATGAGTGGCTTGGTCCTTTGGCTGACTGGGTTGCACTTGTTGCCAACGTCCACGATAACTTTGACATGTTGGGTGAAGCAGCTCTTGAGCGTTTCCGTGAAAAGTCTGCGTTTGTCCTTAGTGCAGCTATTACTGATCGCACCGGTCTGTCTACACTGAAGCCGCTGCTCGATATGTTGGGCGGTGATGAAAGTGCTATGGATCGTTGGGCTGGTGGTTTCCTCAACAGCCTTGGTCCCTTGGCTGGTCAGCGTGGTGAGTGGAGCCGTGCATTTAGTGAAGGTCTGCTAGAGACTGAAACCGACATTCTGTCTGTTATTGCAAACAGAAACAGGTTTGCTGGTGGTCTTGACCCTGCTAACCGTCAACCTTATGTCTACAGTCCTGTGACTGGTAAGAAGGCTAATGGTTACGGCATGATGCAGCGTCTCTGGAACGCTTACATGCCCTTTAAGGTTCACCCTGCTCAGTCTGAAGAAGAGGCATTCCTGCAAGCAATCGAATATCCCATCACCACTACCTTCAACAGCAAGAATGGTGTGAAACTGCTTGCACCTGAACAGTCTGAACTCAACCGTATTATGGGTGAGGACGGTTACTGGCGTGAGACTATTCAAGAGGTTATGAAAGATGCTGGGGACTGGAAAAGTATTGCCAGACTCAAAGCACTACGTAGGAAAGGCTATACCTCTGAAGAAGTACCCCTTGAAAAGTGGGAGATGCTTCATGTTCGTCTGAGAGATGGACAGAGAGTGGCAGAAGATGCAGCTTTCGCTAAATTAAATAAAGATATGTTCGCTGCTATTGAACAGCGGCGAGTTGAAGATGTTCTACGTGACCAAGCGGCAGAACAAGGAGAAGTCTTTGATCCCACCACTTTGACTAACATGCGTAAGTAAACTAACACCTTTAACTAATTATGTCGTGTACTGACGTACAAACAATTCAAGCGGGTAATGGGACTAAGACACAGTTCTCATTTGACTTCCCGTACATTTTCAAATCTGAGATCCACGTTTATTTCTGGAACGCTACAACTAAAGAATGGGACGAAAAGCTCACGACTGATGGTACCTATCCTTGGCAGGTAACCGATGCTAACCCGACTATTGTCGAGTTTACTAGCACGGCTCCTCCTTCAACCCCTGAGGCTGGGGTAGATAATGTCCGGATTCGTCGTCTTACTAATCTTGACGACATTCGGGCGTTGTTCAACCCCGGCTCTGCCATTCGTTCGGATGACCTGAACAATAACTTTGAACAGCTTCGTTACGCTATTCAGGAAGCATTTTGCCAGGAAGTTCCTGACGAAGTAGAGGAGTATATCAATACTTACTACTGGAACAACTACACAGATACTGTAAAGTCCAGTGACACGTGGGATAGCAGCGACACTAAGATTGCTACTACCGCTGCCATGGACGCACGGTTCCAGGACGAAGTTAACGAAACTGTAACTAGCACTGAGACATGGGTCGAAAACGATGATACCGTTCCTACTACTCTTGCTGCTTCTAATCAGTACGATACTCTAGTCCAAACAACCACTCCTAGTGGTAGTGATTATCCTACCGGTAAGACCTGGCTGCAAAACGATGATGACTTAACTCTTTCTATTTGGAATGGTTCTACATGGACAGCAGTTACTTCCGGCGGTACGTTTACTAACCAGCCTAAGGTTGTTTATGTTGACGCTACTGCTGGTGATGATAACAACAATGGTCACCGTATCAGTCGTCCTAAGAAAACGATTGCAGCAGCTGTTACTCAAATTAATGCTGATGATGATAACGGTGATGGCAGTGTTGTCGTTGTTGCCCCTGGTATCTACGCTGAAACGTTCCCTATCGACATTGAGCGGAACGACGTTGGTATCATCGGTGTGTCTCTACGCACCTGTATTGTTCACCCTGCTATTCCTGCAGATGACCAGGATGACTACGATGTAAACGTACCAGAAGCTAACGAGCTAAGAACTATGTTCCGTTGTAATAGCGGTTCATACTTCCAAAACCTGACGCTGACTGGTATGAAGGCATCAGGTACTCGTGGTGGTACGGGTTCTTTGTACGAAGATACAACCTATGGTTTGCCTGTTAACCAAGGTTGGAACTTTGGGTTCCTGCCTGGTGCAACTATTCGTAAGTCTCCTTACATCCAGAACTGCACCAACTTCTCTGATAGCCAAATCAACAACGTAACCTTTACTCCCCACACTCCTGGTGAGGGTGCTGCAGGCGACAACGATTCGGCTCCCACTGGTGGTGGTATTTTGGTTGATGGTAGTGTTCCTGCAGACACGAGTCCACTGCGGTCTATGGTGTGCGACAGTTACACCCACACTGCACTAGATGGTCCTGGTATCCTTGTTACTAACAACGGTTACATGCAGGCTACCAGTAGCTATGCATTCTTTAACCACGCTCACATCACCTGTATTAATGGTGGTCAGGCTAACTTGGCAGCATCTACCACTGACTTTGGTCGGTATGGTTTGGTTGCTGATGGTCGCTCGCCAAACGCTATCTTTACGTCTAACGTAGACGGCGCTGCAGATAGTGGTACTACTACATTTAACATTAACGCTCCTACTGCTTCTACTGATCTTTATGCAGAAGCAGGCACAGAAAATGATAACGACTGGTTTGGCTCTGCAACTCGTCCGCAATCTAACATGCTTGTGGAAGTTAACAGCGTAACTTATCCTGTGTTGTCTGCAACTGCTAATACTGATAGCGAAGGTAATGCAGGCTGGACTGTTACTATTAGCCGTCCTGATCCTAACAACCGCAGCAACAACCTTGGTCTTAATGGTGCTATCTCAGATGACGCTGCTGTAGAGTTCTTCCTTCGTTCTCAGATCGCTTCTAGCGGTCACACGATGGAGTACGTCGGCAGTGGTACTGACTACACTGCACTGCCTGAGAATGGTGGTGTGCCTGACGAAGACGATCAAAAGATCGAACTTAATAACGGTAAGATCTGGGCAGCTACTACTGACCACAACGGTAAGTTTACCCTTGGTGGTAACCAAACTGATGACCCGTTCTTTGAAGTAGACCAACAAGCTGGTTTTGTTACCATTCCTGAAGGTTCTATTGCCTTTAACTTGTTGTCGGATGAGACTCCGCAACTTGGCGGTAACCTTGACGTTAATGGTAACACGATCACAAGTGCTAGTAACGGTAATATCGTTATTGATCCGAATGGAACTGGTACAATTTCACTTGGGGCAGACACAGATGTTACTGGAAACATCACTGTTTCTGGAACCGTTGATGGTCGTGATGTAGCTACTGATGGTACCAAACTTGATGGAATTGAATCAGGCGCCACTGCTGACCAGACTGCTGCTGAGATCCGTACTCTTGTTGACTCTGCTACTGACTCAAACGTTTTTACTGACGCTGATCACACTAAGCTTGACGGCATTGAAACCGGTGCTACTGCTGACCAAACTAAAGCAGACATTGATGCGCTAAACATTAACGCGGATCAAGTTGATGGTCTTGAGGCATCACAGTTTATTCGTGCTGATGCTAGCGATAGTTACACTGGCGGTTTGTTTAACGGTGAAGAAACTATTACCGCAAGCGCATTTGATCTGGAAAACGGTCACTTTTGGACTTGTGGTGCTATTGCTGTTCCTAATCCGACTAACGGTGCTGCTGGTTTCTCCGGTCTTATTCGTGTTACCGCCGCTCCAACGTCGTTTGGCAGTAACTGGGACTTCCCAGGTGGTTCTTATACTGCTCCAACTACGTTCCCAGCTGTGGCTCCTTTCTATGTTGTTAGTAGCACACAGTTCTACCTTGGTAACTGGACGGAGGGTATTGCTTAATGAATCATGCACAATTTTGGGGTGGCGCAGCTGCTGCCCCTTATGAAATCGAGCAGAGCTTGCGGTTTGATGGGAGTTCCTACATTCAATATCCTGATGCTAGTTTCGGCAGCGAGACTGGAACGTATTCCTTCTGGGTAAAACGCTCAGAGCTAGGAGCTGAAAACACGATTCTTTGGAACACCCGTGTAGGTGGACACTGGGGTTTTCGTTTTGATGGCTCAGACACCTTTACGCTTTTCAAAACTCAAAGTGGAGCCGACAGTGCAACTACAACTACTGCAGTATTCAGAGATCCTTCTGCGTGGTATCACATTCTCGTAACCACGACTTCTACGGCAAACGAAATTTTTGTCAACGGAACTAGCGTTGCCACTGGCAGTTACGAATGGGCGTGGATTGACGCAAATCCTAGAATTGGCTACAGGTCAAGCACTGATAGCTTCCAAGGATACCTTGCTGAATGGCATTACATCAGCGGCAGCGTGAAATCGGTTTCGGACTTTACTGAAACTGATGACAATGGCGTGCTGCGTCCGATTGAGTACACAGGTTCCTACGGCACTAATGGATATTACCTAAAGTTTGACCCAAGTCTTACCAACGGAATCCTTCACGATTCCAGCGGTCAAGGCAACCACTTTGATAGCTCTACTGGTATCTCTACCTCCGGCACTGGAACGGACGTGATGAGCGATACGCCGACGACGAACTGGTCAACTTTTAATCCCACTATTTACAGCAACAATCAAAGTACATACTCAGAAGGTAATTTAAAAGTTACCTCTAATTCAAGTTGGACGGCTTTAAGTACAATTCCGTTTCCGCAAACTGGAAAGTTTTACATTGAAGTAACTATAGATGGCGTCAGCCAAGGTTATCCGACTGTCGGCATTGCGGATGTAACAACTAACTTTAATAGCGGAGGATATAACTTCGCCAATTCAGTTGGACTCAGACCGCGCAATAACGACTCAAATTATCCTTGGTGGTTTAAAGACGGCACCGATGTTACTACCCGGATTTCAACCACTGCAGTGTCAGCGGGCGATATTTTTCAATGCATCTACGATGCTGACAATAACAAAGTTTGGTTTGGCATCAATAACACCTATTACGGCTTAAACGGTTCGACTTCTACAACTGTCTCTGCATCTGACATTGCCGCTGGAACTAATCCCGCAAAAACTTTAACATCAACAGATACATATATTTTTCAAGTCTGTCCCTATGCCTCTGCTGGAGTAACGGTCAACTTCGGACAACGCGCTTTTGCCTACACCCCACCCACGGGTTTCAAGGCGCTGAACACGTCGAACCTCCCCGCGCCGGACATTGCCGATGGGTCGGAGTATTTCAATACGGTGACTTATTCGGGTGCCGGTGGCACTCAAGCAATCACTGGTGTTGGATTTCAGCCTGACTTGACGTGGGTTAAAAGGCGCCACGACGCCATTGATCACGTTATTTATGACGCAGTTCGAGGATCCGATGTTTATAAGGTGCTGGCATCAAATACAACGGGCGCTGAGGCCACGTTTCAATCCTTTCCCTT
>BCSF01000730.1_pt1 | contig 12073 bp, 23 predicted proteins | sample 1016431 | NCBI WGS metagenome assembly BCSF01 (sample SAMD00045685;SAMD00045686;SAMD00045687;SAMD00045688;SAMD00045689;SAMD00045690;SAMD00045691;SAMD00045692;SAMD00045684;SAMD00045690;SAMD00045691;SAMD00045692;SAMD00045684;SAMD00045685;SAMD00045686;SAMD00045687;SAMD00045688;SAMD00045689, study...
TTCAACACACAGGTGTGGTCCCCTTCCTCAAAAAGTTTGAGTCAACTGTCCGATGCTGCACACAAAACGGCATCCGAGGTGGGTCAGCGACTGTCCACTTTCCTATCTGGCATCAAGAGATAGAAGATATTATCGTTCTGAAGAACAACAAAGGCACCGAAGACAACCGAGTTCGTAAACTCGACTATAGTATTCAATTCAGCAAACTTTTCTATGAGCGTTTCATCGAGAACGGAATCATCTCCCTCTTCAGTCCTCACGACGTACCAGGTCTGTATGACGCTTTTGGCACTCCTGAGTTTGATGATCTCTATAAGCAGTATGAATCTGATGGAGTCACTCCAAGGAAAACTGTCCGTGCTCAAGAACTGTTTCTGGACATCCTGAAGGAGCGTGCAGAGACTGGTCGTTTGTACATCATGAACATCGACCACTGCAACTCACACTCGTCCTTTAAGGACAAGGTGAACATGTCGAACCTGTGTCAGGAGATTACTCTTCCCACTGACCCCATCCAGCACATCGATAAGCAAGGTGAGATTGCTCTGTGCATTCTGTCTGCTATCAACGTCGGCAAACTGAAGAACCTGGATGAACTGGATGAACTCTGTGACCTCGCTGTAAGGGGTCTGGATGCTCTCATTGACTATCAGGAGTATCCTGTTGATGCTGCAAAGCAGAGCACTATTAACCGCCGTTCTCTGGGCGTTGGTTACATTGGTCTGGCACATTACCTTGCTAAGAACGGTGCAAACTATGACAGCACCAAAGCACATGACCTGGTGCATAAACTGACTGAGCGTTTCCAATATGCTCTGTTGAATGCATCCAATCGTCTTGCAATGGAGAAAGGTCCATGCGGTTATTTTGGTAAAACTAAGTACGCTGATGGAGTTCTTCCTATCGATACATATAAGAAGGACGTAGATGAGATTGTACCGAATGAGCTTCAGTGTGATTGGGAGTTTCTTAGAGAGCGCATCAAACAGTACGGTCTTAGGAACTCAACACTGTCCGCACAGATGCCTTCGGAGAGCAGTTCCGTTGTGTCAAATGCCACAAACGGAATCGAACCTCCTAGAGCATACCTGTCCGTTAAGAAGAGTAAGAAAGGACCCCTTAAGCAGATTGTCCCAAGTTATACAACGCTTAAGAATGCTTACACTTTGCTTTGGGACATGCCTAATAACGACGGATACATCAAAGTTACTGCTGTGATTCAGAAGTTCTTTGACCAGGCAATCTCTGGTAACTGGAGTTATAACCCAGAAATGTATCCTGATAATGAAGTGCCAGTGTCTGTGATGGCAAAAGACCTTCTTACCACCTACAAGTATGGTTGGAAGACATCTTATTATCAGAACACATATGATGCTAAGAAAGATGGTGACGACGAACCTGCAAAGGAAAACGTTGACGAACTTATCCAACAACTGCTAGAATCCGAGGAGGAAGATTGTGAGTCCTGCAAGATCTGAAGTAAACCGAATGACCGTATTTAACAGCAACAAAGTAGACACAAAGAAGCAACCTATGTTTTTTGGTCAACCTCTGGGAGTCCAGAGGTATGACTCTTATAAGTATCCTGTATTCGACAGATTGACCCAGCAGCAGTTGGGTTACTTCTGGCGTCCTGAGGAAGTATCACTTCAGAAAGACCGTGCAGATTACCAAACTTTATCGCCTGAGCAGAAGCACATCTTCACTTCTAACCTTAAGTACCAAATCATGCTGGATAGCGTACAAGGGCGTGGTCCTGGGATGGCTTTTATCCCTTACTGTTCACTCCCTGAGTTAGAAGCATCGATGTTGGTCTGGGAGTTCATGGAGATGATTCACTCTCGCTCCTATACTTACATCATTAAGAATGTATACCCTGACCCCAGTGAAGTGTTTGACACTATTCTGGAGGACGAGAAGATTCTTTCTCGTGCATCTTCTGTTACCCAGTCCTATGATGATTTCATCGAGTCTGCTCATCAGTATGATGGTAGCAGCATGTGGGACCTGGCAAGAGAGGGTCATGCTACTGGTCAGTGGGAACGTTTGGAGTTGAAGCGTAAACTGTATCGTGCAGTTGCTAACGTGAATATCCTTGAGGGTATCCGATTCTACGTTTCATTCGCATGTTCCTTTGCCTTTGGTGAGAACAAACTCATGGAAGGCAGTGCAAAGATTCTTTCTTTGATTGCTCGTGATGAGTCGCAGCACCTTGTACTTACTCAGAACATCTTGAACAAGTGGAAGGAAGGTGACGACAAAGAGATGCTGCAAATTGCTTCTGAAGAAGAGGATTATGTTAAGGGCATGTTCCAGAACGCTGTGAACGAAGAGAAGATGTGGGCAGATTATCTGTTCAAGAATGGTTCTATGATTGGACTTAACGAGCGTCTGCTACATAATTATGTGGAGTGGATTGCTAATCGTAGAATGAAGGCAATCGGTATTAAACCAATGTTTGATATTCCTGCAAAGAACAATCCCCTTCCATGGACAGAGCACTGGCTCAATTCCAAGGGTCAGCAAAATGCCCCTCAAGAAACGGAGATTGAATCTTATGTCATCGGCGGAATCAAACAAGATGTCAAATCAGACTCCTTCGCAGGATTTGCCCTCTGATTGGGCAGAGAAAGCGTATTTGGAAGCAGCAGAGCATGGTTGGGATGACCTTATGGACAAGGCAGACCAACCAGGCAATCCTTTTGCTGAAGCACTTTGGGAAATGGAGAAGAAAAAGGCACGTCAGCAGCTTGATAAATAGAATGGGTAGTGCTATACTATCCATACGTTCATCTCACTTCGGTGGGACGCAAGTAAGTCGCGGAACGGAGCGTTCATCCCATGGTAGAATTACTACTCTATGCAACGATGACCTGTGCAGATGCTGATGCATTAATGCTCAGAATCAAAGCACAAGAACATCTTGAACCTGTAATTCAGGTTGAACTGGTTGAGACCATTAAGGACTCTGTACCAGAGTGTAGATATTACTGGGACGCAAACGACTGAAGGAACGGGGCTAAAATCCCATTCTTTTAGGAGACCTACAATGAACACCCTTAACCTCATCAAGAGACAGATCGAAAAAGCAGCAGCACTGCACGATGCACAAATTGCTGTCACCACCTATCGCGGTGTCAAGTTTGAGTGCAAGCAGGGTCAAGAGTCTGAGACTCATGGCACTTTCTGCTATCGCGGTCACACCTATAGCAAGTGATATCATGGAAGCACTACAAGTCGCGGGATTGATTTCCCTTGGTTGTGTTGCGGGCATGTCACTTATATACGGAGAAATTAGACTTTTGATTAAGTCTTGATTTCGTAACAAAGGACCCATTCGGGTCCTTTTTTGCTATTCTAAATACTTTCAACCTATACAGGAGAGTCATGAAACTTTTTCTGGACTGTTCTGACCCAGAGCTTATTGCCTCTGCCTTTGAGACTGGTTTAATCGATGGAGTTACAACAAACCCCAGTCTCATGTTAAAAGCAGGTGAGGACCCTAAGCATGTAATCAAGGAGATCTCTGCACTCTTCCCTTGGAACGCTTCAGTTTCTGCTGAGGTGGTCGGGGATACTGCTGAAGAGATGCTCGACATGGCACAGGATTACCTGGAGATCGGACCTAATATCACAATCAAAGTTCCCTGCACAGTCGAAGGACTGAAAGCATGTAGAGAACTTGCAGACGACGATGTACATGTAAACGTAACACTAGTATTCAGCACGGCACAAGCAATTCTTGCTGCGAAAGCAGGGGCAACATATGTCTCACCTTTCGTTGGTCGTGTGTATGACCAACATTGGAATGGTATGCACCTCATTGAGGAAATTGCAGATGTCTTTGCTACACACCAAGTCAAAACTGAAGTTCTTGCTGCTTCTATTAGAGAACCTGTTCAGGTCTCCGATGCTTTTAGAGTGGGAGCTGACATTTGTACTCTTCCGCTTCCCATTTTCTATAAACTTTATAAGCACATTCTTACCGACAAGGGTTTAGAAATGTTTGATAGGGATTGGAAGGCGTTACAGGAGAGTATCTAATGCCAAGAGGTATCATGAATAAGGTGGACATTCTCTCTAGGGTTCTTCGCTTAAAGAAGAACCTTGGAGAGGGTGCTTATGACCATCAGAGTTATGAGTTTCGTGAAGGATACGACCATGCATTAAATCAAGTCTTGGACATGATTGGAGAGTATTCACAATGAACAAAGACCATTTAAAAATCCTCATTAAAGACCTCAAGTTTGTTTTGAATGAACTTGAGGCAGAGGTATACTCCGACACAGAATCTTACCTAGATAAAGAGAATGTGAGACGAGTACGCATACACGATGACGACGGAGAAACAGACTGACTATGAAAACCCCTGGATTTTTAACGGACACCCTTTTTTATCTGAGGACATTAACGACTATTTCGGTTTTGTCTATTGCATTACAAATACACTCAACGGTAAAAGGTACATCGGAAGGAAATACTTTCACCAACTACGAAAACCTAGAGGTGGAGGTAGGAGAGTTAAAAGTGAGAGCGACTGGAAAAAATACTACGGCAGCTCTGCTGAACTTACTGCCGAACGCAAGCAGGTCGGGAATCTCGCCTTTAAACGAGATATAATTAGCCTACATAAAAGTAAGGGACTCACAAACTTTGAAGAGACCCGTCAACTTTTTCTCAATAATGTACTTACGGAGGCGATGTCAGATGGGACACCTGCATTTTACAACTCAAACATTCTCGGTAGGTACATGCGAAAGGACTACTTCAAAACTGGCACAGACGATTGACGCTCCCTGAGGAGTCTGCTATAATTACAAGGTAGTCAAGAGGAATTCCAATGAACGCAGAGTTCTACGAAACTGAATGCATCGAAGACGCATTGATGGATTTGCTTATCGATCGTCTGCACGATTCTGCTGCGCTTGAACAGGAAGACCAGACTACCGCTTGGGTCAGTAGCTCAGCGGATAGAGCAACTGCCTTCTAAGCAGTTGGTCGCAGGTTCAAATCCTGCCTGACTCGTTGCCCTTCGGGGCATACGGTCCATTGCTAGTAAACATATGACTACAGCACAGAAGTTCTCGTCCTGTATCGAAATCCTTTCGGAAGCCGTTGACAGACAAGTAACACTTGACATCGAGTATCCTGTCATTTATAATCAGGTACTGAAATTCTACGAGGAGAAAGGTGTCGATTTCTATGGTGATGTAGATGAGGATTATGATATCCTCCTTAGTAAACTTGAACAGGACCTTTTTTATTATGAACCAAGTGAAAGTTCTTCTTGAACGTTTTCCTTATCGGTATGTCTCTGTTGGGATGCTCGAAAACGGGCATCCTGACTACCGAATTCAGAAAGCAGACCACTATACCAAACGGTATCGTGACATGTATCTTCTAGACAATCAGATGCAACTTCTGACTGCCATCGAAGACTTTGAATACACGAAATGGTTAGACCCAGAGCGTGTTCCTTGTTACATCAAAGACGAAGTATCTTCCTCATGACATCTTATCAAAAAGCAATTAAAGCACTAGAAGAATGCGTCAAGGACGCTATGGAAAATGATGTTGACCCTGGTCTCCAAATGGAAATCTGGCGTCACTATCAGGGTATGAAAGCAATTGAACGGCAGTTGCCAAAAGAATCTCGGTTCTCTTTCAGTTTGGATGGCGCAGACCGTGTGATGGATCTTTATGACCCTGACTACAACATTCAAGCAGCACAACCTGTTGATAATATTTCCATCTCCACTGGTGGTAATGATGTGATTACGTTCTCCTAGTCTTTGCCAATAGACTTTAAACTAGATGGTTTTTGGCTGGATGACAGTCGCTCATAAAACAGAAAGAGTTTCCCTGTTCTCTAAAATAAAAACAGGGTGGTGGAGTCAATTTTGACCCTCTTTGTTTCTTGCTTTAGCAAAAGCAAGTGGTGCGGATGGGGATTATTCTCCCGCTCAGGACTTAGTTATTACCTGGCTAAACAAAATAACTTGGCGTGCATGTGTCCTGGGGGTTTGACCACCCCCATTTTTACGGGGTGTAGCGCAGAGGTAGCGCGGCTGTTTTGGGAACAGCAGGTCGCAGGTTCGATCCCTGTCACCCCGATTTATCAGTCTCATAAGTCATTGTTATCTGACAAAGGGCTTTACAAACCCAAAGAAATCCTATATAATGTAACAGTTCTTCACATTTGAACAATGACCGTAACAACAAACGAACTGGGGCAGAACAATCTGTTCGCTAGAGAACCCCAGATGGTAGTCGAAGACTACAACCGTAAAGGTCTGGATTCTCCTCAGCAATACATCGAGCGTTACAACGGTCGTTGGGCAATGATGGGGATTGTTTCGGGATTCCTTTCCTACGCTATTACTGGCAAATTCTTTTTTGGCATTTTCTGATTTATGGAGCACAGTCTGATTGAACTCCTCACTTACTACGTAATTGCAGGAGCACTTATTATTGGAGCACCCGCAGTGTTCTTTATTGTCGCTTTCATGCCAGCACTCATGAACACCAAGGGTGCAGTCGTCGGTTACAAAACGCATCGTGACTATGGCGACACCTCTATCTACTCAAACATCAAATAGGAGAAACATCATGTTTACTGACAAGGCAGAAAAACTCAACGGTCGCGCAGCAATGATTGGTTTCGTTGCAGCAGTCGGTTCGTATTTGGCAACAGGACAAGTCATCCCAGGCATCTGGTGATTGACAATGGTTCCGTTTTGCTTTACAATTACTAGCATCGCCTTCTTCGTTTTGTTGGCGTACTCTGTAGAACAATTATCTGAAACTTATTAATGGCTTTTACTATTACTATTGGCGACAACACTTTCCAATGTGAAGACGACCAATACATTCTTGACGCTGCAGAAGAAGCAGGCATTGACATGAACTACTCTTGCCGTGCTGGTGCTTGCTCTTCCTGCGCTGGCAAGATTATCTCTGGTACTGTTGACCAGTCTGACCAGTCCTTCCTGGATGATGACCAGATTGATGCAGGATTCGTTCTGACCTGTGTAGCATACCCTACCAGCGATGTTACCCTTCTCGCTGACCAGGAGGATGCTCTGTACTAATGAATCGTTTTTTGATGTTCACCAAGGATTCGTGCGGTCCTTGTGGTCTTGTAAAGCGATATATCAACGCACTTAAAGACGAACGCACTGAAGTCATTGAAGAAATTCAACTAGAAGACTTCAGTGACGTTCCTATTCCCGAAGAAAACCTAGCAATTGCTAAAAAATATGGTGTAACTGCTACTCCTGTATTGGTTGTTACAGATGCTGAGGGCACTATGTTGGGTAAATATACAGGTGGGATGCAAATCACACAAAGTATTAGAAAACTATTCGATCAATATGTCTGAACCTGTAACCGACCTCTACGAAGACATGGCAACCCTGAATGCTCTTTACGAAGAGTTGTGCTGGGACCCAGAGAAACCTCTGGAGTTCAAAGCAGATTTTGAAAATGATCAAATCACCATAAAACTAAAAAAAGAAGAGGAGTAAGGAATAAATACCTACCCCCCTCCCTAGCATCACTATGGCACTTCTAGCAACAGCAGCAATTCTTTTAGGAACTTTTTTTGGTGCGGCAATGCTAACACAATCTGGTAACGAGTAAAATCTAATACAGTTTTGTATCACCTTGATACAATATATAATATGTAGTTCGAGTTTGGTATATGAATTTCACAACGACAACCCTCGCAGTAGGAACAGCGATGACTCTTTTTTTCGGGGTCCCGATCGCGACGTTGGTTTCATAACACAACCTGACTAAATAAAACTGAATATCGTCGTCGCAACCATGTGACAGAGGGGTAACTGGCAAAATCCAGTTGACGCCCCTCTTTTAATATGTTATGATACTGAGGTAGTTTTATGAGACCCATGAGTACAACAACAATTCTAGGAGCTGCAGGTCTCGCTGTGTTTGCAGCGTATGCTCAGATGACCGCACCTCCGAAAGTTGATGTATCTGTCAACGAAGACAAAGCAATACAACTAGAGGTGGACAATAAGACTTGGAAGTGCCCCACCTGCTCACCTAATGAACAGTATGTCCTCGAACAACTCCAAGCAAAAACAAGAATCTCAGACCGTAATGCTCTTGCAACGATTCTGGGAAACATTAAACAGGAAAGCAAGTTCATTCCCAACATATGCGAGGGAGGGGCTAGAGTTTCTTACAACGATTGCCATAGCGGGGGTTATGGTCTTATTCAGTGGACCTCATTAGGACGCTACAATAACCTTGGTAAGTTCGCTACCAAGTATGGTTACGACCCTTCTACCCTTGAGGGTCAGACTGCCTACATGATTAATGAGTCAGTCTTCCAGCGTTACCTTCCCGAGTTTGAAGGCATGGGACGCACTGTTTCACAATATATGGTTCCTGCTTACTACTGGTTAGGTTGGGGTATCAAAGGATACCGTGAACAATATGCATACGATTACACTAAGAAAATGGTACTGTCATGATTAAGAAAATTAAGGAAACGCTGAGTCAAGTATTCTTTTCACCTGAAGCAGCAGGTAGTTGGACAGAACTTGAATTGGAGTGTGCAATTGATGAAGAAGTAGTTGATTGTGAAGACTTCAAAGAACCTTATACAGGAGTTCCTGCTCCCGAATATCTTTCTGAGGACCCCTGGTTTGCTCCTCCTGTGCTCTCTGACAAGCAGATGACCATCAAAGAAGCACACGAACATGCAGTTGCAGACAACCAAATTCTTGCAGAAGGAGATGATGGTGTGGTAGAATCTCCTGACATTCACCAGAAGATGTACGAGATTGCCACCAAAGGCAGTGCTACTACACTTCAACTGGACCCTCCTGGTGGTTCTGAAAACTTCCATGAAGGTCCTGGTGGATGGAACAGTGGTACGGGTCTCCGCCAGTTTCACTGAAAATTTGTCCCCAAATGGGGACTTTTTTATGCCTTGACAGATACGGGAATCCGTAGTATGATAAATAGGTAAACAAATGTTACGGGAATCAAGGTTCTCTTAACAATTCACTCCCTGCCGCTTGACCGAGACTAGGCAGGGTTATCAATCCGTCTCTCATATCCTCGCATAAGGGTGGCGAGGAAATAGTAACTCCACCATTTCCCTGATGGTCTTACTTTCTTGTACAAAACAATGACTGCAACTCTTTCACAACAACGCTCTACTTCTCAATGGGAACAGTTTTGCTCCTGGGTCACAAGCACTGACAACCGTCTCTATGTTGGTTGGTTTGGTGTCCTGATGATTCCTTGCCTGCTTGCTGCTACCATCTGCTTCATCGTTGCCTTCGTGGCAGCACCTCCCGTCGATATCGTAATATCACGGATAAGTACCTGAGCACCAAGGTCCGCATCCAATTGAACACGCATACGACCATCCGCATCGGTAAGACCCGTTGGTAAATGTAATTTTACATCCATCGATAAAGCACATTCTTTGGGTTGAATGAACTTTGATGTGGGAGGAATATAGAAATCAATCTTCTGACCAGCGGTGTATGCTCCGCCTTGCTGGTCGGGGACCGAAACTTTGGTTTGACTCACAGGAATAGAATCTTCGCTCGACCAAAAACTACTCATTTTATATTATGAGTAATATAATATATTGAATTAAATAAATACAAAACTTTATCGTAGATTACCTGTGGTTTACCAAAGGTATGCTGTGCTTTATTGAGTTGCTACTTTCCCTATCAATCCTTCTTGGGAAATTACCTGAGCACCCTTTAATGGTTGGGTTGTATCTTGAACAGGTTGTGGTTTTATCGCTTGTTTTTGTTCTTCTTCATCTTTCTTTTCACCAATATCACCAAATATACTTGATGCTAAACCAACCAATGCTCCTATGGGTTCTAATATAGGAACCGTCGTACCAGCGAGATCAAGAGCAGTTCCAACCATTGTCCCTATGTTTGCTGTTTTCTCTTCCCAGTTATCACCTTCAATCGCATTGAATCCTTGGGAACCGTGGATAGCATTGATGATATCTTCACCGCCTGCGAGTAAACCTCCCGCTGAACCTAATAGTTTTCCTCCATATTTACCAAGAACTCCTTTGGTAACACCTTCTGCTTCTTCTGCGACTCCTCCCGCGGTCGCACCTGCTGTTGTATTTACATCAGGTTGTGGCGTCTGCTGCTCTGCTGGTGTTGCTTCAAGCGTTGGAGTTCTAGGATTACGAGTCTGTTCGATATTATCACTTATTTGATTGGGTCTCGGGCTCGCTCCTTCACGACCAGGTTGAGCAGAGCGTGCGACAGCACCTTCTGCGGGAGGTTCGGCAGGTCCTTGCGTAGCAACACTTTCTTCGGGACTTGCTTGTGTCACTGGGGTTACTTGTGCTGCTGGACCAACTGGTTCTGACGGTTGTGTTGCCGGCACCGTAGGCGCAGGAGCAGGTTGTTTTGTAATTCCAGCCAGATTTATTATACGCTGACCAATTGTTTGATTCGGTAGTCCCATCGCATTTTCAAGTAACGCACCCGAGTTAACATATCCGGGTTTTAGTTCAGGTGCTTGGTCTAAAAAGTCATTAACAGATTTAGGTTCAACTCCTCCCGTTAATCTTGCACGAGCAATCGCTGGTTTGTCACGAAGGAACAAACCATGTGATCCAAATTTCTGTCCTTCTTTACGATAATTATAAGCATTATTTAAAAAACTTCCCGCTGAATGAATACCATCGATACCTTCAACAATATGTTTCTGTAAAAAAGTATTCTTTAATTGATTCAATTGAGTTTGATATTGTTGGGAAGCATTGGCGACTTCTCTTGCGACTCTCATATTATTAAGTAATGCTCCCGTATTATATTGCTGAACAGAATCCATCATACTGTTACCGTGTTCAATCGCAGACTCATATCCGTATAAACTACCCATTTTATATTATTACTTATAAATTTATTTAGTATCGTGATTTATCAAAACCAAAGGTCAGTCTATCGACAAAACCGGAGAATCATCTTGAACTCCGCCCTTTCCGACAAGTTTCTCAAAGTTAGAATACATAAGAGGAGGATTCGATTGTAAGTCCATATAAGCGAAGTCATATTTATTAGGAGTTGCTTTTTTATATAATCTCATCCAATTATCAGGACCTCCAAACAAATCACCATATTCCTCGGCGATTGCTTGTAACTCTCGTTGATTTGGGAAAGGAGAACCGACAATCACATCGGTCGCATTTGCTCGAACAATAGGTGATACCGAACCTCTGAATTTTTGTGATGACATCACTAATAATTTTATATTATAATGCCTAAATCTTGAAGCAAGATGATTTACTCTCGCTTCTCTTTTGATAGAACCAAGACAATCATCAAGTATTAAAGCGATTTCTGGTTGTTCTTCCTTGGAAAATGATTTTTGATGTTCTACAATTGAATCAATGATGTCATCAGAGTAATGATCTTCTACTTGATATGCGTCCCTTAAAAATCGACTTGTAACATCATTGGCGATTGTATTACTGATAATAATCGCATCATCGAAGAACATCTGACCATAAAAGTTATCATTTAACATCATATTACTAATAAGAGTCGATTTTCCGGTTTTTACAGGACTTATTAATAATAAAAGTGAACCGCCGCCTGGTACTCCGCATCCAACTTTTGGTAAATGCGGATGATGGGGTTTTGCTTTGACATTATTCGGTTCTTTGATTGGTAACACTCTTGGAACATTCATTATATTTATATGTATATATTTTATATATTATTTTATAACTTAGAAACAATATTGAGACCAAACATCTCCTGTGTTTTGCTGACTAGTTGCTCCTCTCATTACTGCTTGATGAACCATATTTGCTCGATTATTCGTAACTCGTTGCTGATTCATCGCATGATTTTGAGCAGATAATAAATTTTGTTGCTGTTCGAGTAATTTTGCTTTTTCTTTCTCTTTTATTTTGTTTTTCTCTGCTTTTCGTGCTTTTCTTTTAATCTCATATTTTTCAATTCCCGATTGTATGATATCATCAAAATCTTATCTTGATATTGAAATATTCTGATTCGGCATATCATTTGGTGATATATGT
>BCSF01000731.1_pt1 | contig 12040 bp, 14 predicted proteins | sample 1016431 | NCBI WGS metagenome assembly BCSF01 (sample SAMD00045685;SAMD00045686;SAMD00045687;SAMD00045688;SAMD00045689;SAMD00045690;SAMD00045691;SAMD00045692;SAMD00045684;SAMD00045690;SAMD00045691;SAMD00045692;SAMD00045684;SAMD00045685;SAMD00045686;SAMD00045687;SAMD00045688;SAMD00045689, study...
GCCAATGAGCTGTGCTTTTGCCTCATCAATAAGCTCTTGCTTAAATCTAACAATGTTGTCAGGTGTAGGGAATGCCGCAGGTTTGCCAGCAATCATTGGAGGCTGATATGCCATAGGCGCTTTAGGGAACACAGGCTTAAACACTGGAGCAGTATTCTCTGCCAGCTTTGCGAAGTAACCAGATACACCGCCAATTGCACCGCCAAACAAACCAGCACCAAGCGCAGAGTAACCGATAGCCGCAAGAGCATCGTCTACATCGTAAGGTGATCCAATGTCATGCTTATGCCTGTATACCAGTGGCTGGATAGCAGACTCAGTAGCAATGGCTACAGCACTAGCATTACGCGCTCCAATCAGCGCTCTGGATAATACGCTCATACCCTTGGCAACAGTACCTACACCGCCAAATGGAACTGAGAATGCGTTGATAGGGTCGGTCATGTAACCGCCAGTCATGCCCATAAATTGAGCAAAACCATTACCCCTAGCCATAACGTCTTGGCTCTCTTCCCTGCGCTTTGCCAGTATGTCTCTACGCTCTCTATACAGCTCTATGTCAGACTTAACAAGCCCTGTCTTTTCTGCCAGCAGGTCGTAGTTGATAGCGCCTGTATCATCTATGTATGGGCTAACATCGAACCCCTCATCCCTCAATCGACGCATTGTTGCACGACGATCTTCATAGCCCTGTATGTTCATCTGGGCAGATATGGACAAGCCCTCGTCACGAGTGTACGAGAATGCCGCACCTAAAGTTTCGCCAAACGTAGGATCAGGCTCATACTTATTGGTGCTTATTGTCCCTAAAAAGTTGTAATAATCTTTAGTAGAAAGTAATGGCATCTATCATTCCATGAGGGCTTGTTTCAACTCGCGCTGTTGTTGACGCTGACCAGGCTCAAGCAATACAAGTTCTTCTGCATCCAAAGCACCTGCGGCAATCTCGCGCTGTCGTCTAGCTTTCATCGCATCAAGATCATCTTCTGTAATTGTAAACACAAAAGGCGCTTCTGGATCAGCAGGATCAGGAATAGCCTGTCTAGTAGTGGGGTCTAAAATAATATAGTTACCCTGACCAGGAACTGCCTTGATGATGCCGTTCTGAACAGCTCGCAGGGTTTTATTTACTGTCTCAGCCTCTTCTGTTACAAAAGGAAACACAGGTGTAAACCCAGCTCCCATCTCTTCGCTTACAATAGGCTCTAACCCAAGCTCTGTTAGGTCTTCAGCATCGAGGCCATCAAAGTATTCTTCAAGCTGGTCGCCTGTTACGCCTTGAGGCAACAGGGTTCTAACCCCGCGCACAGTGTCAATACCACCAGTAACTGCCTGTATAGCGTCTAAGAACTTGCCTCGATCATACACATCGGAGCCTAGCTCAACGGAGCCATAGTAGTAGTCCAGTGCAGCTTGCATGGTGGTTTTGAAATCATCATCACCAAAGACATTGCCAACAGCCTCAACAAAATCCATTATAAAGTCATCAATCTTGATGGCTTTTACTTTGCCAGAAGCCAGTCTTTCCTGACCATCAAAGGCTATGTTCATCACGCCCTCATTGCCTAGTGCGGCAAGCTGTGCATACGACCCAGCGACTTCATCAGCTATTTGGCTAACTATGCCAGGGGTGTCAGCAACCCACTTAGACAACTGTATCTTCTGCCCCCTATTCATTTCAGTCCATGCTTTTTTCAGCATTCATGCTTCAGACTTAGATAGAGGAGATACAGCAAACCCATACTGCTCTGACAGTATCTTGGACTGCTCTACTCTCTGATTAAATGCAGCAATGTTGTCAGCAAACTCATCTTCAGGGGTATCTGGGTCATCTGCCAATACCAGTGGGTCAAAGTCAACTTCCTCGATAATTCCCTGTCGAACGCCAAATGTATAGGCATCAGCCTGCACAGCCTTGTTGATCAAGGCTTCTTGCTATTCCCTACCTGTACGAGCCTCAATACCCTCCAAACCCAACGCCGCAGCATCAGCTCTTAGCTTCGCCCTTTCATCTGCTGACAGAATAGAGTATTGCGCCAACTCATAGGCTTGATTTACGCTGTCTTCTAAAGGAGTGCCAGCAACACTTTCTAGGACTGCGGCTGTCTCTTCTTCACTGACAACATATCCCAGGCCAACAGAGGTAATATAATTCTTTGCTTCCTTCTCGACTTCCTTAGCAGCAGCGGCTGTCGCAGAATCATTACGAGACTTAATAGTCCTCAAGTCTTGCTGTGTTGATCTAACAAAGGCATCCCACTCTTCAGGAGAGTAGTCTTTTGGAACTTTCTTGCTTAGTTCATCTAACTTATTAAATGCAGCAGATACACCATCGCTTTCGATCATTCTGGTTAACGATCCAACAATCTGGTTTTCGTTAATACGGTTTCTGGCTTTTCTCTTGTTGTCTGCTAAGTTTGCCTTGTACTCAGGGCTTAATCCTGCAAGCGTATCCTGTGCCTCATCAATCTGCTCCAAGATCGAATTGGCGGCATCAACATTCCCCTCACGAGCAAGCCTGTTAGCCTCTCTTGCAAGGTCTTTAATGTTGTTACCTACTTTAATTATTCCTTCGCTAGTCTGCTTCTTTTCGTAGTTAGATTGAATGTTTTGTTGATAAGTTAATGCGCTAGTAAACAGCTTGCTATTAACATCAGCAGCCAGCACAGGGTCTTTAATAGCAGATACAGTTCCCTGAATGTAATCATTTGCAGCTTGCTGGAATCCTTCAGGATCATCCTTGTACTCATCAGCAAAAGTAGAAAGTATGACGGCAGATTGAGCAGCAGTGTCAGACCTATAAATCTTTTCTGCATCACGTTCCAGTTCAGCCGTTCTTTGCTCTGAGGCAGCCTGATACTGTTTAGACCCCCATGCAATAGGACTAACCTTCTTTACCTCACGACCCTCTTCAAAGGCTTTTTCTGCCTCCTCTCGGCCTCTCTCAGCCATTTTCTCCTCAGCGATGGGTCTACCTATTTGCTCGGTTACTTGGCCCATTGTACGGCCTAAACCAGCCAACTGACGCATTGCATCAGCAGCCATAGTATCTACACTGGTAGGACGGAACTGAGATTGAAACTGAATCCTGGTTTGTCTTGGTCGTTGTGCCATTTACATACTCGCTTTTATCTGAGCAACGTCACCAGCACCCTGAAGAAGTGTGCCAGCCGCTTGATATTGAGATGCAACGCGAGCAGATTTAGCCTGTCGTCTCAACTGTGCTTGTTCTAGCCTAGCAGACAAGTTAGCCATGCCACCAGCAAGACTTGCCGTTTCTGCGGTCTCTAACGCAATACTAGCAGGTGTGCCTTCCATCTGAATGCCCGACATACCTGCTGCTACAGCATTAGCCGCCAAAGCCCTACCAAGAGCCTCCTGACGTTCTAGCTCTTCGCCTTGAGCCTGTATGCGCCTTTCTTCTGCCTGACGCTTTAGCTCGGCCTCTTGAGCCTTACCAGCCTGTATCTGACCGTATGCTTGAACACCCGCACTTGCAGCTGTTGCTACTGCCGCTACTAACAAATATGCCATCTATATAACCTCTGGCTCCACTAGAGCCGCCTCTATCTCATCTACATCAGTTAAGTCTGTTGGATGGTATGTAATCCACACACAATCCGTTATTGCATATATTACCCGCTTAGTGCCAGGTATCGTTTCACCCAGGAAAGGGGCTTGTATCTCTTCACTACCGTATTGGCTGGTAGCCAAGCAGTGACCTTTCACTACGCTATACAAGTGTTGCGTCTTATGCAACGCACCTACTACGCACGTACCTGCTGGCATAAACATCTCTCTGGCATACATCCCGTCAGAGAAGTGGTGTCTTATCTGCACATCTGCCTGTGGCAGGTCTTTTATTATGTCTTGTAACTTGTATATCTGGTCTTGCGTTACAACATCATTCACGAAGAACTAACCTCATACTCAATAGCCTGTATATGAAATGGCATTGAGTCGGGACTACTAATTACTGGGGATACATCTATACCCCAACCATTGCCACCATTGTTGTCTTCTATTATACCCGACACTGGCACAATGTTTGAATTTAAACTGTTAACTGTTTCTGGGCCTAAAACTCTTATAGGAACAGGATTGCCGTCAACATAAACAACCGCGCTCTCGTGCATCCTAATGTTCATGCGAACTATCTTCTTCTCTCGCATTACATTGAATCCAGCCCTGGTTCCAGCGTTAGTATTTGGAGCCATTGGCCTAACACTGACATCAAACGGCAATCCAACCTCATACCTATCATAACCTGTCTCATCGTCATCTACAGTAATTTGACCGCTAGAAACAGTTTTACTAGACAAAAGAACCCTGGAGTCAACAACAAGATTGCCCTCATCACCATCAGAAGTATCTTCACCAATAACAGTGACAGTCTTTCCCTCTAGGTGATCAAGCCCATCAATAACCTTATCAGAAGCAACTCCCTCTTGCTTAACAGACGAATCCAGCATACGGTCAAAATCCCACTGCTCAAGCGTGTCGGTTCCATTCCTTTCTACTGTTGTAAAAATAAAATCACCTACATTGATACAGCTTTTAACTTGTCCGTCCGCATCTGCCCAGTCTGTCCACCCATTTATGTCTTGCGATCTCAGGGTGTTAAGTACCGCGCAACTTCCATCATTGTTAACAATAAACACCCAGTTTGATTCTTCAGTAGAAGTGCCATTCAAAATACACATATCTACTGGCTTCTTAATCAGGTGAGAAGACAGCACAGAAATATCAGCGGCCTGATATGCGTCCTCGTTAAAGCTAAATAGGTACTGTCGTATTGTCTTTCGACTAGCATCTACAAACAGGGTAGCGCCATCAACAGATACCACTGGTACATCAGAGCAACCATGCTGAGTTTGAGCCTCAGCAGTTATAGTAGATGGCGTGTTGCCTTTCAGCAAAAACTCTGTGCCAGAAGTAAATATCTGTAACCCCCTATCTGGGTTAAGGTCTACGATCCGCGTGGAACTTTTTGAGTCCAGGGTGACAAATATCCCCTCATCATCATCACCTTGTGATGTGTAAAAGTCCAAGTAGTTTCCTGCTCTACTAGCTAGAATTGTTTGCTCTTTAGACCCTGTGCCGCCAATGTATAACCGTCCGTCATGGAATACGCCTAACTTTGGATAGCCTCTTGCAGAAGACCATATATCCTCTTTCCTGCTTACACCCTCTGTTGTCCTAGCAACCCCAATTGCCGCACTGCTATTTACATTGTTGCTTCCTGTAGCAAAGCCAGATAACAATTCTAAAGGCCCAGCAGAAGCGCCCCCAAATGTAATTGTGTATGTGTTTGTGGCTGTCCTTGATACAGATATCCCTGAGTCGGCAAAGTTTGGCATATCCTGAAGATTCTTTCGCAGGTTCTCTGCCGTTGAATCTTGTTCATCAGAATTAGCATCGCCAGCAAAAGTAATGTTCTTGCTGAGTATGCCCTCAACATCAAGCTGATATGTGTTACCAGCAACAAAGTGCGAGAATGTAAGAACCTGCACCTCTGCTGTCAATGGAGGGCTGTCATCGTCGTCATAGTCATACTGAGGGACATTACTAAAAGGAGCTATCTCAAACTCCCAATCATCGTCATCTCTGTATACAAGTCTATAAGTTGGATAAAGCTCATGGAAAAACAACATTACATTTTCTGTAGCTGCTGTTCTTACATCTCTCCAGGTTTTAGTAAGTGATGTAGAAAAGTTATATGGTGTTTGTATATCTACCAGCTTTGCAGTTTCATAAGTGATTGGCGAGAATATATCATCCTGAAAATACTGAACCCTATAAATGGTCATAGTTTTTGATGTCAAAGATACAAGATATTTTTTTGTATCAGAAACACTAAAATTATGAAGAGAAGCGTCTGCATCCCAACTTGGAATGGTAGTTGCACCAATGGTAACAGTAGTCAAAAACAGATTAAACTCAGCCAAGGTAAATGTACCCAGACTGGTGGTTCCTTCTCTTATCAACCGCCAATAGCGAAAGCTCTTTCCAACATAGGTAAAGTAGTCTTTTGCTGTTGTGTCAAAAGTTCTTGTAGTGTCAAAAGTTGTCCAATCAGTATTGTTAGCTGAATACTGAAGTTTGAGAGCAGATGATCCAGAACTAAACGAGGCAGCTCTTATTCCTACAAAACTTATTTCTGTGGCAGTCTGAAGATCATAGTGTGCAATAACAAAATCATCTGTTGTGCCAATAGAGCTTGTGGTTGCCGTTGTAGAATCATCGCCATCATTGATGTTTGCAGCAGTGCCACCATTGGGCATAGTTGGAGTATTAGTTGTTTGTCGGTCACCCGCGCTTTTAGGCTCGTCTACAAACTGAGTGCCTGGTCGTCGTTTCAATCCACCTTGGGGAACAACAAGCACATTCTTGGCTTCTTGTGCGCCTTTGTAGTATTGATCGAGGTCGGTACGCCCATTTAGTAATGGAGACAGCTCACCACTAGCAAAGCTGGTTTGCAAATACTGCGAATTAGGCATTAGTACCTCACATCAATAAACGGTCTGTATGCAATAGAAGTTTGTGGGTGTTGCTGAGAATCAGTGTATCGAGCCATGCGACTGGCGTTCTGATACTGATTAGCAGTCAACTCCATAGACGCTGCACTGTCTCGGATAGATGGGGCAAAGTCCATAGCCAACGCATACTCAATCATTTTGGCAAAGTATGGGGGCCACTCTGACTCAGCTGGCTTATAGATATAATCGCAATAAAGGCTATCGCTGACATTGCAATAAACTTTATCGCCTAGAATTTGGTATGGAATACTTGGCTCTATCTTGATCAGAGTGATCATGTCAGGCGGTAACTGATAAATAGATTGCCACTCGTTGCCTACAGGCTCCTCAACTGTCTTGCTGAGTTGCGCCTTTTTACGAGCAAAACCCCAGCGGTGTTTGCTGAGTTCGTTTTCAACGATATTATCGTACAGGTTGTTAGCGACAGTCTGAGCGCGACTGTTGCCTTCTAATGAGGTGATAGGCAAGTCGCCAATCAAAATAAGAGCATTAGAAATTAGCTGTATCTTGCTTGCCATAATAAACCTTTAGTTTGGAAAGAAAGGGGGCCGAAGCCCCCATTCAGTTTTACGCAGTGATTACAACACCAGCAGCACAAACAACAGTAGTACCGTCATTTGACTCAACGTATGAAATACGTCCAGTAGGAGTAGAACCAGTAGTACCGATAACGAGAAGTACGTCACCAGCATCCAGCTCATCCTTAGCAGCAGCGAAGTAGTTGGTATCAGCTACAACATCAGCAGTAGTATCAGCAGTAGAATACTGCCAAGTAGCTCCACCAACACCAGAACCACCAATTCGGCATAAGCCATCTCGATCAAAAGCCATGATAATATCTCCTTACGCGGTTTCGTCGTATTGAACTTTAACGATGCCGAGGCCATCGCGAGAAACTGCACCAGCCTTCAGAGCGCCATTACAGAGCCAAGAAGTACGGTCAGCGATCCAGTCAACGCTAGTCTTCATGTCGATGCCGATAGCCAGGCCAACAGCAGAGCGATGGAAGAAGTAAGAGTCAACGATGTCAGCAGCAACAGTCAGGCCACCTTCATCACGATCTTCAACTACGATGAACTTGAAGCCACCGAAAGTATCAACATCGCCATTTACCAGAGCCTTAACGTTAGCGTAGTCAGAAGAAGTTACTTCCTCCTGGTTCAGCAGACCGTCGAGACCACCAGCGTTTACAACAGCGAACAGCTCAGAGTTAGGAACACCCTGACGACGCAGAGCAACCTGAGCGTCGATAACCTTAGCAGTAGTCAGGTTAGTGCCACCTTCAACTACAGTAGCAGCATAAGTGGTTTCAGCGTCCATAGCGTCGATAACGAGCTGGTCACAACGACGACCCAGAGACTGTGCGATAGTGCTTGCAAGCTCCTGCTTCTCGTCAAAGTTTACTTCAGCAGCATCGAACATATCTGTGTACTCTGGAGCATTCCAGTTAGACAGAGTTGCAGTTGCGAAGCTGTGGGATACGTCCATTGGAGTAACCAGGTCAGAAGTAGACTTCTGGTTAGCCAGACCCTTGCCCATGTTGCGGAACTTGTAGGTATCACCTACAACGTTGTTTCGTACAGTAACAGCAGGACGAAGCAAGCTAGAGCCTTGGTAGGCGTGCTTCACCATGCTATCAAATTCGGTAACAGCTACCGATGATAATGTCTTACTCATAATAGATTCCTCAAAAAATAGAGTAAATTAACAAAAATATTTTTTAAGGTTTTAGCTGAGTACCCAGTAAATTTGGTCAGCATCCAACCTAACTTACTGGGCCTTGGAGAAAGGGGTATCCAGTGTGCCGATTATACACCGAAATACCCCATAAGATCAACCGAATACGTGATGGTGCGGCTTGTCGCCACCAAATTCCTTCATCATCTTCTGGATTTTACGCTCGTGAGCCATATCAATGCTGCGGAGCAGTTGTCCATCATCGGTTCTTTTGAACATCTCGGCTTCAATGTCTTGCCAAGTCATACCAGTAGGATGCTCTCCACCGTCGATAGGCAGCTTCTTGGGAGCAGTTGCACTGACAATCATTTCGATCAACTGAATAGATCGTGCGTCTGTTACCAAGTCACGCGCAGCTTCGTATGCTTCTGCATCCAGATTGTTCTTCAGGAAGCCCTCAACATTCTTGATACGCTGCCCTGCATTGTCACCCAGGCTGGCAATCTCTGGTTCCTGAGATACCTGCTCGTAGGCTTCTTCGTTGGCGGTCAACAGTTCCCAGGCTTGGTTAAATGCTTCCTGGTTCATGTTGTGGGTAGAGGCAAACTCTGTCAGCTCTGCCAGTAATCCGTCATCTGCATCCACGCCTTCTGGCCCTGCATATCCATCTTTGGGCGCACCAGTAAACCCACCGAACTTCTTCTCTAACTCGGTGTACGCTCTGGCTTGTTCCGCGACAGAACTGTACTTGTCGCTTTTGTACCATTCGGGTGCTTCACCTGTACCCTTGATACCATCTGATAAAAAGTATTCACCCTCTGAGAGAGTGGGGGTGGCCTCATCCAACAGAGTGCCGCTTTCTTCTGCGATCTGCGCTTCTTCGGTCATAGTATTATTCCTAGAGTATTTTTGCTTGCTGTATCTGATTGATAATGAATTTTACAACCCCCGACTCACCGTTATGGTAAGCGGCTTCGTAGTTTGGATTGGCGGAGCCTAAAGGGGTGTAGTTGTTGAAGATAAACCGCTGCGTCATATCCTCAAGCACACGCTTCCCGATGTCCCCAGAGAAGCATTCGTTATATGCTTGTGCCAACTCAGCAGCAGCTTTTCTTTTCTCTGCATTAGCCGCCTTTGCACCTTTCGCATTAGTGGCTGCTTGGTTGATTGTGTCCCAACTCATAGAGCTGTTTGTCCTTGATCAACAGGAGCTTGGCCTGTAGCATCCATGCCTTGCATTGCAACTTGTGCGCCAGCTTGGATAACCTGCGCCTTTTCAGCGGGGTCTCTTACAAGCTCTGCTGGCATACCAGTTTTCTCTGCAACCCAAGTGCCAAAGTCCTCTAACTTGAACCCTATCTTAGCCTGATCTGGCCCAGCAGTCTGCAACACGAATGAAACAGCCTGTTGAACACTGAGTATATCTTCGCCATCCTGGGCTTTAGCAAGCGGAGACAGGAACTTAATGTCTATGTTGCGACCCTCTAGCTCGATAGGGGTAATGATGCCCCTGCGAGTCAGAATAGCAACAACACGCTTGATGATAGGGATAAGTACCTCTGTCTGCAACCGTCCGAACGCAGAACCAATACGCTTGGCTAACTCGCGGCTATCGATAGCAACCTCGGTAGCTGAACGTACAGGGCCAGTCGGATCACGCAGATCATTGAAGAGAGCCTTCTTGATAGCCATCTGCATATCGTTAATCTGGAACTGAGCCAACTGTAGGTTAGAGCCAGTATCCAAACGCTGAATAGACGGGTTGGCAGAGTTGTTAGAGCCAACTGGAATAACAATGCCTGGGCTTATATTCAGGTTGTAGGGGTTGGTCACGCCATCGTCGGTAGCGGTATACATACCAGCCAAGTCGATAGCTGCCTTCTGGAGTACAAACTCTTTGGCCTTGTTCAGTGAACGCACATCGGGCAGAGCTTGCAGTGCAGGGCCACGACCACGAATCTCACCAGCCACTTTAGAGTAACGACCAGTTACCCAAGGGCTAGACTCACCGAAGTCTTCGCTCCAGCTTACATAGTCTTCACCTTTGACCCACACACAACCATGATACTTCTTAGTGCTAGGAATGTAGACCACACCCTCATGGACATCGATGTCTGCATCTGGGGAGTCTTTGATCTTTTTAGCAACAGCCTCAGAGGGCTTGAACCCATCCCAGTAGCGGGTCAGGTTGCGAGCCTTGACCTTGAATCGTCGCCAGTGTGTCTCTACATTACCGTTTGGGCCTTCTTCAAAAGCAATACCATTCTGTGGGATAGCATGGAACACGATAGGCATATCGTCATTGTCTTCTTCGTCGATACGCAGTGTGCCTGTGCCAATGAGAAGGTCTAGGGCGTGTTCATAGAACTGTGTGGCAAAGTTAGATCGGTTGATGTAGTCGAACACGATCTCGGCTTGCTCTTGCAGGTTGGCCCTGATCTGCTCTTCAGACACATCAAACTGCCCAGTCTCCAGCATCTTGATAACGCGCTGAGATGGCTCAAAGGTAGCCCAACGAGACCAGATAGGCGCAATGCTTTCTTGCAGCTTACTAGCACCCTGCTGGATAGCCTCCAATGCAGTTGAGTCAAAGATACGATCCATCTTCTTCTGACCTGGGGCATAGTCGTCAAACAGGTTGCGGTTAGGCAGAAAGTATTCGTAAGCATCATCCAGAGTGTCGTGCCACATGGACATACGCTCAAATGCTTTAGTCTCTCTGCGTTTTAGGTCTTTCAGCGACCCAAGCTCTTTAGGTAATTCCATTCTACTTAAACCTCATAGCAGCCATAGCCGCTGTTATATTTCTTGATCCCAATAAAGACCTTTTGCGACCCTTGCCGAAACTTATTCTATCCATACCAGGATTTCTTTCCCTCTCCCTTTCGTCAGCATCTACAAGAGCTCTCATGCCCCCAAAGATACCACCTCTACGCATTCCTTGTCGAAACTCTTGCCTTCTAATTGAGTCTGGTCTTTCACCTTCACCACGATACCCTGTCGCAGTAGGATTGCCCTGCGCGTCTAGGTTAGGGCTATTCATAAACTTTTTGTTTTTTGGTTTTGCTGACATTATCTGTTCCCCCCTGCTCTAGGGCCACGACCACGACGCGGTTTTACAACAGCGCCACCACTTTTAATAAACCCAGGGGTTATGTTTGGCACTAAGTCTTTTTTGGGTATCTCTGCTGCGGCTGCTTGTTTAACAGTTCTTAACAATGATTTTTTGCCAAACTTGCTTTGGGCCATTGCTTTCAGTCGTCTTTCGTTTTCAGCAATCTCTTGATCCAGCCTAATACGCTGTCGTTTGACCATTGCCTTTTCTTCTGCTGAAGGTGGTGGTGGTGTAGGTGCGCTACCCATTCTTCTTCCTCATATATCTAAATAATTGATACGGAGTCCAGATGAAGGGCTTCTTGATGCCCAGCAAATGCTTCGTATGCCCAACACAGGTGTTCAGCATGAAGAGCGATTGACTGGCCTCTGCTTGCTTATAACCCAGGATAATATAGCTGGAGTCGATTATACCATTTTCGTCCTTGATGTTAAACAGGTCAGTCTTTCCTGTAGTCTTCGCGTGGACGATACATTGGCCCCCTGTTGGTCGTACAACATAGCAGTGCTTAACATCAGGATGAAGAAAACGCGACCACCAGTTACCGCGATCGCTCGTAAACACAACATATATATCGTTATCCGAAGACATTGAAGTTGGCCTTTGCCGTATGTGGTTTCATAAACCCGCCATCCCTACGCAGTGCCTGACGGCCCTCACCTTCACCTTGGAGCGCATATTCGAGTGCTTCGACGGGGTGGGAGTATTC
>BCSF01000732.1_pt1 | contig 12034 bp, 36 predicted proteins | sample 1016431 | NCBI WGS metagenome assembly BCSF01 (sample SAMD00045685;SAMD00045686;SAMD00045687;SAMD00045688;SAMD00045689;SAMD00045690;SAMD00045691;SAMD00045692;SAMD00045684;SAMD00045690;SAMD00045691;SAMD00045692;SAMD00045684;SAMD00045685;SAMD00045686;SAMD00045687;SAMD00045688;SAMD00045689, study...
GTAGTAACCTTACGTTTAGTAGATGATCCTAGTGCTTTTTTATAAGCGTATGAATAACCTTGTCTTGTTTTCTTTCCTGCTGCTGATAAGAATTTTAATCCTTTATCTTCAAATCCTGACATTTTTGGATATTTGCTGGAATCTAGTCTTTTTTTGATTACTTTGTCTCCTACGATTCTTAAGCCTCTTTTAAGTTTTGTGGGTCTTATTGCTTTTGCACCCATCAGACCTAATTCTGCCATTTTCGTAAATATAGCTGCTGCCATTATGTGCCTTTCTTGTTATGGTGCTGTACAAAACCCCCCTATTATGACATTTGACATTACGTCAAAGTCATTGAGGGTGATTGTAAAACCCCTGGTTTTTCTTTATGTTGTTTATTGTCAATCGTTGTTACGATTGTCTTTATTTGTTTTCAACAAATTATTGTCAGCTGTTGTTACAGCTGTCTTTGTTGTTTATGTTTGTTGATGTAATTTACCAGTTCTTAATGAACAGGAAAATTACTTCTGTTATTTATATATATTGGTAGTCAGTTAACTCTCGCTTGTCGATTGATTAATTGATTACCGATAATGATTTAACCCCTTGATATTATTAATGATGTTGATTGTTAGTAATATTAAGACCAACGTAAATTGATAATATATGGAGGATAATATGAAGAATGAAGATAGTTTCCATAGTAGTTATATAAGTTATCCTAAAGACTGCTATGATGATAGTGTAGATGATAAGGATAAAATAAGTATAAGCAAAGACCAATATGCTAGTTTAATTCACGAAATTAGATGTTGGACACGTAATGGACACCTAGAGTTAAATATAGGTAGATATTTTAAAATCAATAACCAATAAAGGAGATAAGATATGTTAAGTACAATAGTGTTAACGTTAGTAGCAATATGGTTAGCTTTAATTATATGTGGATATGTAGTAGGAGGTGTATTTTCTTACAAGCTCTGGAAATCCATAACAAATGAAGATAACAAATAATGATAAGTTATAATGCGATATACCTGGTCGTTGTACTAGGTATAATCGCAATAATATAGGGAGATATATGATAACATATACAATAGAACAACAGATAGAGAGTGATACAGAGAAGTATGCTAATTACTATCTTAACGTGTATCAATCACCAATCACCGAAAATTCTATATTAGCCGAAAGAGATAAAGAGGCTAAGAGAATACAACAATCGTTTGTTACGAGTATCAAACAATCGTTGATTAATAATAACTAAATAGGAGTATATATGACACAAGAAACGTTTAAATCATACAGAGAAACTAAAGGCCCAGAAGAAACTAATAAATGGGTAGAAGAACAAAGAGCTTTAGGTAATCCTAAAATACTATCTAAAGCTGAATGGTATGAGAAAAACAGAGTTAGACTATTAGAAGAAAGAATAGTTAAACTAGAAGCTAAACAAAATGAAATATTAACTAAATCACCATCTAAATAAATAATCAGGTACACCCCCCTTCTAGTAAGGGGGATTACCCTTTAATAAATAACATAGGAGAGTATATGGGATATACAAATTATTGGCATCAAGACATGGATTTCACTGATAAAGAGTGGAAAGCTGTGCAACAAGAAGTAGAGTATATGCAAGAAATAGGTGATAGCATTATATCTGTGATACGAAATGATGACAATGAAATTGCTATCAATGGTAACCCTACTTGTGAAACATTTGTTTTAACAAGATATAAACCAGATACTCCTGAGTATGAAGGGCAAGATTTAACATTTAATTGCTGTAAAACAAGAGAACTACCATATGACATATATGTATGGCATTTGTTAGTTTTCTGCGTAGGTATGATAAATGATGTTAATAAATTTAGTATATCAAGAGATAGATAGGAGGATAAATGAAAAGAAACTTAATAGTATACAAGGTTGATTATAAATTAAAATCAGATCCTTGGCATCAAGATAATAAGTTTATTAAAACTAAAAGAATAATTATGGAACCATATGAAGTGCCTCAAAAAACAGGATATTGGTTAAACCATAATAATGTACAAAAAAAGTTTTTTAAACAAATGGAAGGCAAAGAAAATTGTACATACAGTGGTGATAAATATAGAGTAACTAGAGTGAGGAAAGCATGAGCTTAAAACTATGGAAATTTCTAAGTGTTAAAATTAAAGTAGAAGATCACAATGGTAAAATACATTGGTATGATGAAACTGACTGTAAAGAACACAATCTAGGAATAGAGTGGGATATAGAAGATATAATTAATAAACAAGGAGGTACATTTGACGAAGATGAAGTTGGAAAAAAGCAAGACACCTAAGTTTTGGACTGCTAAAGCATGGGCAGAACATATGTTACATATATCAGGATTTACTGACATAAAGGAGGTTAAAAGTGTTCAGAGTAATACTAGAAGGAAAGTTCCGAGAAAATCCAATAAATCTAAGCAGAGCAGTAAAGCTACTGTATAACCAAGACTTTACAGGCTCAATAAGACTAGAGAACATACTGTGGTGGAAAAAGTACTTTCTTAAAGTAATCCACCTGCGTGTGTTATATCCCAAGACAGGATATATACAGATAGTCAAAATATATAGAGATAAGAAACCATCAATTAGAGTAGTAACTATACCAAGCAGCCCCGACAAGCGTGAGCTGTTGGTATTAAATAAAATATATGGAGGAAATAATGGGTAAATGTAAACGTACACCACACAAAAGTAATATAAATGCTAATATTGCTAAGATATTGACATTACATAGAGTGTGGCATGGTTATACACAAAAACAAATAGCACAATGTATAGAAGTAACATTCCAACAAATTCAAAAATACGAAAGATGTATTAACCGACTACCTGGTGATCATCTTATAGATATTTGTAAACAAAAAGGTTGGGATTTAAACTTATTTGCTAATGATAGACCAGATGTAATACTTGATGAATGGATTAACAATGTAGATCAACTTACAGTAGATAGTCCATATCCATTACGTATTGATCAAATAAATAGAGCTTGGGAAAAAATAGATAATGTAGGTAAACATAACTACTTAACTAGACAAACTAATCCAAAATACAAAACATTAATACAACAATTGGAAGGAAATTAATGAATGGAATTATTACTGTTATTCGATTTATTACTTATACTGTTGGTGGTATAGCCATCAGAAAAGGTTGGAATTGGCTCACCACTGACGTGGATCCAATCCCTTTTACAAAAGAGTTTGATGAAGAATATGCTCAAACTAAAGCTAAATATATAAGACTAACTAAACTAAAGGAGAAACATGAAGCGTATAGAAAAAGTAGGCGAACAATTAGTTAGAGCCTTTACATTACCAATTAGGGTATGTGTAGGTATCTACAATTGTGTAGAAAAAGCAACTCCAGATACATTGGAGATGCCATTTGAAATTAAAAGAAAGGAGGAAAACAATGGAAACAATAAAAGCACCGATTAGTGAAAGAGTGGCTACTAAAGTAATGCCACTAACTAAATGGTTTGTAGAACAATACTTTCAAACTTATGAACTGATGTCATCAGATCCTAGGTTTAAAGCATTACCTGCGTATAACCAAACATCTTGTATAGCTACTGTAATTATAGCAACTAACAATGCTTTAGATAAAAGCAGAGATGCTAGAAAATCTGCAGAAACATTACAAGATATTAGTAAAGCAACTGAAGAAAGGAAAGCTGTAAATGAGTAGTAGTAAAACACCTATACGACAAGATGAGAAAGACTATCTTGATCATTTCATTGAAACAAAATATGACGATAGAAAAAATGTTTTGAAAACTGAAATGCAAGATACCATTGATAAAGAAGCAGAAGATAACTTCGAGGCGTTTAAAGATAAACTTAAAATTAATAAATTGCACGAAGATGTCAGAGTTTTGTATGAAGATCATGCAAAATTTGCTAACGAAATGGATTCTATTTTACTTCAGAAAAAAGGTAAATTAGATAATGCAATCAATGTTTTAGAAGATAAACTTGATCAATGGAAGAAAATCAGAAAATGGAAAAACGATATAGAAAGATCGTTAATTAGAGAACCTGATGAGTTAGATAGGCTGCTTAAAAAGTTATGTCATGAAGAAACAGAACGTGACTACTATTCAGGCCCAAGAGGTAAAGCAATACAGATGTTAGATATGTCTAAAGAGTATTGTAAAAACTTGCTTAACGCAGGTCAATCTCTGTCTACTGTATGGGGTGTACTCGATCAAGAAATGGGTAAGGAAAAGATTAATACTAATACTATTCCTAAACCAGAGTTCTTATCAATTACTAAATAATAATAAACATGGTAAATGCCCGGTACTTTGTAACTGGGCATTAACCCAATAGAAAGGTAATTATGGTAGATGAAGCATTATACTTCTTTGAAAAAGATATAGGTAAAAAAGTTTACGAAATGGAATATGAAATAACATATGCAACTAAATGGCAAATACTTGCTGAAGATAAAGATCAAGCATTTAAAATATGGTTAGAAAATCATAAAGTAGATATTGCAACAGAAGATGGCAAAGATGTAGTTTGTTCGTATGTTAAAGATTATACACAAATTGGCAGTACAAAAGAAATTGCTAAAATTAAATTAGATATAGATAACGATGAGGTAATAGCAGATGAATCTTAAAGAACAAACAGAATTACTCGACAAAGCAACTAATAAAGCTATCAAACAAGTTACTAAAGAACGTCAAGGTAAACGTAGAAACTTTATACTAGAGTGGTTTAGATACGTAGAATTAGTAAGCAAACAATTAACCAAATGGATAAACTAATGCACATAGATAGTTATAAAATATGGTCATATGATTATGATTATAAAAATGGCAAAAAAAGTAAAACAACTTCTATCAAACAACATTTAATATCAGAAGAATGTATAGATAGTAGAGGTTTAATAAATTTATTATCAGATTTAGATAATGCTTGGCATAATCATTATCATTATAGCAAAAACATAAAAGTAGAAGTTACTTTTGAACCACATGAAGGAGAATAATATGGATAAATTAAAAGAAATGTTTGAACTAAGAAATGCAATAAGACATTTTTTAGAAAGTAAATTAGAAGCAAAAGTACAAGGTGCTGGTATGAGTATATCAGAACCTTCTTCTGCAGATATATCTTTTAAAATAGATAACATTAACTATGTATTAACAATAGACGAGGTATAATGTATAAACTTATAATATGGAAAGCTATATGGACTGAGTCAGGCCCAGAAACAGGCACAGATTCTTACATATTAAACTATAAACCAACATTTGAAGATATGTATAAACATCTAAGTACTGATATGATTGAAATAACCAAAGGATATGATAAAAATATATCTAACAAATCATTTGATATGTATATAGATGAAGAAAGTAAACTAAAACCAGTTGTTGTTAAAAATAACAAAGCTACTCAAGCTTGGTATGCTTGGCAAGAAAGAACTAAAAGACAATGTATACCAGGAGACTTTATTGCAGGTCATGTAGCTATAATTAAAAGGATAAAAAATGACAGATCAGGAAGCAATGAAGCTGCATGAGCTGATAGATGAGCTTAGAGCAAAACTAAAAAAGTCTTTACAAGATGTATTAAAACTTCGTAAAGATTTAGATTTAGAACGTGAAGAACATCAACTTACACAGTTAAGATATGATACTATAAAAAATGCTGTTGATAAAGTTGATAGATTAAATCAACCAAGACCAGCTGTAGAAATACCTGCTGATGAAAAAGGAGTAAAATGACTGAACTTAAAGATGAACATTTAGAAGTTATATCTAGAAATAAAGGTAAAAAATATGAAATAGATAAACTAGAAAATGAACTATCAGATGCTAAAGAATCTGTAGAAGTTCTTTCTGGTGCTATTGCATGTGGATTTTTACATGATAAACATTCCTTGATTTTACAAGAATGGATTGTAGAATATAAACAATTAATAGAACAGTTAGATACACATCTAACAGAAATGAGAACACATGGATGAACGATCACTTAAAATGGTACTTGCTGCAAAGCAATTAGAAATAGATAAACTTAAACGTAAAATAAAGGAGATGGAAGATAATGATAATGCCAGACAGCGAGATCTTGAGACTAGAAAAACGTCAAAGAGGTCTACAAAGAGTAGCAACAGCAATTAACGATTTAAGTATTTATGGTATTTACCATACAAACTTTCCTAAGTTAATCCAAGTATTGGAACATGCTAAAGATCATGTTAAAGCTGAAATAACAGCTACAAGAAAACGTATAATAGAACAATCTACAATTAAAGTAGAAGAAGTATATACAGATCCATTAAAATCTGAAGCTCAGCAAGAAGCTGAAAAAGTAAATGATATGTATACTACAAAAGGTATTTAAGTATTCTTGGTGGAGCATACTAATGGGATCCCCCTATCCAAGATAGAGCCAGATGGGAGACTGTCTGGCTTGTTTAAAATAATATGATTCCAAATCGGATGTATTACTGACGTGGGTATTTATTTTAAATTTTAGTCATCTTTACAATCCAAGATGCAGGAATATTAGTACGATCTCCATAAGTATAAGATCCATCTTCTTCAATGTATGCTGCAAACAATTTAATAGAATGTTTGTCTTTAGAGAACAGCCAACCTTCGTTAACAGGATTAGCTAATTTCATATTAGTAAATTCTTTTTTCTCAGCCCAACCTGAATCACTTACACAGTCAACCCACTCAACTCTGTATTTGTCATAAGGTAAAGTATGAGAATCTTTAGAGAAAGATATTTTCTTTTTAGTGTAACGTTTTTTTGTCATCTACAGCCCATATAAAAGTTGAATGATCATTTTCTTCTAATGCATCCATAATATTAGAAGGTACATCATGACCTTCTTCATCAAATACTAACTGTAAGTATGTACTGTAAATAATTGCAAGAGCCATTGCGTCTGCAGCTCTAACTGACATTTTAGGATTTTGACTTTTAATAAAATCACCAATAGCTTCTGGCTTTACATTAGTAAGAAATGTCTCTGAATAAGGTTGTTTGCTTTTTGGAAACTTTAAAATCTTAGTCATATTTACGTACCTCTGGCGAGGATATCTCTGATAGTTATTTGGGTTGCATTAAAAAATCAATGTTATTTTGCATCTTAGGTACAAGTTCATCGTACACAGTACGCCATAACATAGAATCATCATAAAAAAAGTTCTTATTTTTCCACATATTGTGGTAATGGTCATAAAATCTGCGACATATTTCGATAGCATCTATGTCTAGTTTAATCCAAAAATCTTTTTCACTCATACCATTTGTATGTAATTGATGATGATGAGGATAACATAAAGGTACAGTATATTGATCTCCAACTTTCTGTGAGAAACCTCTAGGCATAGCAAAAGTAATATGATGAGCTTGGCATCTTGTGTCCTGGCAAAGTATGCAAGGATTAGATGCTACCCACTTTAGGTACTCTTTGTCTTTGATTCTTTGTGCCTTGTCCTCTGATAGTATTGTGCACTTTTTTGTAGCCATAATAAATTGCTAAACTAGATAGTCCTTCATGTACGTTATTAGATGCTCTGCGTTCTGACATACTTAACATATGTGCTATCTCAATGATACCAAAATTATAATGACAAAACAACTTCATAAATTTAGATAATCTCGTTCCTATTTCATCATCAACATCTTTAACTGCAAGTGCAGCTCCAAGAGATGATGTAATAAAATCTGTATTAGTTCCATCAATTCGTTCTTTCAAAACATTACCAGTACCACCACCTTGAAGTTCACACATAAGACGATACCTAGATCCAGCTTCATATTCTTCTATAGATATGAGCTTTCTATGAAACATATACATTAAACGAGACTCACGTATATTTAACCATACTTTACGTTTGTCTAAAATTGTAGATATTAACTCAGGTTTCTCTATTTGACGCATAAGATACTTTATAATTTTCTATTGCATTATCAACAAAAGATCTAAATTTTTTGTTTTTATTATATAAATTATTTAATCTATAAACTCTGTTTTTATTACAATTATGCAAACGAGCAATAGTGCTCTTACACCCATACACTTGTGTAGGGTGCAATAGCCAAGAAAGTAAAATACATAAATTATATATTTTATATTCGTTACTATTACCAACAGTTCTTTTACCTTTTAATATATCTAATGATACATTATAAGATGAACTACAATACTTTTGAATATTATTAACCATAAGGAGAAAAACATGAACATTGAATATAGACATAGTGCTTCAAAAACTAATAGTTTTATTGACAGTCCACCCTATTGGATTATCAATAACTTGTATGATTTTGAATCCAAAGCAAATGCCAGAATGATAATGGGCAGTACTGCTGAAGTTGCAGCAGAGTATGCTTTGCAAAACCAAATCACTGATGAAGAAGCTATCATAGATTATGCAAAAACTGAATACCTAAAACTAGAAGGTGATGAGTCAGATGACGAATGCCTTTGGTCTGGTATTATTGCTAATCAGTTTGTTAAAGAACTACCACAATTTGGTAAAATTGTTTCTTATCAGAATGAAAAACAAATACCTGGTGACAAATATGGCTTAAAATATGATGTTATAGGTAAAACTGACTTTGAATTTGAAGATGTAATCATAGATACTAAAGCTACTGCTTACATTAAAAGACTTAAATCTGGTGCTATTGATAGCAGATGGTATCCAAAAGACGCTGATTTGCGTCAACAAGCCCTTTACAAAGACCTTTTCAATAAACCGACTGCATTGCTCTATTGTTCGTACAAAGACGTTTACAGCGTGGATATGGAAGGCAGAGAAGGTCATTTAGAGACCATTATACAAGCTATGAAACATATAGAACATATCTTGGATATTGCTGAAACAAAAGAGGACATAGTTAAAATGTTTCCATTGACTATGGATAACTTTAGATGGGGTAAATCAGACAATGAACCATCTAGAATATATGCAAAAAACATTTGGCAAAATGCTTTTAAATAGGCTATAACAGCTAATGCAAAAATTTGGAAATATAATAAAACAAATAAATAGGAGAACAAACATGGAACATGAAACGTTTGAATGCTCATTTAAAAAAGCATTCGAGAAAGATGATGGTCAAGTTACTGTCTACGTTACCAAAGACGATGGTAGTGATATGACTATATATGGTGAGGCTTTAGGCTCATCAAGATGGCCGAAGGGAGCAAGACTTAAAATTGATGCACAGCCAGTAAGAACAAGTAAAACTGGTAAACAATATCAAACTGCAAGTAGAATAGAATGCTTAAGTGAAGTATCAGATAATTCTGGTGCTGCACCAAGTATGGTTAGTTCTAGTGGCGTACAAGCTGTTAGAAATGTAACTGATCAATTCTCAGAAAAATACAGATTAACTATGAGTAACCTTATAGGTTCTTATATGTCTGGTGGCAAAATACCAACTGAATCAGAGTTTCAACAAATTGATAATCTGGTTAGAAAAGTATTGGAGGCTAAAGCTAATAGTGTTGAAGAAATACTATCAGACGATCCACCATTTTAACAATTTCTTATCTCCCTCGAGTTAGAAAACTAGGCATTGCTACAGAATAAGGTTCTTCTCTGTAGTAGTGCCTTTTTACTTTAAGGACTTTATGAAAATAATATTTATATTTCTGTATTTAGTTAATGGACAAGTAGAACGTATACCAGTAACTTTACATGAAGGTCAAAATTGTGATGACAAATTTATGGAATTAGTAAAAGTGAATAAAGAAAAAACTAGAGTGTTATATAAAAATACTATAGTCTGGGCACATTATTGCAAATCAAAAAAAGGAGAATGGATTAAATGATTACAGAACAACGATTAGAAAAAGCGTTAGCATTTTTATCTGAAACAGATGAGAGTAATGCAGAAGCTAATGCTAATGTTAAGTATCTTGATAGATTACTTAAACGTAAAAAAGCATTACATATAACTGGTAACACAGAAGATAAAAGTATATCTGCCAAAGAACAATCTTACTATGCAAGTGATACATATAAATCTGCAATAGATGAATTGTTTCAAGCAGAAGTTAAATCATCAACATTAGAAAACAAACGTGATAAAGAAGGTCTTATTATAGATCTATTTAGAACACTAGAAGCAAGTAGACGTAAAAATAATATATGATTTATAAGTTTAAAAAATGGGTAATACTCCCTGCTTATACAGAAGTATTTATTAATGCAACGTCAGACGAAGAAGCATTAAAAATATTAAATGCTATAGATCCTACAACTTTAAACTGGCAAGAAGCTGACTCAATAGAGCAGCGAATGACATATGAAGTTTTAGATGAAAAATCCTGAGAGATATTTGTTTAGAGCAATAATTAGTCAAGCAATACATGACGCTATGTACGATGGTTTAGACAAATATTATCTTATAGATAAACGTAATGCTATTGATTGGCTTATAGGTAATTCAGTAGACTTTAGAACTATATGTCATTATGCAGAAATAGATCCTGAAATGGCTTGTAAAAAGTTTACTGCTGCTATGAAGTTAGATCTATATACATTAAGAGAAGATCAACATAAAGTGTTGAGCAAACCAAGAAAAAAATATAAACATAAAGGTAAATTTAGGTTAACATTTAATGAGCAAAGTTTGGAACAAACAGATTAAAGGTAGTCATTACCAAAAATATAAAATTCAACCAAGTAAATTTGTAGTAGAAAACAAACTTCTATTTCCTGAAGGATGTGCAATTAAGTATATAATTAGACACCAGGACAAAGGTGGTAAAGATGATTTGCTTAAAGCAATACACTTTATTGAAATGATTATAGAGAGAGATTATAGTTAATTTAGTATAAGTTTTTTAATACTTTTACTACCATCAATATTAGACTCAAGCTCAGCCATAGACTTTATGCATTGGTAAACTATGTTATTATTTTTATTAGTACGCATAGCAATTCTTTTACCTTTAAGACAATCAGACATAGATACTTGTATTCTATGTTCTTTGATTTCTCCATTTACTATCATAAGTAAAGCTACAATTAATTCCATTAATGAGCTCCATTACCATTAGCTCTTACTTTATCTTTAAGATGTTCAATATCTTCTAATGCTTTATCTAATTGTGTTTTAAGAAATTCTATATTAACTTTATTAGTCATATTCATTTCTTGAGTAGATTGTAATTTTTCTACAGTTTTATAAAGATCTTCTAATAAAAAATGTTGCTCCTGGTCAGTAGGTACTTGTTCAGATTTTTTAAGTAAATCGTTTTCAAATAATTCTCTAGAAGTTTCTAATGATGTAAGTCTAGCAGTTACTTCTGTATATCCAAATACACCCATAATTACACCAGCAACTATTGCTAACATATTTTTAATTGGCATACTTACAGATGTATCTTCACTAATTTTCATTTAGCAATCTTTCCTTTATTAATACCTTTTTTAATAACGTATTCTCTAGTACCATACGCATTAGTTTCTACTTCTTTTTTAAGCTGCTTAAACAGCTCCATTTCTTTTTCTTTGTATTCTATTTTCTTTGTGTGTTGTTCTAGTAATTTTGTGTCTCTCATCCCTAAACCTATTATTTTTTTCCCAAAAAGGTAACATGTGTCCTGAATTTTTATAACATTTTACACAAGAGTATTCGTTATCTTTTAATGATATAAATGCTTCAGTCATTGTAATATCTTTATTACACCACTTACATTCACCTCTTACTTCGGTCACTTTGGTTTACGCATAATGTCTGCACCTTTTAGACCATAAATAGCACTAACGACTCCTATAAATATGGCTTGATACCAATAGGGCAGTTGTTTAAAATATTCAAAAAATATATCTAATCTATTACGTATCTCAGGATCGTCAGTGAACACAGAGTACCCCAATATAAGGATAGGAATAGATATAAGCACAAGGACAAACTCATCCTTCCAGCCTTTATCATTACTCTCAATAACTTTCGCTTTATATTCAATTTCACCTGTACTCATTTTTTCAGCATGTCTCATTTGAGCAT
>BCSF01000733.1_pt1 | contig 12002 bp, 6 predicted proteins | sample 1016431 | NCBI WGS metagenome assembly BCSF01 (sample SAMD00045685;SAMD00045686;SAMD00045687;SAMD00045688;SAMD00045689;SAMD00045690;SAMD00045691;SAMD00045692;SAMD00045684;SAMD00045690;SAMD00045691;SAMD00045692;SAMD00045684;SAMD00045685;SAMD00045686;SAMD00045687;SAMD00045688;SAMD00045689, study...
TCTCCAGTGTTCCCATGTCGTTATGGTTGAAGGTAAGGTGATTGATAGCAGAGCGAGCGGACTTATCTGTCTGAGTATCGTGTGTAACAGCAGAAAATTGAGATGGAAGAAGGGACGTTGTTCCAATACCAACCCCAAAGTCAGTTTCTTGAATCTGAATTGCATTTGCTCTATCATTATTTGGTGGAATATATTCAATGAGTTCACCACTTACAAAGTAATGATTGGTAACATTAATTGTACCTTCACCAACACCAATAAGTGAAGCATCGCTACCATCAAATTCAATTTCAAAAACTGGATTGTTAGCTTCAAATATTTCAAATCCTCTCTGGTTTCCATCAAATTGATCACTAAAATCATCAATAGTAAGAACTCTATTGCCAATAAATTCTTGATATTTTGCGAGGAATGGTAAATTGAATAGAATCTCATTTGATACTAATGTACCACTAACATCAATACTCTTTTCTCTACCAATATCAAAGTCTTTAACCGTGTTAACATCTACAACATTTGTTAAGTCTGATATAGCAATTACGCTATTTAAATCTTGAGATGTTGAAATTCCTGCTATAGTCGGATCATAAGAATCAATAACTAATTCACTGAATTTCTTAAATCCTGCAGTATGATTAAGATTACTTACAACTGGATTCCACTTTTCAAAAGTTATTGAAGATCTAACAGAATATGAGAAGTATTGATAATAATCGTTATCATGAACCCTCTGGAAGAATCTATTTAATTTGCCAGTATCTCTTAACCAACCCTTTCTTGTGATGCTGTTTGATCCAATCTTATACTTAGACTTAACACCATCAACAGAGGATATGAGACCTTTGTTTTGTGATGATTGACCAATAATTAAGTCATCAATTTTGAATGGTATTTTAGATCTTACTCTTAAATACTCATTTTTAAGATCATAAGATTGAACAACACCAACATTATCATCTTGAGCAATGATAACCTCACCTGCTCTAAATGAATCTTTTTCCAATTCAATATCAAATTGTGGGAAGTAAGATTCTGGTGTTACAGTACCAAAAGAATCAAAACTATCAAAATTACCTGGATTTTCACCAGCTTTTAGATATTCTTCAAGATTATACTTAATAGTTGGGTTATCTCCAAGTAAATATGGATCTACTTCAGTTAAGGTAAACAATGTATATCCATAGTCTGCGGAATTGAATCCTTTAGGATTAGATACTGTGGTATCTACGTTGGTATTCTCAACAATTACCTTATCACCCACTTTAAACGGATAATCTGCAGTAGATGCGAAAGTGACCGCAAATCCAATCGTAACTTCCTTAGTACCAGAGTTAAAATCAATATTTTGAATTCTAACTCCATTTGGATTATTAATTGGAATAATTCTTGGAGTTACATTGTAAAGACCTGTAGTATTTCTTACGATTGTTACTTCTGTATCTCCAATATTATAATCAAGAGAAACTTCGGAGTTCACTCTTCCAGTAAATCCATCAAGAACTACCAGCTGTGGGGGAATAAAATAATTTACACCTGGATTGTTGATTTTAATAGTATTAAACTTAGACAGGGGTTCAATTTTATAGGTATATGGGAACTGTGCGATAGGACGCAAAGTTTTATCGGGTGGATAAACAAAACCAATATCAGTCAGGACAACAGAATTAACTTTACCTGCTGTAGTACTTGAAGGAAGGAAAATTGCCCCTGTTCCACCAGCACTAACAGTTTTACTAACATTTGGCATGGTTCTGTAACCACGTCCAATAGAATCTAATGTAATTCTATCAACAGGTCCAATAGCACTCAATGATGTTGTGCTATAAGTTAATCTTGCTTCATTACTTGGATATAATAACCTTTCTGGCGTTTCTCTAAGAGTATAATCAAATGAAGTAGAAGTTACTCCAGTAATTCTAGTGGTAAGATTGTATCCACTATCAACGATCGATAATTTATTAGAGTTTTTAATATTAAACTTATCACTGATTAAACCCAGCTTATCTTCAGACGCTCCATTATATTCAATTGGAGTTAAATTATAGAAGAGGTTACTAGGAACAGAATCGCTAATAATCAGTTCTAGTTTTGCACCTGGTTCTCCGATAATACCTGAAGTTTTTACACTAAATGTGTTTACATTTGTGGGTGCAGATCCACCAAGGAAGTCAAAGGTTGTTACTATTTTTTCTCCATAGAAAAATTCATCAGTCAATTCTTCATCAGAATATAATGAGAAATTAAATGCTGGTAATGAATTTGCAGTGAGAGTTTGATCAGATAAATCAAAGATAATAGTAGAATCTCTAACTCCAGATAATTCTGGATTAATTGAACTCAATTTACCAAAAGATTGAGTTTCAATATTGATTATTTCAACATCTTCATTTGATGTAATTACTTCATAGTAATAATTGGTCAGAGATACAGTATCATCATCCAATTTAATAATATAGTAAATATTAGAGTTTACTAATCCTTGAGGAGGAGATGAAGAGTTAAAAATTACTTTTTCACTATTCCTAAATCCATGATTTGGAATAGTAATACTATTTCTAGCAATATCAACGTCAGAATCAATGAAATCTTTTGGATTAACCACCATACGACGATTCAAATCATCATAGGCAATTCTGATTGATGTTTGAATTCCAGAAATTGCTTTGACTGTAACACTATCAGCATCATTCAGGTCATGTGCAACTTTTGTTGTAACTGTCGCTGTTTTTTTATAAACATCAGCAGTAATTGTTAACTGTTCATTAGTAGTAAAACTGTGAATCTCTCCACCACCATAATTTGCAATATCATACAGTTTTAACGGTTCAGTTCCAACACCAACGAATCCTCCAGTAGATCCAACACCAACTTTCATTGTGGATATTCCAATGAAGTCAGAATCAAAAGCAGCAACATATAACTTATCGTCATTCTCAAGTGGGAATGTAGTTGATGCAATACTTACACTAACTCCTGTTCCTCCAGTACCAACATTATAAGTGACAAGATCATTGGTAGTTAATCCATGATTTGGGATGAAGAAAGTATTTAATTTTGCTTCAACAAGGGGTTCTTGAGATAGACCAGGATTACTAAGATACAATAAACCAACTTTATCGGCACTTCTATTAAGTGCAGAACCCTGATTAGAATAGTAGGTGCTTCTTAAAACACCTTGCTCTACTTGAGCACCCCAAACATATACTGTTGGAGCACTATTTAATAAAAGATTTTGAGTTCCTAAAGTTCCAATTTTTAATCTATGTTGACCAGCACTTGTAAATGCTTGGAAGGAAAATCTCTGCCACTTAGAAGATATAGTTACTTTTGAGCTATGGAATGTAAGTCCGTCTTCAAGAATAAGATAAACCTCTTCTCCACCATCTTTACCTCTCAAAAATACGGATACAACATAATCATCAGCAGAGAGACCCACTGATGAATACTGCAGACCAAAAGCATCTGAAGAACCAGTAGTTCCTCCAAAAGACACTTTAGCTGCTTCTAAAGATCCATCTGGAGCAGAAGTATTATAGTATTCAATAGATCCTGTACCAATTCCAGAAGTATAGTAATCCCATTGAGTACTAACACCTGTAGGAACTGGATCAGAATAAAGAATAAGGTTCTCTGATGGTATGATTGCAGATTCTCTAGGATCAAAGTATACTGTTCTATCTAAACTATACTCGGTACTAGTAGAAAATCCAGTATTCACTGTTAACTTTCTAGTTTGTTCAACTAATTCAGAACCAGTAGTATGAGCAACACCAACGCCGTTTAGTTCCCTTTCAACTTTTATTCTACCGTCAACAGAGGATATATTTAATACCCTAACTAATTCATTATTAATTAAATATAAATCATTGGTTGCTAATGTTGGGAAAGTCGTATTGCCACTTACACTAAAATACGTAACGATTCCTGATGTTGCTGCATCTGGAACACTACCAGAAAGAACTAATGTATTAGTAGTTACACCAATTGGATAAGTACTACCAAATTGGGTAGATAAAATATTCAAATTTTGAATCGATACTATATCACCATCTTTATAGTTGTGTGAAGTACTACCAAAACCTACATATCTACCATCACTTTTGAATGGAGTGAATTGAACATTATTAAGTAAAAATTCATTATACTGAATCTGTTCAACTTCTTTGCCACCCAACTCAGTTATTCTTGCATATGCTCCAGATCCACCAGTACCCTGATTATCAAAGAAAATTTGGTCTGCAAGTGCATAATTATCTCCTTTAGAAACAATTAGTACGTCCGTTACTTGACCAGCACTGGCATCTTCAACTTTAGTAAATCCTTCAGAGAAATCGTCTGGTTGTAAAAATCCAGCATACTCCGTTCTCTTGTTAAGAAGACCCAAATGTCCAGTATATCTAACCCATCCGCTCTCATTAATATCATAAAATAATGTATTGGAAAATCTATCAAAATTGTATTCGATAGGTTTTGATTTATAAGAGTTTCCAATTACATATGGAAATAGCGGTTTTTTGTAACCATTTAATGGACCAGTTGATTCTGGAGTGGAGTTAATCGTAGTAAAATATGCATAAACTCCATCTGGGAATTCTGGAGTTTTGCAATATCTACCATTATGAATATCCAAATCACCATCTCCAACATAACTGTAATCTTCTAAGAAGATTCCTGCTGGAAATTGTGCAGTGCTAGGTCTATTTGGAAGTAATGCTAAAGAATAACTAGATTCTATACGCTTAACTGCTCCACCCTCTTTATCCGCATATCCATATGGACCATAAATTGGGTTTCCATCATACGCCCAACCAATAATTGGAGAGTGAAATAGAACAGAATTTGTATCATTTTCAATATCATCTCTATAGATTGTATCACCATTAAGATCAATAGATGTTGATAGAACTTTGCGTCTAAATTCTCTGCCAGCATATCCATGAACATACTGAAGACCTTTTTCTCTGGTAAGAGCACTAGTAACTATACCATCATCAGGATTTAGTTTATCTGATTGAATAATCCTCTCAATTACATTGATTGACCAAGATTTAATATTTGCTCTGAATTGAGCACCAGAACCTGTTGGAACTACCTGTAAGACAGTATCTACTTGTTTATATCCAAAACCACCATCAATAATTTTAACTTCTTTAATAACTCCATTAACAATAATTGGTGTTAAAATTGCACCAGACCCAGATCCAAGAGTTCTAATTTCTGGTGGCGAATTGTATTCGGATCCTCCATTATTGACAATAACGCCAATAATTGATCCTGCAGAAGACACGATTACACTTAATTGTGCTCCAGTACCACTAGATAATGAAAATTCTGGTTGTCTATTGTAGTTTAATACATTTTGGTCTCCGTATCCAATACCCCTGGTCTTCATGGACACTGATACAATCTCACCAGTAAATATTGGTTCAATTTTTGCAAAAAAGTCTTGACCAGAGGTTGTTGTAATACCAATAGGCGCTTCAAGCGCAACTTTAATTGGTCTATACTTAATACTATGAGTACCTGTTCCACCATCGGTGAAATCAATAAATCTTCTATTAATATAATTGTAATCTGCAGGTAAAGTACTGCCAATACCAACAGGTCTATACTCTGCAACTCTAAATGAGTCTTTATCAACAACACTTACAAAATATTCTTTAGTAGAATCAAGTCCTACTGGCAAAACTCCATCACTATCAAATCTAACAACTTCTTTATTTGTATAACCGTGATTTTTGTTATTGATTTTGTTTTGATAGATGTCTACATCTTCATCTTCAAAGAATAAAGTCTTATTTGTATATCCTTCGCCAGGATTTACAACTTCAATAGAGCTAATAACATTTTTTTTCTCAAAAGAAGTTATTTTCTGTAAACCATCACCATATGCGGTGAAGTTGATTGTATTTACACCTACAATTGCATCTTCTAAGGTGTTATGAAGTTGAATAGTAATTGGATCAACTCTTTTGATGAAGTAAATCGAATCGTCAACCAATCCACCAATCTCATCTTGAGATTCTCTAGAATAAAGGACTTTTTCTAAGTCTCTAAATCTATGATAAGTAGAAAATCCTATGGTATTATCATTGAGATTTAAATTATCATATAAACTACCAGCATTAAATGTAACAGTATGAATTACTTTTGAAATATTGCATTTTGCTTCAGCAGAAAGACCATTACCACCTGAGATGGTAACTTTTGGTTCTTCAACATAGTCAAAACCTTTATCAATAATATTAATTCTAGTCAAAGATCCACTAACGTTAATGATACCCTCTGCTCCTGTTCCAAAAGCAGCACCTCCAAGACCAGTATCATCATTAATTCTAAGAATTGGTGGATTAATAACATCATAGTTTCTATCACCAGGTCCAGATATATCAATGCTCTCAATAGGACCATAATACATGGTGTCAGCTGACTTGTAGTTGATAATCTCAACACCATTGATAAACATTCCAATATTACCTGGAACAGTAATCGCTTCTTCTGGATTATCTGCTGGTTTTGGTGGTGAAAACTTTCTAATAATATCTTGAGGTTGAAGATTACTTGATTGGAATTTTATAAGCTCAAGTTTATTGTTAGTAACCGTTCCAAAAACCTTTACAAATACACCACTTCTAATATTTGACCTAGATGTTGCTAATTTAATTGTAGAAGAGTTCTCTTTATAGACAAAATACTGACCCTCACTAATATCCAATCCAATATTGTTGTTATATGAGTAATAAATCGCATCACCAGTAGTATATGCATTTGAACCAATATTAATTGATTCACCATCAAACTGTCCACTAAAAATTACAGAAAGATCTTCTACATTGATTGGTGTGTTATAGTAATTTGGTAAAGAAGACGCTACAACATAGGTATCATCATCATCACTATAAACATTCTGCACATCTGCAGACATGATGTTTAACTCTGGGTTAGTAATAGAAGTTGTCTTAGTTACACCCTTTCTGATTGTATATTTTACGCTAGTTGTATTAATAACTGTAGTTAGGTTAATATCAAACTCAAATTCATCAGAAACTGCAATCACAAAAATATCATATTGCTGACCATCACTACCAGTAACTGTACCAATATCTCCCAAAGTAAAGATATGGGGATCAAAAGTTTTAATTCTATACTGTGCAGCACCATTTAATTTTAGTGCAACTTGAGTAATCTCTTTAATTTCATATGATGGAGTTGAATTGATAATCCAACTAGTATTTCTCTGCTCATCACTGTCGGTTCCTAATGATACGATTTCAATCTGATCATCGGGTTCATAATAAAAGGTATCTTCCCTTTCATATTCAAGATCACCGAGAACACCAGTAACCTTTACTCTAACCTGGGCATCTTCAACAGTAGCATAAGCATAATCTGGAGTTGTAACATTCTGATTTAAACCTAAGGCAATAGGACAATTTAAACCAAAGAATTGTGTAGAACTTCTAGATTCATATTCAATCTGATATTCAACATTATTATCAAATACTACTAAAGTTCCATTTGAAGCAAAACTGAGAGTAGAATCTACATCAATATATGTTTGACCAACAGAAACTGGGTTCGTTACTCTAGTTTTAGGGTGTACTGAGAAGACAAAGGTTTCTAACTCTGGGTTATAGTCTAAACTTAGTCTGAAATATTCTTCACCATCTCTAAAAATCTTCTCAACATCAGTAATTGTACCTGCTGCCTTCTGAATTCTGTCTGTAGCGTCCTGATAGAGAGTTCTGTTTACTAAATCTTCTGGATCTCCAAGTAATCTCTCTACAACTAGATCTCTAGTAATTCTGTAATCTGCATCAGAGGGTTGAATAAGGAAGTCTCTGGGCTTGACGATATCAACGTCAACACCATAAAGCAATTTAAACAACACTTCAAAAGAAGAATTTGCTCCTTTTGCAGAATAAAAGTCCTTTAATCTTCCAACAGCAACTTTTTCATTAAGTGCCTCAAAGAATTGAAGATCATCAAACCCAGGAGCATACTGTTTTTTATACTTTTTATATAATTCTGTTAACAATAATGCATTCAAATTGAATACATCTATACCACTACTATGAATACCGACAATACTCTTCTGAAAGTCTGGAGCAATAGATTCGGAAGAGTAGTAAGAAGTGATTCCAGAAAATCCTCTGGAACAATTGATAAAAGAAGTATCCGTTTTAGATTTATAGTGAATCAACTCATTATTGATTTTAATGAGTCCATTATTTTTTGGAAATCCAAAAGTATCGGATACTTTAATAATGTTGGTAGATATGCCAACACTCTCTGTAGTATCGGTCTTAAATGTGAGTTCTGCTAACTGATCTAATTCAGTATAACTATCAATATTATTAATAATGTCAAGAGGTCCACCTGGATCCTCAAGAGTTTTATAGTAATCTACTAAAAACTCAACGAATTCTGGATACTGATCTCTAACGTACTGAGGAACTTGGTCCTGAACGAGATTCTTGATTTGAACTCTATTTTGCATATCTTTATAACCTTACGTATGCGCCGTTTAAGTAGCTAGATGATACTATGTATTGAGATCCAGAGAGGTCTGCTCCAGAAGAGATAACATCAGCGACCATTTTAACCTCTGATGTAGTTGTATCTAATTGCAAATATAAATCCTGAAGTCCAATGATATCATTTGACTTTGGAATCACAGATACTTCCATAATGTTATCTCCAAATTTTAATTTGGATGTATTTGTGAAGTTTATAGCGTTGAGTTTGATTTCACCTCGTTCTTAGTCAATTACTCCTACATTCTGTCTGACAATAATTGGTTGAGAAGATGCATTCAATTTAAATGCAAATATTCTACCAGTCATTCCATCAGCACTTGGCAAATCACTGAAGTAAACTGTTCCTGCTATTCCTTCAATTTGAACTCCACTAGTTTTAAAGTTGTATCCACTTTGGTTCTTAACGTGTATTTTATTGCCGAAGCAAATTTCATTCTCACTAAACACATTTAATGTAAGTTTTACATCTCTTCTAATTGCAATAGATGTGATATTAGAAGTAATTGCAGGAGACGTGTCGTCTATCAGTTTCAAAAACTTACTATATCTAAACCTTGAACCATACCTATTTAACTCATCAGAAGCAGCGTACTTTTCAATATTTCTGGATATTGATGACTGAAGTCCTTCGGCAACTCCAAGATTTTGATTGTAGTAAACGTTACTGTAGTATTCAATGTAAAGATACTTAAAATCGATAAATTCTGGAATAATACCCGCTACAGCATAACCCTTCAAAAGAGTCTTAATATTGTCTTTTACAATATTAGGTAAATATGAACCATTTTGTGGTTTTACAGTAATAAAAACTTTACCGTATTTTGGAGGTTCTAAATCTTCTCCACCAAATACAGATACAGATTCTGCTTCAGGATATAACTGTGGAATTAGTGCCTCATAGTCATTAGCAGTTACTGCTCTATTTTGAGAAGCATAAACCCGTGGTGCAAGTTTTTTAATCGACTCCACAGACTCTATAGGAGCGCCGTATGCGGTGCCCTGGATCGTCTCTACGAGGGGTGAAGTGAGTTTTATGGGTGATCCATTGTTATCGACAAATCTACCCGTAAATGAGAACCTATTGATGCCATTGGCACGCTCTCCATTTGTCACAATGTATGTGACAACAATATAATTACCATTCTTTAATTTGCTGCCAAAACTACCATCACCAAATATCAGTTCATATCTACTATCTGCAATTTCATTGATAAAGAATACATCATCAGTTGCTTTGATTGTAGTTAAATTATTTGCTTTTTTATATACTCTAGTTATATTGCTGTTTCTACTCTCTCTGACTTCAACTCTAATTTGATCAGTATCGATTCTTGCATTTTGTAAGAGATATCTCTGCGATTTATTGCTAGAATCTACAGTAAAGGTATTCTGAACATAAGCACCTTCATAAATGGTTACTTCATTAAAAGATGCTGTATTTGAACTTACAGGAACAGTAATGTCTTCTGGAATAGTAAAGACATAATTCTTTCCAGCATAGTTTGCCGAAGAAGTTGCTACAATACCCTTCTTAAGTGTTACAGATACTGGATTAGTTGCAAAACTAGTAAGGTCCAGATAAAAACTAATTACACCTCTTGCAGAAGTGACAGATCTAGGGATATAACCAAGGTTTCTTGCTAATGATACAACGTTCTCCCTCAAGGTTGCTCCATCAAGGAACACCTCATTGGTTAGCATATTAGCGTTATAAGAACTAATATACGTGTTATATGCCAATGTGTCTAACAACACCGCAAAGTTAGACCCTTCAAAGTCATAGTCAGTAAAAGTACCATCTGCTCTGAGGTAACTTTTTATTGACTCTTTGATTTCATCAAAATCTAGAGATGATACGTTGACTAGAGACATTATCGTGTTGGTAGTAATACGAACTGTAACTGCTGTGCTGTTGCATCAATACCTATGATGAGGTACTTAATGGTTACGTCCATTTGACCATCATCAAAGTTTGGAGTTACGACTACTTCTGTCAATTCAACTCTAGGTTCATTATTTTTTATAACAGCTTCAATTTCATCCTTTAAAGATCTTGCAGTAAAGAAGTCAATGTTCTCAAATAACAGTCTATTTACAGCACACCCAAAATCTGGGTCAAAAAACTTTTCTCCCTGCTGAGTAAGTACAAGATTTTGTACAGAACGGGATATAGCATACTCATTTTGCAAAGTAATTAAGTCCCTCGTCAAAGGATTTCTCTTTAACGTGAGACTTAAATCTTTAAACCTGCGACTAACTCGCTCTAATGGCATGATATTTAGTGAAAAGCGTACTTTTCAGTTATTTAGTACACTTTTACCTAACTTCAGTCTTCTAAACGCTCCAGATAATCGGTCTCTGGAGCATGAATTTCTTCTTTTTTCTGAGCACGACGCCTACGTGCCGCCATATCAAGGTATTTGTCACTGTCAACTTCAGTAATTAGGGTCATTCCCTCTTCAATAAAGAATTCTCCTTTGTCTACCTTGTGATAATTGCCCATTTTTTGCTCCGTAAGTTGAATTTTGGAACTTTTAGAGGGGTTACTATCCCTATTGTGGATCCGAATATCGTCCATCTTGCGATTTGTACATATTTTCGGGTTTTTCCTGCTCTTGTTCGCGCTCTTTTGCGGTTTTCCAGAAATATTCGTCCTCTCTACCCATGCCAAGACGCTCAAAACCGTTCTCAACCGAGTAAAATTCTGTAGAAACCTTGAAATCTGGCATTTTTGGTTCAACAGGAGTCAAACTATTGTCAAAAATACGCATTCTATTGTTTGGATAGAGTGCATATTGACCATTATTCAACTCAATGAGGTTATGTGACTTGTGTTCAGCGGGATTTTCACTGGTTGCATAGTCAATAACGTCTGCATCTTGATGATAATTGTCTATTGTACAGATATATGTGCCTTTTTGTATGCCATGATCTCTAGTATATAGTTCATAGTCCATAGAGCCAATGAATTGTTTATGAATCGATACAACTCCATAGTCCATACAGTTCCAAAACTGTAGATTCGAGAGATCCATGTCAGGAGTAGGGAGTTCTGGCTCCGAGAGAAACGCGCTGATAGGCAACTTATCGTACATTGCAGCATACTCTGGTAAGTATGTCTCAAAATAAAAAGCACGCCCAGGCATCGATTTACACGATACCCAGACGCCCTTAACGAATTCACCATGACCAAACTGATGATCAGTAAGATATTCTTTACGTACCCATACCTCAACAGCAGGAAGGTTACAAATTAACGCTGCCATAGCAATAGTTCTTAACTATTACTATTTACTCACCGCCCTTGTCCACGATAACGCTTACGTTTGGCATTACGAGACGTTGCGGCATATTTTGACCAGAGTATGCGGCAATGTATGGTTTTTTTCGGGGTGGATTCAATAAAAACTTTACCAGTCAGAGATGCTTTAAGCTTTGCCATAATTATTCAGTGGGTTCTAG
>BCSF01000734.1_pt1 | contig 11993 bp, 10 predicted proteins | sample 1016431 | NCBI WGS metagenome assembly BCSF01 (sample SAMD00045685;SAMD00045686;SAMD00045687;SAMD00045688;SAMD00045689;SAMD00045690;SAMD00045691;SAMD00045692;SAMD00045684;SAMD00045690;SAMD00045691;SAMD00045692;SAMD00045684;SAMD00045685;SAMD00045686;SAMD00045687;SAMD00045688;SAMD00045689, study...
GTGCCTACACCTGATGGCATGACTTTAACGCCAAATAAGGTAAACACTTTTAAAGCAACTAAACCACCGCTAAGAAAGAAAAAAAGCAAAAAGAGGAATAAAGGAGGATACTCCAATGAATTATTTTAAAAAGATAATTGATTGGGTTCTAACTGCTTATGAACCTGAAATTAAACCTAAAAAAGTTTACAAGATAAAAGGCAAAACATATTATTTAAAAAAAAATAAAAAGAAAAAATGATTGGTGAATATACTGTTAAGATAGGTGATAAATTATTTGAATACACAAATGTAAATGACATTCCTAAAAAGTTTGACCATTTAATTAAATTTGTGCCAACAGAACCACCTGAACCACACACTCAGGAAGATCACGACTATATTAACACTTTTCCTGAGAAGTTTAAAGAGGTAGCAAAAAGAGGAATAAAGGATAACGAGTAATGGGTAAAGCTGTATGTAGAATTGGAGATGCTGATGTCACTCATTGTACTGGTATGACAAGAGCACAAGGATCAACAAATGTATTTGTCAATGGTATAGGTGTTTCAAGACAAGGCGATCTTAATACTGCTCATCTTCTCCCGCCGAATAAACCACCTTGCCCTGGTCACTCTGCTGGTATTGCTGTAGGATCATTAAAGGTAAAAGTTAATGGTAGAGGCATTGGTAGAGTTACCGATTCTATATCAGGATGTACTTCTGTGGCTTCAGGATCAACAAATGTCTTTGCAGGATAGTAGTATAAATAGTATTAGGAGAGATTAAATGGCAAGTTATGACGCTGGTACACTAACAAATCAAAGTAAAAGAAGTGCGAGAATCTATAAAGATTTAAATTTAGATTTTCAACAAAATACTGCTACTAAAGATATTCAAAAGATTACAGATGTCGAAGCAGTAAAAAGAAGTGTACGAAATTTAATTAATACTAATCATTATGAAAAACCTTTTAGACCTGAAGTAGGATCAAATTTAAGAGCAATGTTATTTGAGTTAATTAGTCCTCAAATGAATCATGCAATTAGTAAAGAAATTGATTTAATGATTAGAAATTATGAACCAAGATGTAGATTAGTTGAAGTTAATTCTCAACCTGCAATAGAAAGAAATGCCTATGAGGTGACAATATCTTTTTATGTAGTCAATCATCCTGAACCAGTAACCGTAGAAACATTTTTAGAAAGATTAAGATAATATGGCAACTAAATTAGAAATATCACAATTAGATTTTGACGGAATTAAAGATAATCTAAAAACTTTTTTATCACAACAAGATGAGTTTACAGATTATGATTTTGAAGGTTCTGGAATGAATGTTCTATTAGATGTTCTTGCCTATAATACACACTATCTTGGATATAATGCTAATATGTTGGCAAATGAAATGTATCTTGATAGTGCCGATCAAAGATCAAGTGTTGTATCATTAGCAAAACAAGTTGGATACACACCTAAAAGTGCTGTTTCTTCAAAAGCAACAATTGATGTAGTTGTCAACAATGCTTCTGGTGCCTCTCTTACAATGTCAAGAGGAACACAATTCACAACTACGGTTGATGGAACAAATTATTCTTTTGTAAATAATGCTGACGTAAGTATTTCTCCAGTAGATGGTGTTTATAAATTTTCTAATTTAGATATTTACGAAGGTACATATTTAAATTACAAATATACAGCAAATACTTCTGATACAGATCAAAGATTTATTATACCAAATGACAATGTTGATACAACAACTCTTACTGTTAAGATTCAAGAATCTGCTTCTGATTCTACAACAAACACTTATACATTAGCTGGAGGTATAACAGGATTAGATTCCACATCACAAGTTTATTTTTTACAAGAAGTTGAAGATGGAAGATATGAAGTTTACTTTGGTGATGGCGTTTTAGGAAAAGCAGTTGCTGATGGTAATATTGTAATATTAGATTATATAACTTGTAATCGTGCTGAACCAAATGGCGCTAGCACATTTACTTTATCAGGAACAATTGGTAATTTTTCAAACGTGACAATTACAACATTAAATAATGCTGTTAATGGTGATGGACCTGAATCAATTAAATCAATTAAATATAATGCACCAAGAGATTACACATCACAAGATAGAGCAGTCACAGCAGAAGATTACAAAGTTCTTGTAAAAAGTTTATATGCTAATGCTCAATCAGTTCAAGTTTATGGTGGTGAAGACGCTGCCACTCCTGACTATGGTAAAGTTTATATTTCTATTAAAGCAAAATCAGGTTCTAATTTAACAGAATTAACAAAAACAAGTTTAGTACAAAGTCTTAAATCATATGCTGTTGCTTCGGTAACACCTGTGATTATTGATCCAGAAACAACTTTTATAACTTTAACAACAACTTTCAAATACGATTCCAGTTTAACAACTAAAAACGTATCAACACTTCAAACAAATGTAATAAATGCTATATCAAATTATAATACATCTACACTAGAGGATTTTACAGGTATGTTTAGATATTCAGAGGTATTAAAAACAATAGATGACGCTGACTCATCTATATTATCAAATATTACAAAAGTTAAAATGTACAAGTACATTACACCAACTTTAAATTCAGCATTAAAATATACTTTATCATTTAACAATGCATTTTATAATCCACACTCTGGACACAATTCAAGTGCAGGTGGTATCGTTTCATCAACAGGATTTAAAATCAATGATGACAGTTCAACAAACGAACATTTCCTAGATGATGATGGTGCAGGTAATATTAGAGTTTATTATTTAAGTGGTACCACAAGAATATATACAAGTTCAACTTATGGTACAGTTGATTATACAACTGGTGAAATAATTTTAACTTCTTCTCATATAACAAGTATTTCAAATGTTGATGGTGCTGCTAGCACACAGATAAGAGTAACCGTACAACCAGACTCAAATGATGTTGTGCCTGTAAGAAATCAAGTATTATCAATTGATACTGCTAACTCAACTATATCTGGTTCAATAGATGAAATCGAAAGTGGTAGTTCACAAGCAGGAACAGGTTATACAACTACCAGCAGTTATTAAGGCTAGGTAATGGACAAGAAGAAAACAAATAAAAAAAAACTATCCACACTCGTTAAACAACAAGTTCCTGAATTTGTTTTAAGCGATCATCCTAAATTTACAGAATTTCTTACATCTTATTTCCTATTCATGGAATCTGCTGAATTAAATTTAGATCAATTCACAGCAATAGATAATATACTTTTAGAAACAGTAGGTACAACAGATAGTTTTGTATTACTTAATCAAACAAATAGATATGGTTTAGACGCAGGTAATAAAGTTGTTGATGAACAAAATACATTTGGTGGTTCTTTTCAAAAAGGTGAAACAGTTACAGGTTCTACTTCAGGTGCAACTTCAACTGTTTTAGCAGAAGACACAATAGCAAATAACAGATTATTCATATCAGCAAACAATGGTTGGATAACAGGAGAAACGGTTACAGGTTCTACTTCAGGTGCAACTGCTAAAGTTGCTAAGTATCGTGCAAATCCAGTAGAGAACATTCAACAGTTATTAAACTATTCTGATCCAGATCACACAATTAGTGATTTCTTAAATCAGATGAAAGAGGAGTTTCTTAATACAATTCCTAGAGATACAGATGACGCCGTAAGTACAAGAAAACTAATTAAAAATATTAAATCTTTATATAGAGCAAAAGGTACTGCAAAGGCACACAAGGCTTTCTTTAGAATATTATTTAACGAACCATCAGAAATTTACACACCAACAGATGATATGTTGAGAGTATCAGATGGTTCTTGGAATGTTCAAACATTTATTCGTTGTACACAAACAGCATTACAATCTGTTAATGATCCTATCTTTTTAACAGGTCAAGTTATAACTCAAGCAAATGATCCTTCATCAACAACAGTAAACAAAGCAACTGCAATCGTAGAAAACGTATTGAAGTTTACAGAGGGTAGCACACAGATAATTGAGATTGTACTTAACAAAGAAACAATAACAGGCACTTTTGTAAACGGCGCTGAAGTTACTGGAATAAAAAATGATGATGAAGATGTCACTATTGGTGTAACGGTATCACAGGCATTATCAACTGCTGTAATTACAAATAATGGTAATACATTAACAGTAGGTGATGAGGCAACTGTATCAGGTGGTGCAGGTGCTGGTGCTAGAGTTCAGATACAAGACTTATCAGGTGCAGGTGTTTCCGAAGTTATCGTAAATGCCGCTGGACAAAATTATGAAGAAGGTGATTCTTTAACATTTAGTTCAGGTACTGCTCAAGCAAAAGTTTCAATTGTTAATGGTGGTTTTGCTCCAGAATCAGGAAGTGTAGATACTCATATTGAATTAGAAAGTGGCACGATCACAGGTGGTGGATCAGGTGACATACTAATGGAAGAAGCACATGACGGTGGTTTAGGTTCTAAAATAATATCAGAAGATTCTGCCATGATTGATAATGAAATTAAAATTGAATTAGAAAATGAAGTTGGTCATATGATTTCAGAAGAAGATGGTGGTACTCAAACTTCTGAAAGATATTATATTCTTAATCAAGAATCAAGTTTAGATATTCCATACAATATGGAAGCAACAGATCATATCGTTCAAGAATTTGAAACGCAAGATGATGGATTATATATTGGTGATAAAATTGTTCAACAAAATGCAACAGGCACAGGTGACATAACTGATATAAGAATGATTGCAAGTGGTTCTGGATACACATCTTTACCTACGGCAACAATTGATGGTAATAGACATATAGGATTAGAAAATGCTACATCTTCTCTTACAAGTGATTTTAGCAGAATAGAATTTGAAAATGGCGGAACAGTATTAAATGAATCTTCTCTTGCTGTTTTAAATGTGACAGGTGCAACAGTCATACCTTATGGTGATGATATTGGTAGAGCAACATCATTAAATATTATTGAACATGGTATTAATTATACATCAGCACCTACTTTAGCATTTCCTCATTACGCTGTTCTTAAAACAGTTTCAGGTACAATATCTGCTGATGAAACATTTACATCAAACGTTTCAGGTGCAACAGGCACAGTTGTTTCTTATAACGATCCTCTTTTAAAATATACGGTGACAACAAGTGAATTAGTTGAAACAGATACGGTTACATTTTCTAGTGGTGAAACTGCTATTGTAGCAAAAACTGATCCATTAACTGGTACTGCAACAATAGGTGCTCAGGTTACAACTTCTGGAAAATATATAAATCAAGATGGACATATTTCAGAAGGTTCTAAAAAAATTCAAGACAGTTTATACTATCAAGATTATTCTTATGTAGTAAGAGTTTCAGAATCAATTAATAAATGGCGGGATGCTATTAAACGATCAGTTCACCCAAGTGGATTTTATGTCACTGGAGAGGTGAATATTCAAACACAATTAGCAGGTGGTGTTAAACAACCAGTTGGTGCTACATTAGCTTCTGGATTGTTCTCTGGTACTTCTGATAGTCCTATCTATATGAGATTAAATACATTGTTCTCTACTATCTTTGGTAGAAGAACAGGTGTTGGTCTAAAGTTTATGAGTAATAGTGTTCAGTTAGATGGTAAGACTTTAGTATCATCAGCAGTTGCAAGAACAGGTGTGGCAGTTGAACCACAAAATGATTACAGAGATACAAGTTCTAACACAACAAAAGAATTGAATCTATATCCTGAAACCAAGATAGAAACAGAGAAAAGAAGTAGAACAAACTTTTATACAAATACATCATACACGGTTAGAGGACATCTTGTTAAAAATGGATATGCATATGCAGGTCCTAGATTATCAACTTTAAATAGATTTGCCTTTTCTGCATTTGCAGCTAATAACGCAATTACACTAGAAGGTGGTACTGGCGCAGGTGAGATAATACTAGAAAACGAACACGGTGTATTACAACACCCACAATCAGATTCATTTAGCACAAGAGTAAACTCATGGACTGATTTAAGATTTACAAGCACACAGACAGGTAGAGATAAAATACTTCAAGAAGACGGTTCAAATTTAATAAATGAAACCGCAGGAACAGATACAGATGATGGAGTTGATGAGTTCTTACAAGAGAGTAATGTAGAGGGAACAACGATAAGAATATCAGATTTTACTGGTACAACGACAAATCCTAATCATAAGACTAATTTTGCGTTTCCATCAGAAGTCAGTAAATCTGCTTAGAAAAGTCTTATAAATAATAGAAAGAAACATAAAGATAATGGGAAAAAACAATGGCAGCAATAATTACAAACAAATTTAGAATAAACAATGCGGAACAGTTCGTTGAGTCTTTTTCAGAAACAGCGGCCACAACGTATTATCTATTCATAGGAAGAGCACACTCTTGGGCTTCAGACGCTGACGTTCAAGGAAACACAATCGCTGAAGGAACAGACGCTTCTCCACCTACACCAAATGATGATGTAGCTTCAGAATTCTATAATTATGATGATATGATAGGGGCAAAAATTATTGCTTCAACAGATGTATCACATTGTATACCGAGAAGAAACTGGACAACAGGAACAACTTATGACAAATACGAACATAATATAAGTTCTTCTAATCCTGCAAATAGTGGTGCAACAAACTTATTCGATTCAACTTTCGTAGTTATGAACAGCTCATATGCTGTTTACAAAGTTATAGACAACGATGGTAATACTGCTTCAACAGTAGAACCTACATCTACATCAAACTCAATCTTTACTACTTCTGATAACTACAAATGGAAGTATATGTATTCTTTAACTTCTGCTGAAACATTAAACTTTATGTCAACAGATTTTATTCACGTTTCAACTGACTCTACTGTATCAGCGGCTGCCGTTGATGGTGCATTAGACACAATTGAAATTATTGCTGGAGGTTCAAGTTATAACACATCTTCAGGTTCAACTATTTCTGCAATCCCAATTCGTGGTGATGGTTCAAGTGGTGTTGCTTCGGTAACAGTTAGTTCAGGTGCAATTACGGCTGCTACGGTTACAACTGCAGGAACAGGTTACACTTATGCATATATCACAAACGCTGATATTATTGCTGCTACAAATGCTGGTGGTGCTGGTTCAGGTGCAAATCTAAATGTAATTATTCCACCAAAAGGTGGTCACGGTTCTAACGCAGTAAAAGAATTAGGTGGATTTTATGTAATGTTAAATAAATCGCTTGTTGGTGTTGAAGGTACTTCTGATATTGGTGTTGCCAATGACTTTAGAAGAATAGGACTTATAAGAGATCCTTATAACTTTGGTACTACAACAGTTGCAAGTGCTGACACAAGAAGACAATTATACGCTGCTGTATTTTCTTCTGTATCAGGAACATTTACTGCTGACGAAGAAATTAATCAGGCGTCAACTGGTGCTGTAGGTAAAGTTGTAGAGTATGATTCAACAAATAAAATTTTATACTGGTATCAAACTAGATTCCCAGATGTGGGAACAGATAGTGATGGTAACTTAACAGCATTTAGTGGTGCAAACGCAATCACAGGACAATCTTCAAGTGCTTCTGCTACACCAAACACAAGTAATTCAACAACAACAAACGGTGTTGTATTTAGTTCTGGTTATTCAAATCCAGAATTAGCATTTGATTCAGGAGATATAATTTATGTGGAAGAAAGAAGTCCAATAACAAGAGCTTCTGACCAAACGGAAAACATTAAGTTGATAATTGAATTTTAATAAAGGAAAATAATGCCAAGTAAAACTGATTTTAATGTTAGTCCTTACTATGATGACTTTTCAGAAGATAAGAAGTTTCATAGGGTCATGTATAGACCAGCGTTTGCTGTTCAGGCCAGAGAATTAACAACACAACAAACTATTCTACAAAACCAAATTGAAAAACTTGGTGACTCTATGTATAAACATGGGTCTATGGTTATTCCTGGTGAGGCAACTTTTGATTTAAATCATTTCTCAATAAAATTAACTTCATTTACTGGTACACTATCAAACTTTACAGGCACAACACTTACTGGCGGAACATCTGGTGTAACCGCTGTTGTTCAAAGTGTTGTTGCAACTGATGGTACTGATCCTGATACATTATTTGTTAAATATAAAAATTCTGGTACAGATAATGTATCAGCGACATTTACTGATGGTGAAACAATAACATCAAGTGCTTCAACAGGAGAAACTGCTGTTGTTGCAAGTTCACACACAGGTTCGGCTGCTTTTATAGACGCTGGTACATATTATATTAATGGATTTTTTGTTGAAGTAGATACACAAAGTTTAATATTAGACAAATACACTAACACTCCAAATTATAGAGTAGGTCTAACGGTTACTGAAGAATTTATAACATCAACAGATGATACAACTTTATTAGATAATGCAACTGGTTCATCAAACGCAAATGCCACTGGTGCTCACAGATTTAAAATTACACTAACATTAGCAAAATTATCTTTAACTTCAACTGCTGACGCTAATTTCATAGAAACATTTAGATTAAAAAATGGTAAACTACAAAACAAACCTATTGATGATGTTCGTACTTCAATTGAAGATACTTTAGCAAGAAGAACATATGACGAATCAGGTGATTATGTTGTAGATGATTTTGAATTAGATATTAGAGAACATCTATTATCAGGAACTAATCGTGGTATATATGCTGCTGGTTCTACTTCAGATGACGGTAATACTGCTGATGAAGCAAAATTAGCATTTGGTTTATCACAAGGTAAAGCATATGTTAAAGGATATGAAATAGGTAAAATAGGAACAACTTATGTTGATGTAAATAAGGCAAGAGATTTTGAAACTGACTCTGGTAGTACAACAAGATTTGATATTGGTTCTTTTGTTAATGTTGAGAATGTTCATGGAACTCCAGATATTAACTTTGTATCTGGTGAAATAGAAAATTATAAAACTTTAAGATTAGTAGATACACCACACTCTACAAGAGGTACTGTTTTTGGTACTTCTCTTGCATATGTTTATGATATTGGTCGTGCAAAAACTAGAGCATTTGAATATAATGCTGGTAACGCTGTAAGTCCTGACTCAGGAACTACAACTCACTTATCAAATGCTGCTACAACAGATGTAAAATTTAAACATTTTCTTTTTGACATTGAAATGTTTTCTCATGTAAATGTTCAAGGTGCTATGTCAGGTGCATTGACAACTGGTGATAAACTAACTGGTGGTACTTCAGGTGCAACTGGTATTATTGAAAGTATTTCTACTGCTGAATCGGCAACTATTACAGGTGCTACTCAAGCAGATCCTGTTGTCGTGACTTGTTCAGGTGGTCACAACTTTACTGAAGGACAGGCGATCACAATCGCAAGTGTGGCAGGTATGACTGATATTAATACTAATCATACTGTAAAAAATCCAACAGCAACAACTTTTGAATTATTTGGTTTAGGTACTGCAACTAGTTCTACACCAGAACCTCTTGACGGTACTGGATTCTCACCATACACATCTGGTGGTACGGCTTCTCATACAGTTGTTGTATTGAATGATGTTCAAGGTGAATTTTCTGCTGGAGAAACAATTACTGCGCCTACAAATTCAAGAACAGGTACAGTTCAATTTAATGCTTTCGGTTGTAAAGGATTTGAACAAAAAGAATTTGGTCAAACAAAAGGTATTTCAATGGCAGGTAGTCCAACTTATACTGCCAACGTTTCATTAGATTCAACTTACGGAGATGTTTTAGAATTAATAGGAACAATTTCAACTGTTAGTGCTACTGAATCACAAGGTAGTGTAATATTAGATGGAACAGACGCCAACTCTGCAAACAATGGCGACACATTAATTTTAGAGGATGCAACTGATCCTAGTGATATCGTATTCGGTATTGGATTAGAGGCACCTGCGGATCAATCAGATGTATTGATTGGTTCTGGTACTAAATTTTTAACTGATTTTAAAATTGGTGATAGTATTGAATTTGTTGATGATGGTGGTACTACAACTACAAGAATTATAAACAGCATTTCTTCTAATACAAAATTAGAATGCTCAGTTGGATTAGGTACTGCAACTGCAACATCTAAAACATACAGTAGAAGAAGAGCAAAACTTCAAAATGCTGAAAAGAATCCTACAATATAAAAATTACCTTATGATGTGGTTAAAACATTATTAACAACAGATAACTCTGGTTTATCTGATACAAGTTTTAAAATTAGAAGACAATTCGTTACCACTCTATCAAGTTCTGGTACTGCAACATTGACTGCTGGTACAAACGAAGTCTTTACTGCTTTTTCAGAAAACGATTATACAGCTTCAATTATGACAGTTGGTTCTGGTGGAACAGGTGCTGTCGGAGATGTTATATCTCTATCAACTGGTAGTGACTTTACACTTGCTGGATCGCCAACAGGTAAAACATTAAATATAAATTTAGGCAGTGGATATAATACACACAAAATTAAAGTTATTGCCACAATATCTACTTCAGTTGCTCCACATAAAACAAAAACTGCAACAACAGGCACTACAATAACAGTAGATACCGAAGCACTTGCAACAGACGATTTTATTAGTCTTGGTAAGGCAGATGTTTATCAACTTAATAGTGTATTCATGGCTGCTGATTTTAGCACGGCTGCAACAGTAAGTGATACAGATGTCACAGATAGATTTGAATTAGATACTGGACAAAGAGATACTTATTATGATATTGCAAGATTAACATTAAAACCAGGTAAAGCAAATCCTACAGGAAGACTATTAATTAATTTTGATTACTTTGAACACGGCGCTGGAAACTTCTTTAGTGTAGATAGTTATTCTGGTTTTGATTATGCTTCAATACCTGGCTATACTTCAGATGTCACTGGTGAATCATTTGCATTAAGAGATTGTTTAGATTTTAGACCAAGAGTAGATGACGCTTCTACAATAAACTCTGGTAGTGTAGATAGAAGTTTTGATGGTGATGGATCTTCTGCAATTGAATTTGCTAAAATAAATTCAGATGTCACTGCTGATTTAGAATACTATCTATCAAATAGAGCAAGAGTTTATTTAACATCAAAAGGACAATTTAAAGTAGTTAAAGGTGCTTCTGCTATTGAACCAGCATTTGGTGAACAATTAAAAGACGCAATACATTTATATGATGTCTTTATGCCTGCTTATACTTTTGATACAGATACGATTGAAATAAAAGCAATTGACAATAGAAGATATACAATGAGAGATATTGGTGGTCTTCACAAAAGAATTGAGAATATGGAATACTATACTCAATTATCTACAAGACGCCAAATCTTTACAGATTCAAGACGCTGATGGATTTGACAGATTTAAAAATGGTTTCTTTGTAGATAACTTTACAGGTCACGGTATTGGTGATGTTGCTGATAATGATTATTCTATTTCTATGGATATGGCCGCAGGAGAATTGAGACCATCACATCACATGGATAACTCTAATCTAATTGAATCTGATTCTGCATTAGGCAGTTCTACTGCAATGACAGACGCAATTAGAACAACAAATGGTTATCAAAAGACTGGAGATTTAATTACTCTACCATATACTGAAGAAGCATATATCACTCAACCGTTTGCAAGCACAACTGTTAATCTAAATCCATATGATGTTATTTCTTATGTTGGTCAAGTAACAATAACTCCTGACCAAGACGAGTGGATGGAAACAGAAGTCTTGCCAGAAATGACAATTGATATTCCTGGTGTATTTGATACACTAACAACTGAAGCAGGCGCTAATGTACAATCATTAAATCTAGGTACTGTTTGGAATGAATGGAATAATAACTGGTCAAGTGTTGATGTTGCTGGTACTGAACAAACTGAAAGGAATAGAGAACGCAGAGGCAATTGGCCTTTCATTAGAGATGTAGATAGAACGACTGTTCAAACTGTTGAAGTTAATAATGCAAAAAGAACTGGTATAAGAACATCTTAAGTTCCTGGTGGATTACAAACACAGAGTTTAGGTA
>BCSF01000736.1_pt1 | contig 11979 bp, 5 predicted proteins | sample 1016431 | NCBI WGS metagenome assembly BCSF01 (sample SAMD00045685;SAMD00045686;SAMD00045687;SAMD00045688;SAMD00045689;SAMD00045690;SAMD00045691;SAMD00045692;SAMD00045684;SAMD00045690;SAMD00045691;SAMD00045692;SAMD00045684;SAMD00045685;SAMD00045686;SAMD00045687;SAMD00045688;SAMD00045689, study...
CGAAACACTAATGTGGATTTACATCTTAAATCTTCTTATCCCCTGCCAGTTACACTTATTTCTATGACTTGGGAAGGAGAATATACCAACAAGAATTATAGGAGAGCGTAACTATGGCAGTTATTACAGGTGCCGCGCTCCTCGCTGGCGGTCTCCAAGCTGGCATGGGAGGCGCAAAGGCTATTTTTGGTCAAATGGGTCGGCGATCTAAAGCTGATCGAGACCGTAAAACAGCAATGAAAAAGTATGAAGCGCAAAAGAAATCGCTTTATGCTGGACACCAAAGAGCTATTGATAAGTTTCTAGGTGATGTAAACTATACTGAGCAACTGTGGAACGCTAAGTTTCAACAGGGTATGGCTGATATTCAGTTTACCAACCAACATGCTGCAGATACTTATTACCTACGACAACAACAACTCAATCAACAGTTTCAACAACTAGCTTTTGAAGACCAAGATCGTTCAATCAGATATGCTAAATCACAAGGTGTCGCTGCTGCTAAAGCCCAGATGGGTGCTACAGCAGGGCGCTTTGATGTAGCTGCTGCTGCAATCAAAGGTCGTAATGAAGCTATCCAAGCACGTGAAGTGACTGGTATGATTGATTCTTTTGATAAACAGAGTGAAATTAACAACCGTGTTAATGCCCACAAGCTAGATAACATCGGTCGCCGTATGGCTATCCTACCTCAACTTGGACGTGCACCTGCTGTACCTACCATGCCTGAGAAACCCAGTGGTTTCGGTGTGGGTCAAGGACAGATGTGGATGGAGATTACAGGTGCTGTTGTTGACGGTGCTACAACTGCTCTGTCTATGTCACCTAAGAACCCAGGTTTGGATAAGTCAATGGAACAATATTTTAGCCGGATGAATAAAACCGCAGCACCAACCAATGCGTTTAAAATGGACGCTTTAGGTCAAGGCTTAAGTAATCCAGTTGATTTTTCAGGCGCAGCAGCTGATCAACTAAACATGCCTAAATTTGGATCAGGAGGGTTTGGTTTCTAATGAAAGATTTTGAAGGACAACGTAGATTTAATCCTGCTAAACTGCCTACGCTAGGTGAACCACTGCAAACCCTTGACATCACACCACAGATTTCTCAAGCTTATCGAGAAAAGATGCGGATGGATGAAGGGTACATCAGGTCTATCGAGCAGAATGAAGATCAGGAGCTAAAGAATCTAGATACAGAAGCTGCTAACGCTGAGCGCAAGGCTGCACAGCAAGGTGAGTTTATGAACTCATTGATGGAGTTTGCACCTAGCCTGGTGAAACTCGGTCAACAGCAGATACAAGCAAAAATTAAAGAGGATGAAGTTCAGGGTAAAATGAAGAAGTTCGATATGGACTTCTCAGATATTGCTGAACTACCTTATTACCAGGAGCAGATGGCTGCTCTTGAGCAATCACAGATGACCAACGATGAGAAAGCTGCTGAAGCTTTCCAACGTACTCAGAACTATGAGATTGCTAGAGTTTACAAATCACTAAACAGTGCAGAACGTGTGGGATTTGCTAAGGCATTTCTTGCTGAAAAGCAGGCTGAATGGCCAGCTTACCTGTCTGAACAACTGACGTCTGGTGATCTAGAAATTACTGTTGGTGATAAAACATTTGCTGTTAAAGATGCTAATGGCGCTGCCGAAAACTCAGCAGCAGCTAAAGCACTGTACCGTAAGTTTTTGATTGACAACGGTATGACTGGTGTAAATGATTTCTTCTTAGAAGATTTCTTTACCGGTGGTGAAAATGGTGCACGTAATGCAACACATAAAGTTGTAGCTAAGCGTAATCAGTTTGATGCTAGAATAGATGCTGAAAACAACCTTATTAGAAAGGTTGCTGAGTTTAATGCGGATTTAAAGACTAACCCACAAACAGTCAATTTAACCTCACTAATCAATGCAGTCCGTCTTACACAAGATGACAAAGGGAACCCCATTAGGGGTGCAGCAATCTCTACTAAAATAAAGGAAATCCTAGAAGGTTCTATTGACGCTGGTACTATTCGTGATCAGATTACTGTAGAGAATGTTCTCCGTAATACACCTGATCCTGTGACTGGTGGTAATATGTTGAGCCGAGTGCAGCTTGTTGGTGCACTTAAACTAGCTGTTACTAAGCGTAATAAGGCTGACTTTAGTGACTTTGTTGCTTCACAAAAGGCTGCATATTATGGACCAAATGGTCACCATCAGCAAGCTATGGAAGCTATCAGACGGTCACGTGAAGACCCTGACAATCAGCTAACTGGTGATGAGTACCGCAAACTACAACGTATTGCGGTACAGATGACTGGAACTACTGACAAACGATTAGCTGACTGGTGGAAGCATGAGTCAGAGCATGGTCAAAACTTTGAAGAGAACCTGCAAAACATTAAGATGTTGGCAGACCAAGGTTATGGTCTTACGGTTCAGATCGTTCGTGATGCACTAGGTTATACTCCCCAAGCTGAGCAGTACATTAACATTGCCAGGGGACAAGCTAACAACCAGGCTCGTACCGGTGGTTACTCTTACTCTTATAAAGTCCTACGTACGGCAATTCAGAAAGCTTCTGGCTATGCTGGTAGGGACAGTGAGCAAGTCAGTGGTAAACAAGCATACTTGCTAGAAGATCTACATAGACAGGTTAAAATTACAGCTAACCGCTTAATGGTGGAAGAGCCTGATGTGTATACAGATGCTAGACTTGCTGAGCAAGCCGCTACTGACATTGTGCTTAATTCAGCACGCAAAGACGGTCTTACACTAGACCGTAAGATGAAAAATTTAAAGTATTCATCTGGCTCAAACAATGAGTTTGATACATACTTTGGTTCTGACGCTGTATCATCTCGCCGTCAAAGTGCTACACAAACCGTAGCTCGTATTCAAAAACAACTAACTAGGTTTAACGAAGATCACAGCAAATTTGGTCTTGATTTAAATACACCGAATGCTTATGTAGATCCTGCTGATTTGCAGAAAGCTGTTGAAACTTACTATCGCCCAGATGGTAGTTTTAACCCTGATTTCAGAATGCCACAAGGTGTCAAGCAACTAAGTGCTTTGATGCCTGATATGAATCAAACTCAGATTCTACAGAAACTACTACAAACAAATGGGGTTACCGCAGTTGGTGCTGATGGTAAACCTATTACTATTGCTCCTCCCCCGTCAATGGACCCTAAGTTCAAACCTTTGTATGAAAAGGGTGGCATTGACTCTGAAATTCTAAGTTTATATGACAAAGCTCAAACCTCCCTTGAGTCAATTCGGATTGGTGCTTCCAGCGCTCGTGGCTTCCAGTCTGCTCGTATCCCACAACCTGTGGGTGACAGACTTGTCAAAGAGGCAGAGAGTGCAGGACTTCCACTTGCAACTGTAGCTGCACTCGAACAAAACGAAAACGCCTTTCAACAAGGCGCACTCCCTGACGGGACAATGGCAAAACAGCGTAACCCCGCTCGCTTAGCTGAAGTTAGAAATGCACTTGCTGCTAATGGCATCCAGGTCGGCCACCCTGATTATGAGAATGCAATGATTGCAGGTTCAAAATTTGGTGCTAGTAACTTGAATTTTGAAAACGGTAGGTTTGTACCTTCTGAGGCTGCCACTGCGTTTATTAAAACTATTCGCACACAGCAAGCAGGTCTTGGTGATCAATCTATGCTAGCTCAACTGCCTCTGATCCGTAAGACATTCCAGCCTGAAACGGGTTATGGATATGCTATGCAAGGTAAGACAGATAGATTGGGTCGTCCTGCTGTGATGACACAAGAGGCTGCAACAGCATTTGACCGTATGGTTCAAGACTCTGGTGGTAAGGTAAAATATAGTGATATCGAAAGTGCTCAGCGATCTCAGCAAAAAAACCAACAAGTTGGTGGTGCTGTTAGATCTAAGCATCTAAGTGGTAATGCTATTGACATCCATGGTGCTTCTAGAGACTGGATTATTAAAAATGGTGCAAAATACGGTTGGAAACTCAATGACTACCCTGGATCACATGGTGGACACTTTGACTTTAATTAAATGAACGATGAAGAACTTTTTTCATCAGAAGAGCTACTTGCAGGTCTAGAAGAAGATCAAGAACGTATCCAGAAAACTCGAAGTCTGGATCATCAAGTCAACCAACTAGATGAGCAAGGTCAGCAGGGTGATCCCTATGCAACTCAGTCTGCTGACCCAGCTTTTGATGAAGCATTCCCTGGTTCTACGGATCCAGAATCTTTTAACTATAGAGCAACAGATGAAGAAGGTAAGACAATCCTAAGGGAAGGTCGTACCGCAGAAGAACCTGATGAGATCATTGGTCCTACCCGTGAGCCTGGCCGTAATGAGCCCGGTGGATACATGGTAGGGGGAATCCAAGATCCAAAGGTTGGAAGCCCCTTGAAGGGCATTGCAGATGCCACTGAGGGTATCTTTGCAGGCTTTGGTGATTACCTAACTGCAGAGGTTAACAAACTTCAATGGACTGGGATGGAACCACTGGACCGTCCTAGAAACATGAACAGTGAACTACAAGATGCACTACGTGATGCTACGGCACAAGTTGGACCGAGTGTTATCTTGTTTGCACTAACCCGTCGTGGTGCTGCTAATATACATGCAAAAGGTATTGCACCTGCTAAACTACAAGCATTGGGTAATGACCCTGTGTTTAGAAGGTTTGCTGAATCTGGCTTAGGTGTTGCTACTGGTTTGTATGTAGATGAAACTACGACACAAGCCGCAGAAGATCACAACCTTGCTGGTACACTTAAGAAAAGCTGGCCTCAGTTTTGGGAAAACAAAATCCCTAACTGGCTAGCCACTGCTGATGGTGAGGCTGCTGATGTATTCCGTCATAAAAACCGGATGGAATCAGGTGGTTTGAACGTCGGTATTGATATGATTGGTTCCCTTGCACGCCTCACTAAGGCTGCTCAAAAGGCAGCATGGGCTACACGTTGGGTACCTAAGAATGAAAAGGCTGGTGTCTTCTTTAAGGACATGGCTGAGCAGTATAAAGAATCAGCAATGAACGCTTCACTGCGTACTATGGCTGACGCTGCAGCTGCACGTGCCAAGAATATCGATGACATTGGTGCTTACAACTTGTCTAAACTTGATCCTGATGCACCACTTGACCGTCCAATCAAAGGTGTTCATGATCTCTACGATAGCCTAGAAACTGCCACACGTTCTGTTGACCAGGGCGGTATTGCTGGTGGTATGACAGACCTAACACGTATCTCACGTAATGCTGGTACGCAAAATGGTCGTGTACGTAATGCTCTAAGTTCTGTTGCAGCTAAGTTTGCACTAGAACCTGAAAACCTCAAACGAGGTTGGTTGCTAGACACAGCAACTAAAGAGCTTATGGAGGCTGGTAAATGGGATGCAATTGTAGCAAACTACGGTAAGCTTACGAATGCACAGATTGTTAAGACAACCGCAGAAGTTGCAGAAACTCTGTTGGAGCCTGCTGCTGAGAAAGGTTTTCTTATTAAGATTCTAGATCAGTTTTCACAACTGTCTGAAACAGGTGTCAAGGCACTTGATCCGATCGGTAAGAAAGCAGTTAAAACTGCAATCAAAGGTTATGGAGAAAAGATCTATAAGCTTGAGCGGTATTTAGCTGATGCAACTCTAAAGACGCAGCTTGCTGGTCAGGTCTCTGACTTTGCTGAAACTGCAATCGAGAATCTAACTGAAGCTGGTGTCAAGAACGTACTAGAAGAGATGTATGATCGTCTAGAACTGTTACTTGTTCATCAGAATATTTCTAAATGGGAAGCTAAGAACGGACTGATTAACCCTCAAAAGTTTAATTCGTTTAAATCTTTGCTAAAGAATTCCCCTAATGACGCTAAGAAAGCTATTAGTGCTGAAGAGCGTGCACGTGTTATGGCAATGGAAAAGATTATTCCTGATGCTAAACGTGTTATTAGTACCATGCGTCAGATTGGAGAGGAACGCCCTGGGTATCTAAAGCCTTATTTAGAAATGTTGGATTACACCAACGGTGATGCAGCCTCTATTGCAGAGATGCATAAAGTATGGAATAATCTAACTGGTTTCTGGAGTAAGTTGTTTATTGACCGTAACCCTGAAATGCCTAGTATGGTAGTTGAGGCAGCATGGTCAAACGTAATGAACTCAAAACTCAGTGCATTTGCTACACCAATTGCTGCTAAAATTGGTAACGTTGGTGGTATGGTGCAAAAGTATGTAGGTGCCTATGTTGGTGCTGCTATGTCTTTTGACTTCTATGCTATGCGCCGTGCTCATCATGCGCTTGGCGCTATGTCAGAGTCATTTGCACTAGCCGGTAAAGCATATAAAGATACACTGTGGAAACTGTCTACTGAACCTAAGAAGTATTTTGAGTTGATGAAGCCTGACGTGGCTTTGAAAATCGACCAACGTATGGCTTTCTTAGAAAGTATGGCTCAAGCTGCAGCAGAAGAAGGTAACGATGGTAAGTTAATTATCATTGAACAACTAAAAGCAATGCAAGATATGGCGTTGCATCCTTTGATGCGTATCAGTTCTAACGAGATGTCTGCTAGTGACGCCTGGACTAAAGCCTGGATGGCTAATGTCCAAGCCCGTGCTGATGCTTTTGATGCTGTTAACGGTAAAATTACTCTAGAAAACTTTGTTAAAGAAGGTGCAGAGAAAGACGAACTGCTTCAGGAAGCCTATGAATTGGCTCATGCAAAGATGTTCGATAATAATGGTAACATCGCTGACCCACGTGTTAACTTTGAATCAGCTGAAATTGCACTAAACAACGATAACTTCTTTGGTGATCGTCTTGGCGGTCTTACTCAAAGTTTCCCTATCCTCAAAACTTTCTTTACGTTCCCACGTAGCCAGGGTAATGCTCTGTCTATGTTTGCTAAAAAATACAATCCTATCTCTCCTTTTGTCAAGGGGTTTAGTGATGATGTCTATGATTTCCTGCGTCCAGGTAAAAACAAGTTTACTGATTTTACTGAAGTAGAAATTCAAGACGCCTTAGCTAAACGTGGTATTAGGGATTTGCCTTTTGATCAAATGCAGCAACAGTTTATTCAACTGCGGAATCAAGCCAAAGCTCGTTGGGCTATGGGTTCGATGTTCAGCATGTTGGCTATCAATGCATTTATGCAAGATAGTATTACTGGTGACGGTCACTTTGATCCTAAAATTCAACGTGCTCGTGAAGAACAAGGTGTACCTGTAAGGAGTTTTAAAATACCTGGTACTAACAAGTACATGTCTTATGATTTCCTAGGTCCTATTGCTGACGTTATTGCTACTACAGTAAACGTTGCTGACAACTGGGAAACACTTGGTGAAGATGGTGTTGATATTATGCTGAAAAAAATAGCCTTCTTTGTTGCTGCTAACATGGAAGACAAAGCTATGGTCACCAGTTTTAAATCTGCGTTGGATGTTATTAACGGAGATGAAGGTGCTCAAGCACGCTGGGCTGCTGGCATGGTAAATGATTTGATTCCTGGTGCAGGTCAACGTGGTGAATGGGGTCGATTGATGTCTCCTGAACGCCGTGAGTTGAGCCGTACTATGGACGGTTACTACCGTAACAGAAACAAGTTTGTAGATGCTTTGGCTCCTGAGGGTGCACGTATGCCGATCTCTAAAGATTGGATTTATGGACGTCCTGTTGATGGAACCGAACCATTTATGATTCGAGTGTTCAATGCTTACAACCGTGGCATGAAAATCAGCACAGAACAAGGTCCTGAAGCTCGTTTCTTGACTGCTGTTGAATATGACTCACGTCCTTTGTTTAACAAAAATGCTGATGGTGTAGAATACACCGAGCAAGAACGTTCTGAGTTGTATGAAATGGTTGGTGAGGATGGTTTCTTCCTCCAAGGCATCCGTGATGTCATGGCTAAGCACGTAGATTCACTAGATAAATTTGATCAACTACGCCAGGTCAATAGCAATGTGCCTATTGATCAATTCTTAATGATCCATTCTGAACTCGATTACCACCTTGAAATTGCACGTAAAGCAGCTGAAGAACGGCTGTCTACACGTGATCGTTTACAGACTGAAGCTTGGATTAAAAATGCTAACATTGGTCGTGTACAACGTGGTGAAGCTCCGTTGAGTTTTGCTGCTGAACAGTTCTTACGCGACTCTGTAAACAAGTAATGCTAATTTCTGATGGCAACTACACAAAATGAACATAATGGAAACGGTACAATACGCCGTTTCTCCTTTACATTCCCCTATATTAAAGAAGATGACGTTAAAGTTAGCGTACGTACAAACAACGCTAATGTAACGACTCTTGCCTCAAATACATACACTTTCCCGTCTGCCACGGAAATCCAACTGAATGCGGTCGCTGAGACTGACTTTCAAGAAGCGACGGGTGCACCTAAAACAGGTGTTACCCTTCGGGTGTTCCGCGAAACAGATATTAATAACCCGAAAGCCGTATTCTATCCTGGCTCATCTATTCGAGCACAGGATCTAAACGATAATACACTGCAAGCTTTATACGCTGAGCAAGAAAGAGAAGATCGTGCTGTAGATAGAATTGGTGGTGGTGAGCAATCAACTATGCAAGCCAATTTGGTTATGCAGCAGTCAGATATTGTCTTTGAAGGAGCTACAATTGATGACTTTGAAACGACACTAACTGTTGTTGATCCAACTGCTGATCGTACTATTACGTTGCCTAACGTGACTGGTACTGTGGTTACCACTGGTGACACTAACACTGTTACTGGTACGATGATTGCTGATGACACTGTGGGTCCAGCCAACCTGGCACACACGGCTGTTACTGCAGGTAGCTACACTACTGCTGACATTACTGTTGATGCACAGGGTAGGATTACTGCTGCTTCTAGTGGTACAATTTCTCAACCAGAAATTGAAGATGATTCAATTGGACCAGATCAATTAGCTAACACTGCTGTTACAGCTGGTAGTTACACTGCCACTGATCTTACTGTTGATGCACAAGGTCGTATTACTGCAGCGTCAAACGGTACGATTAGTAAAGCAGAACTTGGTGCTGATGCAGTTGATGGTACTAAGATTGAAGATGCAGCTGTAAATAGCGAGCATATTGCTAATGGTGCTATTGATTTAGTACACATGTCAGCTAACTCAGTTGACAGTGACCAGTATGTTGATGGCTCTATTGATGAAGTACACTTAGCTGACGGTGCGGTTACTTCTACTAAAATTGCTGACGACACTATTGTCAACGCTGACATTAACTCTAGTGCTGCGATTGCTGGTAGTAAAATTAATATGTCACTTAACCAACTAAGTGATGTAAACGTTGGTACGCCTGGCTCTTCTCAAGATGATCAAGTTCTTGCTTGGGATAACGCTAACTCTCAGTTTTCACTTACTACTGTTTCTAGTGGTGGTGGTGGTATTAGTGATATTGTTGAGGACAGCACACCACAACTTGGTGGTGACTTAGATGTTAACGGCAATAAGATTGTCACTGACTCAAACAATGACAATGTAATTATTGAGCCGCATGGAACTGGTGCTTTACAAATTGGCACTTCTTCTACTGGTTCAATTACTACAAGTGGTAATAACAATCTTGAGCTTAATCCTGCTGGTACCGGTCAAATTATTTTGGCTGGTGTACTTACCTCTAATAGTAATAACGAGATCATCATTGATCCAAGTGGAACCGGCAAGGTTAATATCAAGAAGGATATCATCTCTCCTGCTAATCAAAACTTAGTTCTTGATCCAGGCGGTACTGGTGCTGTTCAGCTACACAGCAATGTAGAGATTCGAGATGCCAACGGAATCAGTCATAACCTACAACCGACTGGTAACTCTGTTATCAACGAGCAAGGTTTAGATATTGATTTCCGCATTGAAGGTGACGGTGAGCAGAACTTGTTCTTTGTTGACGCCGGTAATAACAGAGTTGGTATTGGCACTAATGCTCCTGCTGAACTGCTAGACGTTTTAGGTAATGTCCGTATTAAAGACGGTAATAGCCTAGTCCTTCAAAATGATGCTGAAGATCACACCATCAGTATTAATGCAGACGATGTAACTGATAGCTACAACCTGACACTTCCTCCTGCACACGGCACAGCTGGTCAAGTTCTTCGCATTGATAGCGTTGATAACGACGATAATGTTGAGCTGGAGTGGGGAACTATTGATGTATCTACCGCACCACGCATTGAACATGCACAAACACTAGCTGCAGGTTTCACTGTTGCAGATGATAGTAATGCTGCACTTATAGGTGACGTCGCTATTGCTTCTGGCCAAACTATCCAAGTTGGCGAAAATTCAGTCCTTAAAATTCTCTAATTATGGCATTCGGAACTATTAAAGCGGACACCATCGAATCTGATGGTGGAACTGCAAAAACTGTAAATGATATCGTTGTTAGCGGTGCAACTGCTGTTATCACCGCTCAACGCTCTATGACTGAGCGTACTATTACTGCTGGTGCATTTGACCTTGCAACTGGCAACCTGTGGACTTGTGGTGCAATTGCAATTCCTAACCCTACCAACGGTGTAGCTGGTCAAGTCGGCGTCATTCGTGTGACTGCTGCTCCTTCTAGCTTTGGTACCGAGTGGGATCACCCCGGTGGTGCTTATACTGCTCCTACTTCTTTTCCCGCAATCGCTCCATTCTTTGTAATTAGCAGCACTCAATTCTTGCTGGGGAGTTGGACTGAGGGGATTGCCTAATGGAAAATATTGTACAAGGCCAATGGTTCCGTGGTCCATCTGCGGACCTTGGCGCACCTATTGATCAAAGTTTGCGGTTTCAAAGTGCTAACAGCACCAATTTAGAAACAACTCTTGGCACGCCAACTGATCGTGACCGTTGGAGCTGGAGTTGCTGGGTAAAAAGAGGTAGGATCGATTTAAGCACTAGAACAGCGCTTTTTGCCGCAGCTCCCGGCAGTGGCCTCAATGACAATAACCGGCTAGATCTGGGATTTGAGCACACCAATGAGTTATTTTTTACCTCCCAAAATCAAACTGCGTCAACAACTGCAAAATATAGAGATGTGTCTGCCTGGATGCATGTTGCATATACTTGGGATGGCACAACTCTAAAATGCTACGCAAATGGTGTACGCCAATTTGCTAACACTGCTTTATCAGGTGACGTGGGAATTAACGGAGCAGTTTCGCACAGAATAGGTCGTTCTGCGGCATCTGCTGAATGGTTTTTTGAGGGTTACCTTGCCGAGATGAATTTCTTGGACGGCACCTTAGTTGGTGAAACTACCGTTGATGGTGAAATTCTTATCGATGAGTTTGGGCGTTATAACGAAGATGGTGTTTGGGTACCTAAAGCAATTAGTTTTACATCTGATCAATATGGCAACAATGGTTTTAGGCTGAAGTTTGACAGCAGCGCAGATGGTGGCATTGGTGATGATTCTGCACCGACTGGCGGCAATCACGACGGTGCAAATGATTTCACGGCAAATAATTTTGATACCGCTGCAATCAGCAGCAGCAATGAAGACAACGACGTTGATTACTTTGATACGCCGACAAATAACTACGCCACACTAAACCCACTTAATGTATTCGACGCTAGCGTCACTTACAGCAAGGCAAATTTACGAGCTAACTACGGTGACACTGGCAACAGAGTTGTTTTTGTTGATATGCCAATGGCTGCTGGCAAGTATTATTGGGAGTTAACGCTTAAAGATCAAGTTGAGGGTTGGGCTGGCGTTATAACTGAAGATTATGTAAAACGCCAACTTACCTCTTTTGCCGACAACTCAGATAGTTGGGCTTACGAATTAAGCGGCTCTACTAACAATCAAAAAAGACACATCGGTAGTAACACCGATAGTCATGGTTCATTAGCTTCAAACGATACAATTGGCTTTTTGCTTGATATAGCTAGCGGCACACTAAAGATTGAAATCAATGGGACTACTCAAAGCAATTCTGAATTTACCAATATTCCAACCAGTAAGAGGTTATTTGTAG
>BCSF01000737.1_pt1 | contig 11976 bp, 21 predicted proteins | sample 1016431 | NCBI WGS metagenome assembly BCSF01 (sample SAMD00045685;SAMD00045686;SAMD00045687;SAMD00045688;SAMD00045689;SAMD00045690;SAMD00045691;SAMD00045692;SAMD00045684;SAMD00045690;SAMD00045691;SAMD00045692;SAMD00045684;SAMD00045685;SAMD00045686;SAMD00045687;SAMD00045688;SAMD00045689, study...
ACCAAGCTCCTTGGCAATGTCATCAAGCTCATTACCATAGAACTCGAAAGAACCAAACTTACTCTTTCGGATATTCTTCTTCACCTTCTCTGCGACCTCACCAGCCTCACCAGACAACCCTAGTGTTGGATACACTACCTTGGCATTGTCTGAATAGATAGCAGTGGTCTTCGCAAACTCTTGGTATTCATCAAATGTCATTTCTTCTCCCAACGATAAAAAATATGATCACCAATCTCTGTGGTTCTCGTTTTCGTTTTAGCCCAAGATGGACTGACATAATCAGCATGGTAGTGTGTAGCACCATCAGTTATATCAACGAATCTTATATCATTATGCATCATTAGACGAGCAAAGTCAAGTATCTTTTTGTAAGATTCTTTATCTTTTACCTCATCTGATTTGCCGTCACAATACCAACTGAATTGACACTTGTTTTTGATAGGAACAGGCAATCCAGTTTTCCATGATTTTTTCATCTGTGATTGAAGGACCACCTCACACACAGAGTTTGGAAATCTCCTGTCATTCACTCTGTTCATCACAACAGCAGACACAGCAAGTCTTCCTGCTGTGCCTTGATTTCTTGCCTCATGATACATATTCACAGCGAGGCATTGAATATGCTCTTCTGAACTGTAAATATGTTTTTCGTTTAATAGTTCAATAGGCGAAGAAACAAACATCAGTCCAGCAGTTATAAGTTCCTTCATTCACCATACTGCCTTTTGAGATAATCTTTGGCATAATCACCAGCCATGGTTGACCGAAAAGTTTTATCAGCGGCAGCTGCGACTTCATCAAAGTCAAACTCATCACCACCGAAACCGTATCCATCACAGAACTCTTCGATATCCATCATGTAGTTTTTCATCTTAGACATAACCGTAATACTCCTTCTTGAACTCTTTCATATATTTACCGCTGTCACGATGGGCTTCTATCTCCCAAGGCTGTTTGTCGTAAGCAGTCTTCAGATAGTTCCGATATTTACCATCTCGACATTTCCACAACTTCTTGTAACCACCCCGAATGCGGTCAATCAACTTTTTAGTGGCGTGCTGTTTCACATGGATCATCTCATGACAAATCGTATCGATGAACTCTTCAACACCTTCTATTTTGGTCAAACGATGGTCAATCTCAATCACAAAGTCACGGTCATCAATTTCCTGATAACAGAACCCTTTGGCACCTTCCTCATATGTCTTGGTCAACAAGACAGTGATGTTCAAGGCACGATGACGGGGCAACATCTTCTCCAGACAGAACCAGACGATTTCCTCTGCCAGTTCTCTGTCCTTCTTGACACCACCAGTAACCTCAACACCAATCATCGTTATCCCCTTGTTCATCATCACTATACATATAATACGACATATGGCAGATATTGTCAAGGAAATAATGAAGAAAAGAATCGTTTAGTTTCAATGACTTGACATTTTTTTTAGGTCTATTTTTACTCGTTCTACCACTTCGCCCCAACTTGCAGGTTCTTTTTGACGGTAGATTCGCACTGATTCGTACCAAGGACTGGTATCGGGATAATCTCTTTCTCTGAACCAACGCCAATCAGCAGAGTAATGGAGTAACCCCCACGTTGGAATACCTAACGCTCCACCCATATGAATAGGTGCCGTGTCTGTGGATATCAGCAAGTCTACTTGAGACAGGATATCAGCTGTATCAGAGAAATCTTTTATTCTCTCACCAAGACTTGGTAAGAGGTCTTTGAGTTCTGGATTGCGTCGATAGTCAAACATAGCAGTGCCCTTCTGTATGCTTATCATATTGACGCTAGGAAGCTCACAGAGAGGTAGTATCGTTTCAAGGGGTATAGAACGTCTAGTGTCAAGTCCACTCGACTCCCACACCAATGCTACATTGATGCCCTCACTAGACAGGTTCCAATCCTTATGATAAGTTTTTGATAAGTACCCATCAGTGTGGGGTATATTTTTGATGGTGGCTTCCAGAACTCTAGGAAGACTCAACAGAGGGATTTTGAAATCCACATCTGAAATGTCCTGTAAACCACCTTGAACAACATCCACATCCTTTAGAATGGGACTGTCCTTGAATATACCATAAAGTTCATTGTAGCAGGAGAATATAACCTTACCACCTAATTTTGCCACCTCTGATACATATCGACTGAACTGTATGTTGTCACCAAATCCTTGCTCACAATATATCAGTATGGTTTTACCCTCAAGAGATTGGCCATCCCACAACTCAATATGAGACAGCCTCTCTTGATTGAAAGCAAAGTTTTTTCCTAGTCTCCACGCACCATCTGACTTCAAGTCAACATAATGGAATCCTCTTTTGAAGTCTCCCATTTTAAGATAATTCATACCAGTATTCAAATTTGCTCTGGCAGGATTGTGATATCCTAGTTTTATTGCTTGCTCATAACAAGCAAGTGACTCTGCAAACTTGGATAAGTCATGCAGTATGATTGCCAAATTATAATATGCTCTAGCATCATACGGATCATCCACAATCAACTGCCTGTAGCACTTGGCTGCTGACTCAAAATCTTCCTTCTCTAGAAAGTCAGCTGCAACATATTCTAGTTCTTTAAATTGTGCTTGTAACGCTTGCTGGTCCATTTACCGACACATGCCTATTATGTTCAACCACCATGTAGTTATCGTCCCAATCAAAGGCCTCTTTGACTACGTTATCAGATAATCCTTTGTACATCTGATGTAGTGATTTGTCTTTAGCACAAACAAGAATTTCAGCTTCAGATGGATGCAAACCTTCCAACAGCTGAACAAACATAGACTCTCTCTTGTTTTGAGAAAGTGCATTGTTCCCACCTTGAACATAGTGATACAACTTACTCGCTTCAGAAGCAAGCAAAGTATGTTCTGTGCCTTCTGGAACATCATTGGGTTTGTATGGAACTGAACCAGCAGGAAGTGCCCAAATAATATTGGGATCAAAAGATGATTTTAAAACCATGCGAAGTGCTGGTGTATTGTGTTCTTTCAAATAAGAAACTTTCTGTTTCTTTGTTTTTAGTCTTGCGACCTTCTCTAAAATTTCGTGAAATAGTGGTGTGTATGGCATTAAAAATCTCCTATGCAATCCATCAGGTCACTCAACCTGTTTTGTATAAAATAATTTAGTAGTTTACTACGAGGGTTGGTTTTTGCCTCTGCCCAAGTTTTTGTTATCTCCATAAATAGCTCATGAGGAACTTCTGTTAAGTCGATGAGTTTCTTGTTTCTTTGATAGTTACGCTTCACCTCATCATTAGGCAAAACATCCTCAATGTTGTGTTCAACCCATGATTTGATTTTCTTCTTACCTAGTGGTCGCTGACGCAATCCATCTACAAAGGTATTATCTGGTGACAGAACATTAGGAACACCATCACCAGTGTCTCCTCTTAGAATATGCTCATCTAGATATTCACTCCACACTACACCATTTATAAATTTCTTGGTGATGGGACTATATTGTGTAACATTTTTATATCTCTGTAACTGAATGAAATCCTTGTCACCAGACAAGATTAGTGTCTTACCGTTATCATATTCAAATTCATGTGTTAGGGTATAGATGATATCATCTGCTTCTGCACCATAAACTTCCAATACCTTGTAGGGCATGAACTCAATCATTTCATCCTTGAACGCATTTAGAAACTCAAAGATATCATCCCAATCATGGCTAGATGAATCTCTTGTCTTCTTGCGTCCTGCTTTATATTGGGGAAAAATATCTCTGCGCCAATAGTGTTTAGAGTCGTAACAAATAACTAGCTCACCATACTCTTCAAAAAATCTCTCACGATACATGCGAAGAGAATTGAGAATCATATGACGAACCATACCACCCTCAACACTGTCTCTCTTCGTAATGTTCAAATGCATCATCACACTTGCCAGACTAATCTGGTTCATATCAACTAAAATCATAATAACCTCATGCGGGTGTTGGTTCTTCGTTTGTATCAGACTCATCAATAGTGACTTTTTCAAGCAAGTCCATGTCAACCTGACTGTTCATGCTGTTCTTCTCATCAACATTAATTTTTGTCAGCATCTCCATGACCCTGTTGATGGGATGTGCCAAACCCATATCACGGTAAATTGTGCCTTTGACTGTCTCTATGACAAATCCGATATCTCTAACGAATTCTTGACCGCCAATGTCAACACCATTCTCTCCCATAGTATGTATCATTTGCACCAAACAAGATTCTGTCAAATCATCAGCAAACATAATATTTTCTTGCAGAGCAATAACATCAAGGTCAGGAACTACGACTTCCTTTTTTCCTTTTAGTTTCCACGGGCCCTTTATTACGTTTTCTGCGCTTGGGTTTTCCTTCTGGTCTTCCTTCATCACTGATACCTCTGTCTTCGTTAAACATTTCTTGAGTGTAGACTGTTCCTAACAGTGGGTAGTATGTGCCAACACTAAACTTTGGCTGACCCTTCTTTGGACCTTCCCAATAGTAAGCTTGAGCAAAACACCTGTTAGAAATTATTTTATCTTGATGTTCTCCATAAAACATATCCACATAATCGCCATCCTTTAGATATTTTTGTAGATTACGAACATATGCTTCATGAGATGTTTTGCGGGCAGTTGCACCTTTCACATTTTTTTTCTCATTTCTACGTTCCATAGACGCAAGTTCTTTTTGCGTCTTGATCCATTGTTTCACTTTCTTTGGAGTTATTGGATAGTCATCTGGTAGGTCACGCAAACTCTCATGAATGCCAGTCATACCATAGTCGGGGTTCTTAGCAGCACGAACAGCACGGGCTTTCTCAAGACGTTCAGCGGCAGCTGCTTTCTGATCCTCTGTCATAGGTTTGCGTTTCTTGCGAACCTTCTTCTTAGAGGGGTCAGTCCAACCTTTGTTGTCAGTCTTGGATGTAATCTTTCTAGCCATTGTTCTATTTATTCCTCTTTCATTTCTTCCAAATGCTGTCCCTTATACACATTGAACAGGTCATATTCTTTTTCTGACCACTCATCAAATTTATCCCACCACTCATCTACACTTTCATAATCGCCATCTTCATTCTCAGCATATGGAAGACAATCAATACATTGCTCGTAATACTCTTCATCAATGTATTCGTCATAGTCGTATCCATTTGGAGCCATTCCCCAAACACCAACAAAGTTAGGCATCTCATCATCATATACAACCCACATCTTTAGGTCAGGAGAATTAAGTGATGATAATTTCTTATACAAATTTTCATAAAAGGAAACAGGTGCTGACCAAGCAGAAACAGTTGCCATACCACCACAACTAACATCTTCAAAATTCAACCACTTTGCACCTACATTTTCAATCCACCAATCATAATCATCCATCTCCTCTTCAGTCTTATCATAAATTTTACCCAAGACCTCATATGCAGATGTGTTATAATCTGGCATTAATTTATCAAGCCAATCTTCAGCTTCTTCAGATATATCTGAAAATGAAATATACGAACTTACATTATTTGCCATAATACTATCCTTTCAACCAGTGACCAACTAAACCATTAAACAGGATGGCGATACCAACCGCATTGACAATCATCAACGCACGATCATTCCATATAATAGAAACAATCAACCATCCCGCAATACCTATACACTGAACAACAATGTTCCAAGGAAACAGATTGTTTGCAGCAAGAACCATACCTACCATCAGAATAACAGATGACACCCACTTGATATACCAATCAACAGTATGTGTAGGTGTAACAGTTTTGGTTGCTATCTGATGAGATTCCAGTTCAATCTCTGCTGTTCTTGTTGTCTTCTCTTCGATTTCAGAATCCATACTCATCTAACCTTTTCGCTTGTTCTTTGAGCCATCGTTGCCGACCAGAAGCTTTCTTTCTTCGGCGCTTTTCACCCTTAGTCATATGGGCTTCCCTGTTTCTCATCTCATTGAATAAACCGTCTTGTTGTAACTTCTTCTTTAGAACACGCAATGCTCCATCAACATTATTATTACGCACTTCAACTCTCACTAAATTTCTCCTTCTTTAGAATAGTATACACTATTCAATTCAAATAAGTCAATACACTTTTGGCAACCACTACATGGTTTTGATAAACCAGTGAGCCACCTCTTATTATATCTATCTCTCTTTGCCCGAACAATATACAGGTCACATTTTGATAGATCATCCACACATATAATTTTTAGAGCATTCTTGATGGCATGAACTTCAGCATGGAAAAATACAGCATCCTTGTTCTTACAAAATTTGGCTTGAAAGGGATGTGACTTCTTATGGTTGTAACCAAAAGACACAACCTTTCCTTTACGAATTACAGCAGCAGCAATCCTTGCACCTCTCACTGGCTCTACTGATTGAGCAAGCTTGAAAGTCTCATTGAAGATTGCTGTGTTCATCCTCGCCTCATATTAGCAACCTCTGTTGCTTGTTTTTTACCACGCACTGGAACTGCATTAGATTTATGCATCTGAGCAATCCCTATGATTTCGGTTCCCGTATAGACCTTCTCCTCTTTCTTTGCCATAGAGGAGTCATATACGACCTTTGGTTTGGCGCTCTCGACAGGACTCGAACCTGTGACCCACGGTTTAGAAGACCGTTGCTCTAATCCAACTGAGCTACGAGAGCCGATACCCATTTTCTTGAGAAACTTTTCATGGTCACGCTCGGCAGCAAGTTGACTTTGAGTCTTCTTGCTTGCCTTGCGTTTCTTGGTGTTTGTTGTTGTGTAATACACCGGCAACATATGCATTATGCACCCAGACCCATCATGATTACTACCAATAAAACACTCAAAGCCAGTGCTTTGACACCTACACTAATCATATACATAGTAACCTCATTTCACACTCATAAGAGTTTTTACAGCGGAATCACGAATACCAGAATCAATAAAAGCATTCTTGACATACGGCACGATATTAGGATAAAACAAAGTTAGAGCAATCCCAATAGTTATTCCAATTAAATATTTCATCACAACCTCTTCATAGTCACTATAACCATATTATCAAATGGTAAAGGATTTGTCAAGTCTTTTTTGATAAAAAATTAACGACCTCGACCGCACACATAGTCCTCTCGTTCAAGTCTATTTTGACGTTGATTTTCTCTCGCTGCTACACCACGATTGCAAGCAGCACGGGCACCCTGATTTGTGTATTGACTACAACTGCCAGAACTCATATATGGTTGTTGAACTGGTGCATCTTGAACCAAAGATTGGCCAGCAATAACACCCAACACTGCACCCAACGCAGTAGCGGCAGCATTACCCGAACCGTCACCAAACTGATTACCAACAAAACCACCAGCGACACCACCAAGCAGGGCACCTTTTGTTTTGTTACTCAACCCACCGCTATGAGCGTTACACCCAGACAGGGCCACAATCGCAACTACAGCAGTCGTTTTAAGCAAATGTTTCATTTCTCTACTCCATTTATTTTCATCATCATTGTCTTATTATCGCATATTGAAAGGTGTTTGTCAACACTTATTTTCACAATTTATACTCTTCTATAATCAAAGTAGGTATTTCAAAAATTCTTGCAATATCTTTCCAAGAGCATTTAGAACCAATGTAAAATTTACTTTGCTCTATAAATTCAATTTTTTCTATGAGTTCTTGTGATGTTTTGAATTTCCTACTGTCACCTAAATTCTTTACGTTATCATCACGACAAAGATTATCCAATAAAAAATCAACATATTCTGATTGAATAGTTCTGCCTTCCTCTACCACATATTGAAAATATTTTTTAGAATTTCTTTTATTATTAATAAATGATATGGTTACATATTTTTTATTAGGATTTGGAGATTTTATTTTCCAAAAATCTTTATTTGCACTCTGACGCCAATATTCTTTCCACTCTTTAAAATGGTTTTTGGATTCAAAAAAACCATTTCTGTCATCGTCACATCCAAGTTTATTCACTTCTATCTCTGGAAACTTTATATTGTGATGAAAAAAATAATCATATGTCTCAAAAATATTTTTAATCATCAGCAATTTTTCAGTGATCATACCAGACTGAGTGCCTATGTCTTCTCTAATATAGAATGTGTAGTCTTCTGCATTATAATAATCTAAATATCTAAATATCTCAAAAAAGTGATATATAGACACACCACCTGACCAGCCAATATCAAACTTCATTTTTCTACTTCATTGATGATCTTGTTTTCAATTTCAGAAATAGGAACCAAAGACTTATCACCGTCTTCATCAATCACCATCTTGACAAAACCATCCTTCTCAAGTGTCTCTAGCATTGTGCCCACCACTTCAGAAAGAATTTCATGCTTTGCGAAATATCTTCCCCAATAGTAGCATCCCACCAAGCAAGTTATCGCAACAGCAGTGTGCGTATAAACGTCGAGTTCCATTTCAAATTCCTTTGTAATCTTTCATTATAACCAGTATAGACTATATAGTTGGTATTGTCAAGTATTATTTTCGCATATTTGCTAAAGGATTCACCAAAGCTTTCTTAATTTTTTCATTCATCTCTTTCTCAAGAGCTTTCATCTTGCTTGTTATACTATCATCTAAACTATCCATCCTATTACTTATCCTATCTCTAAGAGTATCATTCCTATCATTTTCCTTATCAATCATCTTACGAGTCGCATCTTGTATTGCCTTAACCCGTCTCTCGATATTCTCTACCAATCTCTCTGTACGCACAATCTCTGCTTTCAAATCGTTCTTGATTGTTCTGGCCTCATCTCTTGTAGCAATCGCAGAATCTTCTATTACCTGTTCAATCTTTTGTAGTGCATTCATATCTGCTCGTAGAACAGCCATCCTCTTGTCAAATCCTGACAAGTCTGGTGCTTTGTATTTTTCTATCTTTTCCTTCATATCCATGTAGTCTTTCCAGAACTCAAATCCTGCATAAAGACCACCGCCGAGGGTACTCAATGCTGTGATAATAACGAATATCTTTCCACCTCGAAACTTGACCCCGGCAAACTCAATTTCTGTTTTGCCGTCGTCTGACATTTTTTATCTCCTTATCTGTATTGACTTTCTGTCAATGCATTGTGTGCTGCGTCACTTCCTCCAAACATGATATATGCAGAATAATTGTTATCAGATATTGTAGTATCTGGTATAGTCCTATTATCAAAGAAGCCAGGTGTGTCTTGCAGTTGTGCTTGATCATCAAAAAATGTTTTGGTATTACCTAACACTTGCATCACCACCAAGGTCTTCAGTTGGTTACTGTCATCATACCTTCCCTTGTCTCCCATCTTCTTGACTATCTTGCTTGCTGCTTTTTGTTTTGCTTCTTGCTTCTTCTCTGTCTTTGTCTTGGGCTTTTCAGTCTTCTTCTCTGCAACCTTTTTAGGCTGCTCTGTCTTTGCCTCTGGTTCCTTCTTCTCTACACTAGAAGGTTCACTTTGTGGCTCCTCTTCTGGTTCTGCTTCTGCTGTTTCTGTTGGTTCTGATTTTTCTGGTGCCGGTCCTTCTGCATCCGATACGCTTCCTCCACCTTCCTGTGGACCATCTTCGTTGGAAGCCACTCCCCCAGAGGGTGCATCTCCATCAGTGATATCATTGTTCATCTCCGTTTGTATTTCTGTTTCTACGGTCTGCGCTTCTACTTGGACCTCAACAGTTTGAGGTTCCGGCACACTGATCTCAATCGTTGGTGCTTGAAGTTCTGGCGCAACCATCTCTGTGTTTATTTCAGCAGTAACTGCCTCATAACTTGTTTCTGTTGTTTCTTCTGCAATAGGTTCAATACTGAGGCCTGTATCAGTCTCCACAACACTGTTATTTTCAAATATATCAGTTGCAACATCAATCGTTTCTTGGTCAAATGTTCCTAATGCAACAAACTCCTCTATCGTTGTGATTGTTTGAGTCACTATGGTATTGACCACATTATATATCACATTAACTGTAACATCATCAAACAATGGTCCAATGGTTGTATTGAAGTTCTTGCCAGCCACCTCAACTATAATAGAGGTGAGACTACCAGAAAAATTAAACCCGCCTGTATATGTTTCAAACCCTGATGCTACTCCAGCAGCAGACAGTGTGTCGTTTCCTGTAAAAGTAGTAGTTGTGCCATCTAATCCTCTGATCGACATGGTGATAGAATCTGCATCATCTTGTTTATGAACTTTAATAGTATAGTTGGTTTTACCACCTCTGTCAATACCAAAGTTGGACAAGTTAATAGTTTGTATGTAAGTCGCACTGGTATTTGGCACACCAAGCGTTGATGTAAAACTACCACTACCAGTTATTTGAGCACAATTATCTGCTCCCAAATCTCCACAAGTTGTTCCACTAACAATGCTGGCTGGTCCCTGTCCACCCCAATCACTATTCATATTTCCCTCTTTGCTACCAGCGACATGACCACCGCCTGTCTCCAACAAATTAGTTGTGTCTTCGTTAGTAACAGTTGTTGTCGTTGTATCAGTGGTAGTGGTTGTTGTAGTAGTTGTTCCAGTTCCATCTGTCTGTGTAGTTTCTGTGACTGTTTCAGTTGAAGACTCAAATGTGCCGGGAGTGCAAAGTCCTATTACACCAGATGCACAATTAGTGCCGTCTGCCTCTTGAGACAAAACATGAAAGCTTGATAAAAGAACAATAGCAGACACGCCCCAATAAATCAAAGCTGTAATAATCCACGGGCGATACTTTTTTAATCCTCTGATGCCCATGGGTTTTCTTCTGTTTCGTCTACTTGATACTTACCAATAGTAATTTTTAGTGGAGTACCTTTCTCCTCTAAAATAGTAGAGCCCTCTGGTGCTTCGTTTGGATTTTTCTTCCACGCTTCTAATGCTTCCGATCCAATCTTTCCTTTGTATGGACAAGGAGTCCCAGCCATAATCATTGCATCAAAAATTCTTACATCTTGACACAACATTGACACAGCGGCGACCTTCATGCCCATACCAAATAAACTTCTTGATAATTTTATACGTTCACAATTTTCATCTGTTATTGTAACACCTGTCGCAAGACCAACAAAACTTGCTTGTCCTGCTACACTAAATGCTGATTTACACACATCACTGTTATTCACAACAACTGACGGTGCGTTTGCAGTTGGTGGCGCTTTATCTGTCACTACCGTTGAAGATACTGTATTTGTTTCTGCGGCAAATACTAAAGTTGGAAAAAGAACCACCAAAAGCACTACTAATGCTTTGATGTGCTTCATAATTGTTTTCTCCAAATAACTATGTAGAACTATTTATAATAATTCATCTATGTCATACTCTTTTGCCACTCTATTATGTAGACTAACGAAATAATCTGCATCAACCACCACTAGAGGTTTCTGTTTGTTTCTCTTGATGAAAAGAATGGGTTCGTAGTCGCCAGCATTTGACTCTGCTTGCTCATATGACTTCCATACATTTAGCGATTCTTGGTTCTTGCACTCAATGGAATATGGAAACTTTTCTCTCGCAGCACGGGCCATGATGAGGTCTTCCCCACCAGCACCCATACTTCTAGATTCTATATCCTCTGGATGAACACTCAACTTCTCTATAAGAATAGTTCGCACCCACTGTTGAAATCGTCTACCTTTTGCTTTAGCACTCTGTGTTTTCATCCCACTCAATCTCATCTATATAATCTGGATCATCAACATCGGCCATACAAAATGGACAATACATGATACGATAATGATGATCGTTCAAGGAGTGTTTTATTCTAAACTCAGCCTCACAAGATTGACAAACAATCAACTTCATTGTATTTCACAAAACCCTGCTGCACATGCAAGTTCTTGTGCGCCAATCGTCATGTCTGTCTGTTCATATTCTGCCAACTTGTCCCACTCCACAGTTTTGGGCATCTTATCAAGAAGCATTTGATATTCTTCTTTTGTGCAATCTTGATACGGTGCTTGTTTATATGTATGCTCCGAAACTGGAAGGAAACTCACACCAGACATGTAGTTGAAGTTCTCATAGACCCATGCAC
>BCSF01000738.1_pt1 | contig 11949 bp, 19 predicted proteins | sample 1016431 | NCBI WGS metagenome assembly BCSF01 (sample SAMD00045685;SAMD00045686;SAMD00045687;SAMD00045688;SAMD00045689;SAMD00045690;SAMD00045691;SAMD00045692;SAMD00045684;SAMD00045690;SAMD00045691;SAMD00045692;SAMD00045684;SAMD00045685;SAMD00045686;SAMD00045687;SAMD00045688;SAMD00045689, study...
AATGAGGCGCATCAATAAATGGCCTACGACCCTGTGACCTACGTAAGTCTACGTATGCCATCATTGCATCCTCGGCTGTGCCAGGATACGACCTAATATCTCCCTCAGACCAAGCAGCTCCCCATTTAATAGCTGCTCCTGTTTCTTCTGCAGCTTGTTTAAAAGCATCACAGATATTATCGTACAGGTTTAACTCCCAGGATACATTTGGTCCTACATAAGCTACTACGTCTACTGCATGGCTAAAGCCATCTTCCTGTAGTAGGTGTTTAGATTTCATAGTCTGAGATCTTCCTGCAGCTACATTAGCCTTTTGCTCATCTAGAGTACGTATACCCTGTGTAACTCCAAAGTCTACATCTGTAATCTGGATAGCTCTTTCTACAACTCCAGTCATAGCAGGATGTACACCCTCTAATCTGTCCATTGATCTTTGACTTAATCTAAAACTCATCTCATATCCTTCTTCATAGCTACTTTATTACCCATTGGCTTACCTGCCATGTAAGCTGTAGCACCCATATACGCTGCTATCACACCAGTCTGTGCAATATAAAATAGCCCAAGCAAATCTGCAAGGGCGTTTACTCTAGAATCTGACATTAGTGGGGTAAATAAGAAGATAGTGAAGATAATCATCATACCCATAGCTACCCAAGCCATAAACTTCTGCGATTCTGCCTTTTCTTCTCGTAGCTCTATCTCAAGCATACGTTCTTTCATGGCTATTTCTTCTTCTGTGATCTTTCCGTCACCATCAATGTCAAAATCTACTACCATTTACTCTTTTATAACCTCTTTAGTTCCGCATAAACGTTCATACACCATGTCTGACGTGTATGCTTCTGCCCATTTGTTCTCAGTAAAGGTACAAAAAGCCCACAGATCGTTTACATCTAGGTTTAGTGTCTGTATTTGCTCTTCTTGCTCTGCTACTGAGTTTTGTAAATGTTCTATATCGTGTACTAGGCCACTAATATACCAAACTAGTGCTACTAATTGCACTGCCATTGCAAAAACTAAAGCTACTGGTATCTTTAAGCTATCCATTTAGTCTTCCCAATCTCGTTTTCTTCTAGGATCTAGTACATCTCTGGCTTTTAAATAGCCTTCAAGGTACATAGCTCTCTCTACCCTGTCTAGAGAGTACTTTATACCTGTATCATTTCGTATTTTTTCTCTAATGTAGAACACATCGGATCTAGGAATGTGTACTCTACGTAGTTTACCTTCATCTTCTGAAGCTAATGCTCTGTAAAATTCTTCCACAACATTGTCAGAAGAATACATTGCTGGTTTCTTCATCTAGTTATACCTAAATTTTTTGGTAAAGTCAACACTTTTTATGTGCTACGACAAAAAAAGTTATAATTTTTATTTCTTATCGTTACTAGTAATGACTAAAGTATACTTAAAGTTACTTAAAGTATATATTAATTATTAATATTAGTAGTAATTAATAAACTTAAGGTTACTTTAAGTAATACATTAAGTATAATTATAATGTATGTTGCCCCCGAAGTCAAGTCCTATTTTATTTTTATTTTAAAAACGTTGTATTTTTATATTTGTGATCACAAAATAAAGGTTAACAGCTAGTTTTTAGTAAAAGGTGCGACATTTTGTCCAAACTAAAAAATCACATCTCTGTCATTGAGCATACATATATACGCATATACCCCCCGTGCCCCATGCGGCCATGCAAAATGTTAACATAATACTTATTATGCGAAAAGTATCAGCTCTATTCGTTCTAACTCACTGATATTATTAGAGTAGCGATACAATGTATTATTACATAGCGGCTATTCTGAGCAATAAACTAGATGAATTACTGCGAGCTGCTCAGATTTTAGCAATTATTCATAGCTTTAAAATTATTTTTAACTTTTTTAATATTTTTTCTTGACTATATGGATCACTGCTTTATTTAAGGCTTATGACTTCGGTCACGCTATTTGACAATTTAGATCTACACTGAACGGTTATTCCTAACCAGTGGTTTAACTAGTAGATCTATCCATATTTATAAACTGGTATGTGATTATGGTAACGTCACATTGACCGAGAAACTAGGTTACTCGCTTACGGTATAGCTGATATAAGGAAATTTATTTCTACATGTTCTTCGTGGCTTCATATAGAAGCAGTCAAGAAAAATCGAAAGAGTATTTCAGATGCCAACTACTAGCGGTAACTTTAAAAAGCAAGGTGGACGGGTCACTGGTAGCAGATGCAAAGCCAGAAACGAAAAAAGTAATAGTTCTAGATAGTGGTGCGGTATAGGCAAACTTTCTATATCAAACGGCTATTTCGATTAAGCCTATTAACACGGTTTAATCGGTACGAATAAACACTACAAGTTAAATTGTTTATAGGCATTAGGTAATATACTTGATGCCTATTTGCGGTTTAACATGATGTTATACCGATAACAGTAATTGCATTAACAGGAGATAATACAATGCAAGATATCAAAAAATTCGTAGGTAACTTTTCACGTAACTTAGGCAATGGTATTGCAATGGGTCAAAACACTCTTGACGCTGTAAACCATGCTATCAAAACTGGTGATACATCAATTATCGCTATGATGTTAGATAAGATTAAATCTAAAAAAGATGGTGCTAATAACTTTGAATTGACCATTAGAGCAATCTGGACTGACGTTAGTATTAATATTGATAAGAAAACTGGTCAGTACAGAATAAAAACTAAAAATGCCACGCTAACAAATAGCTCAGTTGATACACTGAACCAGTTAGTTGCTGATGGTGTATCAATGCGTGGTCCTAAATGGGCTAAGGCTTTCAGAACTGAGACCGAGGAAGAAGAATTTGACGCTGCCAAGTACGCACAAGGTCAAAAGAAACGTAATCCAGAGCGAATTAAATCTATGATTGCAGCATTGCAAGTTGTTCAAAAAGAATTAGAGGCAGAGGCAGCATTAGCTATCGCTGCGTAATGTTATAATATAATACTTTGTTTAACATTGGATAAGCACCCGATAGTATTCTGTCGGGTGTTTTCTCATGTTAATCTAAGAGAGAGGGAAAACATGAATATAGTTTATGAATTAGAACAAAAGGCAATTGCGTGTATTGAAAGATCTGATGCCGTAAAGTCTAGAGATTTGAGAGATAAGTATTATAATAAAGCTATAACTTATTGTGATTGCGTCCAATATTTTACTGACGATTATGATAAGCATACTTGTTTTGACCGATTAAGAAACGAAATAAATTAGAGAGGAGTATAACATGATTGAAGAAAACTTTAATGGGGCAACATTTCGCCTAGTAACTGAGGATGATATGCAACCAGTATCATTGAATGATCCGATAGAAAACTTTCGTGGCGAGCCAGACGTTTTGAGAAATGCGACTTGTCCTAGACATGGTGCGTCAAGTGGACACGTAAACGGCTACTATGCACACGTCTATGGTCTTAGATGGGTGGAGGTGCTTGACTACAATCAAGATTTGATGGTAGATTGTGAGGAAGATTTTATAGATGAAACTAATTTATAACGGTAAAAAGTGGGTGCTGTATGGTGACAATGGTAAAGTTATTGTCATCACACGCATCCGTGCAATCTGTGAAGGGATAATGAATAATGAAAGATCATAGTGTAATTTTAACTGGTTGGTATGAGACTGACAATGGTGCAGTAATGTTAGATGAAACTGGTAGCAGTCTCAATGAAATCGTGTGTAGATTGCAACGTAGGGATAGTGACTTCGGGCATACCGATATGGAACTTGAAGTGCATCTACCCGATGGTACTATAAAGTTTGTAGAGGATACCGTCAGTCGTATTGTGTCTAATAAGTGAAGGGTTTATGAACAATGTTAATGGATAAATTGCAAGAGTCTGAAAAGGCTCTGTCAGTAAAACGTGTTAAGTCATATAAAAGCCCGCCTAAACTTACACCTTTTTGGAAAAGGCAACTAGTGGCATATGCCTATGCTCAGGTTGCTCAAGCTGTAAAGATGGTGGATGAGTACGTGCTTGAGGGTACGTACTTTGATGGTAGTGATACCAAAACTGTAGAGATGTCTGGTGAAAGTCTGGCTGATATTGTATCAGCAATTAAACAGTCTGATCCAAACTTTGGTCTGTACAATATATCATTCAATGGTGGGTGGTTTGTCGCAGACTATAACGTGACTGCGGAAGTTCGCAGTTTAATTTAAACCCAAATTGTAGGAGATTTATTATGGGTAATTCTAAAAATGGTAATCGTTTTGATGTAGAAGTTCAAATTGCAGCTTGTCAAATGTACATGGGCAATCCATCTATAACTCAACAGGAAGTCTGTGACCACTTTGGTATGCACAGATCTGCGCTCATTCTGTGGCTTAGAAAGCATGGTTTCTCTTTAAAAGTTGCCAAGCGTCTACCTATGCCTACTAGAGCTGATAGAGTTGCTAGGAACTTCAAGGTGCTAAAGACTGAGCATAACAAGGTCAAGGCTGAGTTGATGCAGCTCAAGCAAGCTCAAAAGGATGACAATGCATGGCTTACTGGCAAGCTCAATGACTTTGCACAAGCCATAATCAATAAAAGCATGGGTGATGGGAGTAATTGATACATGAATATATTTGCACTGTCTCGGTGTCCGATGCAGTCAGCATGGTGGTTAGATGACATCCGTAAGAACAAGATGATTCTTGAGTCTGCACAGATGTTGTCTACCGCAGTGCGTCTACTGAGTGGCAAACCGATTGAAGTTAGGGTTAAGCATGGGTCAGGTATACGACTCAAAAAACACTGGCTTCTTCCTAATGAGGATATAAGTGAGATAGAAGAACCTGTCTCACTATTTAGTAATCTATTCTCAGATAGCATTTACAAGGTGGCTTATGCCAATCACCCTTGTACAATCTGGGCTAGGCAATCACGAGAAAACTTCAAGTGGTTGCTTAGTCATATGGCTCACCTATGGTTACAAAAGGGTGGTGAGCATTCATCAGCTAGACTTATTCCACAGTTGGATGAGTATAGTTTTACTGGATATTTTCCTAGTGAGGACTTGACACCGTTTGCTAACTGTGCTAGGAATTTAGAACGTGGAGTTGATTATTCAGAACATCCAGATGTGCATGAAGCATATCGTATGTATATGAATGATCGTTGGAAAGAAAACAATATTACCTTGACATGGCGTTGGGGTAGAGAGCCAGAATGGAGGAACTGACATGGCTAAATATTGGATTATGCCTCATGATATGGACAAGATTTCTGCATATAGTCAGCAGCTTGCTTCTCAGGTTGAGCTGTACAAAAACTACGATGTATCTACTCCTGAGATAAATGTACACTATGACAATACTAAAGAGCTTAGGTCTGGTGTTATCTATATCAATGAGGTTCGTTATTGGGTGTCTTCTCCGTCAGAAGTTGGCTTTGTTGTCAAACGTGATTGGTCTGCACCTGACGAGATTGACCCTGTGCTCAAGGCATGGGGCAACTATGAAGATGTAAACATGTGGAATAATGACCGTGATGATACACTAATCACATGGTTTGATCGGGCATTATCACAGGTAACTGGCGGTACTTTTGCAGTAAAACCTGAGATCAAGCATACAGTGCGTATGCGATGCTTCTCACCTCGCAGATCCAAACGGTTTGCACCTAAGATCACCATGTACCAATCTGCTCGTGATCGCTTTGAGCGTGAGCGTGAGGTTGCCATGAAGCCAGCTCGTGCATTTTCTATGATGTTTCCTGAGCTAGAACACAAACAAGTTATTGAACTCACAGATATGTACCTTAACAGGTTTGCTAAACGTGAGTTATTTATTAGGGAGGGTGCAGATGCCAAAGATTTTGTCAAAGCCTATTCATGGACGCAAGCCCCTACTGACAACATCAGTACCACTTATCAACGTAAGTCTAGTGCATCATCATGTATGCGGTATGACTTCGAGCACTTGCCTGTACATCCAGTCACAGCATACGCAAGTGGTGACTTCCAGATGCTATGGACAGAGGACTCAGACGGTAAGATCGCATCTCGTTGTGTGGTTCGTGTCATGCCTGACGGACAATACAGAGGCGGTCCGATTTATGGTGTGTCAGAGCAAGCAATAGATATGCTTGAGCATCACATCCTAGCTACACCCAATGGTGAGTATGGTGCTGATGATGCATGGGTAGGTGCTAGATTGCTACGTCAACCCACAGAAGATGATCCCGATGCTTTCTATGCACCGTATCTTGACCCTGAGCCACGCAGATTACATGACGATGGTGAGTACCTTGTTATTTCTGATGACGGTGAGATTAACGCTAGTGACTATCAAGGTGTACTCAATGCCAACGATTGTTACTGTGAGAATTGTAATTGTGGTTTGGATGAAGATGACTATTACTTTAGTGAGTATACTGACTGCCGATACTGCAATGACTGCTACTATGACGAGCATTTCTATTGTGAGTATGCAGATGCAGACTACCACGTTGATCAGTCTTACATGGTCTATGTACCTCATGGCACTAGATCTGGCTACACTGAGGAGCGTGTCAGTGACTGGGCTGTTGAGTATGGTGATGAGTTTATGTACTGTGATAATGATAATGAGTATTGGCACACTGATTTAGCTTACTTCTGTGAGCATGAGGATTGTTACATTAGTCAACGTGGTATTGATGCAGGTACTTACTTTATATCTGATTGGGATGGTGAGGTATATCCTGATGATCAGATGGCTATTACAGATACTGGTGATACTGTATCTATTGATGAGGCTGAAGGTGATGACCTTAAATATGATGAAGAAAATAATATATGGAAAAAGAAAGAGGAGAATGACTAATGCATAGTCTAGTAGAAATGTTGCGTTACAAACGCCCAGAGGGTAGTGCTACGCAGCGAGCTTTTTGTAAGAGGTTTCTCGAACCTATATTCGGTAAGCCTGACCAATTTGGTAATTATATCAAGATCATAGGTGATGAACCTAATCTATGTTTTACCGCACACCATGACACTGTGCACAAAGATGATGGCTTTCAAAAGCTAATCATTATGAATGATGTGATATCTATATCTAACCACTCTGACTCTAACTGTCTAGGTGCTGACTGTACCACTGGTGTATGGCTGATCCTCGGCATGATTGAGTTCGGTGTACAAGGTGTCTATGTTATTCATGCAGCAGAAGAATCTGGCTGTCAGGGTAGCTCTAATCTAATAATGTCTGAGCCTGATTGGTTGGGTCATATTGACGCAGTAATATCTTTTGATCGCAAGGGTCAGAACTCTGTGATCACACACCAGATGGGACTGCGTACTGCATCTGATAACTTTGCAAAATCTTTTGCAAGTGTTGTAAATATGCCACTACTACAGCCAGACAATACTGGCTCTTATACTGATAGCAATGAGTACTCAACAGTAGTATCTGAGTGTACAAATATCAGTGTTGGCTACTACAATCAGCACACTAAGAATGAGGTGCAAGACCTTGATTATGCTGATGAATTATTGATTGCACTGTGTCAAGCTGACTGGTCTGGTCTAGTGTTCGAGCGTGATGCATCCAAGGTCGAGGACTTGTATCAACGTAATGACAAGTACGGTTACAAGTATGATTACGATGATGATAATACTTTTGCTCTTGAGCAACTTATCATTGACTACCCAACTAGAGTTGCAGAGCTGCTTGACCAGTATGGATTTACTCCGCATAGTCTTATGGAAGAATGCCATATTGATGATATGTCTGCTTACTACAACTATTCAGACAATTACGGTAGTAATAAGTATTGGAAGAAATACATGTGACGACATGTCACACTTGATTTATCTGTAAAATAGTGTATTTTGTATACTTAAAGTATACTTAAAGTTTTTTAATATTTATAGTAGTAATATTATAAACTTTAAGTATAACTATAGGTTCCTTAGAGTAGGAGGTGCCTATGGAAGTAGATGACCCACATGATGACTGCTCACATTGGATAGGAAAGATATGAAATTTAATAAAGCTGTAGACAATTATCTCCACACTCGCCAGTTCTGCTCTCTCTCTAGTTCCTCCCAAAAGAACTACGAGTCGTGTCTACTAGCTTTCTGTCGTATGTCTGTTATGGGAAGACGACTTGGCAACATTCAGATAAACAAGCTGACCGTGCCGATGTGCTCTGAGATATACGATACTTGGGAACTGGAGACATCCACCTCGAATGCAAACCATAACGCTAGGGTGTTTTCAGTTCTCATCAATTATCTCATATCAATGGAGATACTACCGAATAATCCAATGGCTAGAGTTAAGAAACGTCAGAGCGAACCTCGGTCTGTCGTATGGACACATGATCAGGTACTATCATTTCTCGATACCGCCTTTACTAAATTTGAATGGCGTAACATCGGGCTGATCGTATTGATGTGCTATGAGTGGGGTCAACGCCCAATAGATATACGCAATCTAACTTGGGACAATGTTGACCTTGATGAGGGAGTTGTACAAATCAAACAAACTAAACGTGGAGCTGAGGTAGAATTACCGATACCACCCAACCTAATTGCCATGCTCACTGAGCAGAAGGGTGACTGGGACTTCCAACCGTATGTAGTTCCTCACCACAGAGCCTCAGACGGTGCCTACAGACCGCTAACAGTTTCCCAGATGACTGGACTACTGGCAGAGGTTAAGGCTATTGCTTGCCTTCCTGATGAGCTGAGAGTAGGTGATCTGCGTAAGACTGCTATTGTGCAAATGATTGAGAGTGAGGTAGATCATCTAGCAATTCAATCTGTGACTGGACACAAGAATGTCAGCAGTCTAAATCCGTATAATAAATTTAGTTTAAAAACCGCAAAGTCTGCATTGGAGAGGAGACAAAGGCAATGAAGAAGAAAAATGACAGAAGCATACCTGCCGCTACTTTTAGAAAGTATGGTAAGGCATTTGCTGAGGGTGTAATTAAAGATGAGTATGCAATGGAGCTATCAGCTCTTTTCTTTTTAATGGCTGCTGATATAGAGTTCCACGATGAGCTTAGTGAGGTATGGGATGACTGGTATGAAGGACCGATACATTAAGAACCCGATGGCAAAAGACCTTCGGCAACCAAAGTATAAACAACGAGCTATACCTGATCGAAAGAAAGGTGTAGTGCCTAGAAAGAAGAAGCATAAGGGAAAGGAGATAGAAGAATGATGTATGTTTTGATATGGATGCAACTGTTTAGCACACAGTCTGTTGAGCACTATCAACTTGGTACGTATGCCACTCTTGAAGAGTGTCAGATCGAATTGAGTAAAGCAGCTAAGATGATAACGCACAAGTCAGAAACAGTGGCTTGTCTGGAGGTGGATGTACAACAATGATCGAAGTAACTTACATTGATCATATGGGTAGTGACTTGTCTGTGGTCAATGCAGCCAGAGTTAGCTTTGGTAAAGAGTCAAAATGGATGCCACGAGTCCACACTGGTGAGCAGTTAGTGCTAGAACAGAGAGACACCAAACTAATATCTTATCTGGCTAGGCATCACCACAAGTCACCGTTCAACCACTGCTTTGTAAAGTTTCATGTTAAGGCACCAATCTTTGTAGCACGTCAGCTACAGAAACATGAGTACATGCCTTGGAATGAAATCAGTAGGCGTTACGTTGATACTGAGCCTGAGTTTTACAGACCGACTGCATGGCGTGGACGTAGTAAAGATAAGAAGCAAGGTAGTGATGGTACTGTTGATATATCATACAAAACTATTAGTGCTCTAGCCAAACACGAAGTATGGTGCATGAAAACCTATAGGCAATTGCTAGATGATGGTGTGGCACCTGAACAGGCACGTATGGTGCTGCCTCAGTCTATGATTACTGAATGGTATTGGTCAGGGTCACTGTATGCATTTGCAAAGATGTGTGGACTACGACTGAAGCCTGATGCTCAGTATGAGACTAGGCTTGTGGCAGAGCAGATAGAAAGTAAAATGATTGAACTATTCCCAGATTCATGGGTAGCATTGAGGGCATATAATGATACATAAAGAACACTATTGTACGACAAAAGGTCTCGGTTGGGCATTTTTAGCTTGCGTATTCTTTATACTTGGTATACCAGTGCTAATGTGGTTAGCTTTAGAGGGAGCATCATGGTATAAATTGTTTGACATGATGAATCCGCTATGGTAAAAGAAGAACCAAAAGAATGGCACATAGATCGTAAAAAGGGTATATCAAAAGAGATACGCCCTATGACTAAAGAAGAACGTGAGAGAGCCAAAGAACGAGAGGAGGCTAATAATGGCAAGCAACGATAATCCACATCTGGCATGTCCGTATGTTGAGTGTGGATCAAGTGATGCCTTTAACTGGAATGATGATGGCTATGGTCACTGTCACTCCTGTTCTAGGTCTTACCCAATGAAAGATATGCCACAGGTATTTGATTGGGTAAAAAGTGAGTATCCATTAAAGGAGAGGAGAAACCCTATGGATATAACAATTGCGTCCCAGACGCATGAGGGCATACGTGGGCTAGACGCTGACGTTGCTGAACTGTATGGCATTGCCTTGCAGATTGGTGACGATGGTAGACCAGTTAGGTATGCATACAAATACCCACACACTGTCAAGTATCGACTGGTAGATGATAAGTCTAAGTCTTGGACAAAAGATCGTGGCATGGGTATGAACCATTTGTTTGGTCCTGAGTTTAACGCAGGGACAAGCCAACGCATCTACATTACTGAAGGTGAGTTTGATGCTGCATCACTCTATCAGATACTTGGTAAGACATTTCCTGTAAAGTCATTGCCGTCTGCAAGTATCGGTGAGAAGTTTATTAAACACAACTACCTTTATCTGTCGTCCTTCAAAGAGATTATCTATGCAGGTGAATTAGATCCTGCAGGACGTAGAGCCGCAGATAAGTTATATCAAGCCTTTCCAGATAAGTTCTGGTATGTGCCGATGTCTAAGCATAAAGATGCTAATGACTTTTTACAAGCAGGTGATGGTAAAGACTTGATGTGGGCAGCTAAGAAGCCTCAACGATACAGCCCTGAGAACTTCTTCTGTTCTCGTGACGACTTCTCTCTTGCCTTACGCAACGAGAATCCATACGAGTATGTATCAACTGGTCATGCAGGACTTGATGAGAAGATCCGTGGCATGGTCAAGGGTGGCTTGACGTTTATCAAAGCACCTCGTGGTACTGGTAAGACTGAGGTGATCAGATATTTCGAGACTGGTCTATTATCTAATGAGAACGTTAAGATAGCATTGCTGCATATGGAGGAGATGAAGTCTACAACTCTTCGAGCTATGGCTACCTATCACCTTGGCTGTAATGTTAGAACTCATGAAGATGCTGACCGTAATGGCTATACCCTAGATCAAGTAGAAGAAGCAGCAAACAAGATTGCTGACTCAGAGAACAACAGAACAATTATCTTTGAGATGCAGTCTCACGATGATCCTCTGAGCTTGCTAGACTACACTCGAATGGCTGTAACTTCTTTCGGTGCAGACTATGTGTTTGTTGATCACGTCCAACGCCTAGCCTATTTATCTAACAGTGGTGTTGACGGTGCTACCAGTACATTGACTACACTTGGCTCAAGAATGGCTCAACTAGCCAAAGAGCTAAACATAGGTGTGGTATTTATATCACAGGTTAATGACGATGGTAGGACAAAATACGCAGCCTCTCTTGAAGAGGAGGCAATAATATGTATAAAGATCGAAAGAGATGTAGAATCAGAAGATGAGATACTGCAGAATACAACTGAGTTTATAGTTGATAAGAACCGACCTTTTGCTAAACTTGGCAGAGCAGGTTCAGTCTACTACGACCCAGAGACTACGATCTTATCTGAAGAGATTCCATATGAAAGGAGTGATATGGCAGCATGATTGTATTTGATGTAGAAGCTAACGGATTGTTGGACAAAGCAACAAAGATACACTGCCTGTCTTATAC
>BCSF01000740.1_pt1 | contig 11943 bp, 17 predicted proteins | sample 1016431 | NCBI WGS metagenome assembly BCSF01 (sample SAMD00045685;SAMD00045686;SAMD00045687;SAMD00045688;SAMD00045689;SAMD00045690;SAMD00045691;SAMD00045692;SAMD00045684;SAMD00045690;SAMD00045691;SAMD00045692;SAMD00045684;SAMD00045685;SAMD00045686;SAMD00045687;SAMD00045688;SAMD00045689, study...
CGCTGGTGTAACTTTTTACACTTACACACACTTAACAGCAGACAAAAACTACAGCGTTCAAAACATCGACGCTGTTAAGAGATTCAGCCAGCCTGGCTTTGTTATCAACTGTTCAACCGAATCTGTATCCGATGCTGTCAACAAACATCGAAAAGGACTTGATGTTGTTATTACTAACTCAGGTGTATTTAATCTGGCAGTTGCTGCAATTAAGGAGAATAAGACGCCGCTTGATGTTGTTTCAACGGACGACATCGCGCACGCTGTAAAGGTTATCCCTTGTCCTGAACAATACACAGACAGCGCAACATGTAAAACTTGCAAGTTGTGCGCTCGAGCTGGTCGAGACTTTATCATCGCGTTCAAGAAACACTGATGAGAAAGTTACTACGTGACTCGCTCGAGTTAGTTCTGTTCCTGGTCCCTACTATTGGCGCAGCTGCTTCATTAGTATTTAATCGCAATTCCTGATACTTAACCCTGGCAATCTGCCGGGGTTTTTTCATACTTAGTTATTGAGAATGATTCTCAATTGCAAGTCCAAGCTTATTGAGAATGAGAATCATTATCAGTAACAGGGCTTATTGAGAATGAGAATCATTATCAATAGCAGTAGTACATTTGTACTCTTCCTTATTGAGAATGAGAATCAATAGCAACAAGGACTACTATCACGGCCACGGGTCGGTACGGTCTGGCTTGCTGGCTGACTTAGATTGGTCGATATGGCACCGATTGGACCCATGTCAGTCAACCCAAAAGAGAAGTTCTACGGCCCGCTGAAGCAAGTAGCAGCACAGTACGTTCCTCTCCTGATGGCACGCATGACAGTTTTGCAGAAGCGTGCGAATAACGCGATCGAATTCCTTGAAGCAGACGAGGAGGTTGGAGCTGAACGTGTTGTAGCCGTGGCTCAGGCTCAGTCATCACTACACAAGTCAGTACTGGAAGCAGGAATGTGCCAATCATTGGTGGGTGCTTTTGCTGAGCTATTGGAGGCAGACTACCAACGCATCAAGGACTCCGCTTGCTTCTTCTTGAACGAAGAGGGAGACATGGAGTCCTTGTACGAAGAGGAGGACTGAGGCCACGGGTCGATCAGGTCTCGATCAGCACGTCTCCTGCGATCTTCTCAAGGGCCTGACAATACCCATCCCAGAACATGCGGTCATCATCGCTTTTGGAGTCCTTGTAGCGGTCCTTGGAGTACTCATACTCCTCGATGAACTCTTCGATGTTGATCGGAAGATACTCTTGCTTGGGGTCCATGTACTCGTGAGGAAGCAGGTAGTCGTCGTCAGTGGCTGTTGCTTGGAACATGATCCTTAAAGGGTTTCTAAAAGGGTAGAAGAAAAAGCCTCTTTAAAAACCTCTTTTAAAAGGTAATTAGAAAGACCCTCTACTGTTGCCATTTTGAACCACTTTTAAAACTGGTCTAGAACCGTTGTAGGCCCTTCAAGATCTGTGTGTATCTTCTGTTGGTCCTGATTCAACGCACAACGATGCAGATCAACGGCGAGCTCACTGGTTGGGTACCCAGCTTCTACGACAAGCCTGAGTACAACGGTGAACCGACTGACTTCCGTCTGAAGGTCCAGGTGGCTGATGCCCAGGATCTGGTGGATGAGATCAGCAAGGAGTACGACAAGGCGTGTGAGTGGTACGCCGAGCAAACGGGCAAGCGTCGGTTCTTCGATGCTCCGTTTGAGATGAACAGCGATGGCTCAGCAGTGATCAAGCTGACTGCCAAGCTGGCGTATGAGGAGTTCCCGTTCCCTGTGGTGGACTCTGAGCTCAATCCGATTGCTCGTGACCTGTACCTCAAGCCTGGTACCAAGGTCATCGTCCACGCAGAGCCCACGTATCACCCTCGTAAGGCCATGAAGGGTGGCATGAGGCTCAAACCCTGCGGCATCCAGGTCATCGAGGCTGTGACGGCTTCTGGGCGTGACTCAGGGGGCAAGGATGTCAGCCAGATGTTCACCAAGGTGGATGGCTTCAAGCAAAGCCAGCCCAAAGTTCAGGAACTTGCTACTGTCGGAAGCGAAGATCCTGATTTCTGATACAGATGGCCCGACGATTTCACAAGTACGGCAAACGTCGCGCTGACGGATTTCGATCGGGCTTTGAAGGCAAGGTGGCAGATGATCTAACTGCCAACGGTGTGTACTACGAGTATGAGAAACACAAGTACAACCTTGTGATCCCACGTAGCTACACACCTGACTTTGTCCTTGCCAACGGTGTCGTGCTTGAGGTCAAGGGGTTCTTTGACGCTGAAGATCGCAGGCTCATCAAGCTGTTCCGTGAGCAGCATCCTGATGTAGACATCCGCATGGTGCTGCAGAAGCCGCATCAAAAGCTCCAGCGTGGTGGTCGTATGGACTACGCAAGCTGGTGTGACAAGCACAATGTTCCCTGGTGTGAGGGACCTGCCTTGCCACGAGACTGGACTCTGTTATAGTTCGCTCGGACAAGAAAGGACTCCAGCCTCCAGGGACGCACTCTCTGGAGGTTTTTTATGTCCCACGTTGTCGGAAGAACAAGCTGCCCACTGTGCGGCTCACGAGATAACGTGGCTCGTTATGAAGATGGTGGTGAGCACTGCTTCACACCTGGCTGCAACTATCACGTTTCTGGTTCATCTTCCTTCCAAATGTCCAAGCCTCAACATGCAGACCATCAAGAGATTGAGCCCATCCTGGGCACGTACACGGCTATCGACTCTCGCAAGATCCCTAAAGACACGAATCAGTTCTTTGGGTACTTCAAGGGCCGCTACGGAGACTCTGACGCCTACTTCTGGCCGATCTACGACAAGGAGCGTCGGCTTTCCGGCTACAAGATTCGTAAACCTGGAAAACAGTTTATTCAGCACGGGTCCAATCCTGACCATACCTTTCTCGGCCAAGAGAAATGGAGTTCCGGAGGAAAGCTTCTCGTTGTATTTGAGGGGGAATACGATTGCCTTTCCTATGCAGCAGTGCGCAAGACCTGGCCGTGTGTATCGCTACCGAATGGTGCTGACTCTGCGGAAAGGGCCGTACGAGCAAATCTCGATTGGCTTCTGAAGTTCGAGGAGATCATCCTGTGCTTTGACAACGATGAGCACGGGCAGAAAGCAGCCAAGAAAGCGATCCAACTGCTGCCACCACGTCGAGGCAAGATCGGCACTGTTGAGGGCTACAAGGACGCCAACGAGGCCCTGGTGGACAACAACAGCAAAGCCATCATGCAGATGGTGTGGACAGCCACGGAGTACGAGCCTGATGGCATTGTCAGTGGCTCCACGCTGCTCAAGGCTGTGCTCGAGGACCCCAAGGTCGACAGTGTCGAGTATCCCTACGCCTGCTTGAACGACAAGCTGCATGGTTTGAGAGCGGGTGAGCTCGTGACCGTGACGGCTGGCACAGGCATTGGCAAAAGTACGTTTGTATCAGAGGTGGCTTATGACCTCCTGGTTCGCCAAGGAGAGACGGTGGGTTACGTGGCTCTTGAGGAAAACATCCGAAGAACTGCGAGACGCTTCGTTGGAATGGAGCTCAACTACCCTATTCACATTGACCGTGGCATCTTTTCAGACGACCAAATTGAAGAAGCTTTTGAGAAAACGCTTGGGACTGGTCGTCTTTACCTTTACGACCATTTCGGCAGTCTTGACCCTACCGTTCTTCTTAATCGTGTACGGCACCTGGTTACTGGCTGTGGTTGTAAGTGGATTATTTTCGATCACCTTTCAATTCTGGTATCGGGTCTGGAGAACGGGGATGAGCGTCGAGCCATCGACCAGACCATGACCCAGCTCCGAAGCTTTGTTGAAGAAACAGGCTGCGGGATGTTGTTGGTGTCACACTTACGTCGACCTCAGGGAGACAAGGGCCATGAGAATGGAGCACAGACGACCCTTAGCCAGCTTCGTGGCAGCCACTCTATACCTCAGCTTTCTGATGTATGCCTTGGCTTGGAGCGGGACCAACAGAAAGATGCCACAGAAGGGACTACGATTCGAGTCCTCAAGAATCGATTCACAGGTTGGTGTGGAGTCGCAGGTCAAGTGAATTATGAGGAAAATACAGGCAGAATGTTGGAGCTAAAAAGCACTAACAGTAAGAAAACACTCGCTGATGATTCTTTTGAAACCGACTTTTGATGTCCATGTAAGGAGCTTGAACGCCACCAAAGCTTCTGTGTTTGCTGCGTCCGAACGTGGTAAAGCTGTCTGCAAACCTTTCTTCAAGTCCAATGACTTCTGCTACACAGTCAACAAGGAAGACATCGACCCATTCATTGACCACTGTGAAGCACAAGGAATTAGTTTCTACATCGACGATGACGTTCGATGTGGAGACGAACGCGCTGAAGCCTAGAGAGGTCACGAAGATCCACTGCTGTGCCATCTCACAGCACGGAGAGACCAAGCTCTACAAGGATCCTCAGGAGTGGTTGCCGCTCCTCGAGGAAGCTGATGTGATTGCTGGACACAACGTGATCCAGTACGACATCCCCGCAATCCAGAACCTGTACCCAGACTTCAAGCCCAAGGGCCTGGTGCTCGACACACTGATCCTGTGTCGCATGGTGTATCCCAACCTGCTTGACCTTGACTTCAAGAAGAAGTGGCCTGGGATGCCGATGCAGATGTACGGCAGGCACAGCCTTGAGGCGTACGGGTTCAGGCTAGGTCACAGCAAGAGACACGCTGACATGACTGACTTCAGCGAGCTGACGGAAGAACTTGCAGAGCGATGCGTCTGCGATGTTGAATTAAACGTTAAGCTTTTGGAGCGCCTGAAGCCGCAGATCGAGTCCTATCCCTGTGCTGTCAACTTGGAGATGGACTTCGCAAGTCTCATCGCCAAGCAAGAAAAGTCAGGTTTTCCCTTTGACGTTCGGGAAGCACTGGTTCTTGAAGCCTCGATCAACGACAAACTGAATAATCTCAACGAACGCTTGCGACAACGGTTCCCGTTTGTTGACGGAGGTATCTTCAAGCCCAAACGTGACAACGCCAGACGTGGCTATGTCGCTGATGCACCAATGACTCGGTTAACTGAGTTGAACCCCAATTCAAGGGATCACATCGCTTGGGTGCTACAGAATCACTTGGGTTGGCAACCTGGTGACTTCACCGATACGGGGAAACCCAAGGTGGATGAAAAGATTCTGTCGAAGATTCCTGGAGCTGAGGATTTTGTTTCACACCTCACCCTCCAAAAACGCCTGGGTCAACTGAGCACTGGCAACAATGCTTGGTTGAAACTGGTTGAGTCTGACGGTCGTATTCACGGCAGTGTGATTACGGTCGGCTGCGCCACGGCTCGCTGCAGCCACGTCAACCCCAACATGGCTCAATGCCCGGCCGTCAGGTCCGAGTTGGGCACCGAATGTCGGTCGCTGTTTGTACCTGACGTAAACCCGAAGGGGCGGTTGAGGAAGACCCGCAAACAGGTTGGCGTGGATCTCAGCGGCATCGAGGCACGCTGCTTGGCGCATTACTGTTGGCCCTTCGATGGGGGCAAGTTCGCCAACGAGGTGTTGCACGGTGACATCCACACTGCAAACCAAAAGGCTGCTGGTCTCACGTCACGAGATCAAGCCAAGACATTTTTCTACGCGCTGATGTATGGAGCGGGTGCAGAGAAGATCTCTACTATCACAAACCAAGACGGCGCAAAACTGAAACGTAAGTACTATAAAAATATGCCAGCGTTGGCTGAGCTCACAAAGCGAGTCACTGACAAGGCTGAAAAGGAAGGCTACGTCAAAGCTCTTGACGGTCGCAGGATACAGATCAGGTCATCACATAGTTCACTTAACTTCCTTCTGCAATCTGCAGGAGCACTAATATCAAAGGTTTGGTACATCAAGTGCTACGAGTTGCTCCAACAAGAGGGACTTATTTATGACAGACACTGGTCTTTTCTCGCTCATGTTCATGACGAAATACAGTTCTCGGTCGATGAACAACACGCAGAACGACTCGGACAACTCGCAGTTGAGGCTGCAGCTCTCGCCGGAGAGGCTCTCGGACTCCGAATCGAAATCGCTGCCGAGTACAAAGTCGGAAACACCTGGGCCGAATGCCACTAAGGTTTGCACCGTTTGCAGGGAAGAAAAGCTTCTGACTGCGTTCGCCAAGGACAAGCAGAAACCAGATGGCCTCTACCCGCACTGCAAGATCTGCAACAACCTCAACGCTCGCAACCGCAAACGACTCAGACAGCTCCACAAAGAGCCTGAGGACAGCCGCTGTGAGTGCTGTGGTGAGGTGAAGAAGCTTGTGCTTGACCATGATCACCAAACCCAGGCCTTCCGAGGCTGGCTCTGTGGTGACTGCAACATGGCTCTTGGCAAGCTGGGGGACGATACACAAGGCGTCCTCAACGCTCTGGATTATCTGGAGCGCAAGAATATGCTCAATGCAGAGTTTTACGGAGGACTCAAGGATGACGTGGGGACTGTTTGACGCAGACATGCTGCTGCACAAAACAGTTGCAAGCTGCGAACGTGAGATTGAGTGGATGCCAAACGTCATCACAACTCACATCTTGGTCAGCGAAGCTCAGCAAATGTTTCGAGAGATTGTCGCCAAACTTCAGCGACAGGCCAAAGCATCCCGAATAACCCTGTGCTGGACTGCAGAGTCAAATTTCAGGCTCAAGGTTGACAGCACCTACAAGGGCAATCGTCGAGGCACTCTGCACCGTCGTAAGCCTGTGGGATACAAGGCCATGCGTCAGTGGGCAGAGGAAGAGTTTCCTTCTGAATGCTGGTACGACCTTGAAGGTGACGATGTCCTGGGCATCCTCGCCACTCGCAACCCAGACGAGGCTGTCATTTGGTCTGGTGACAAGGACCTGATGCAAATCCCTGGAGCTCACCTCAACGACGCTGGTGAGATTGAAACTGTTTCTCAACTTCAAGCAGATGCATTTTTCTATCGTCAGATTCTTACCGGTGATACCACTGACGGCTATCCTGGTTGCCCTGGGTGCGGAAAGGTTTCAGCAGCAAAGCTGGTACCAGAAGAAGGCTTTACAGAGGCCACCGCATGGAGAGCTGTAGTCAAACAGTTTGAAAAGAAACATCTAGGTGCTGACTACGCTTTAAGACAAGCTAGGCTGGCCCGCATCCTCCGCGATTCTGAGTACCAACTCGATGAACTTCAGTTATGGACACCTCCAACGATCCAATACGACCAAGCCACTACGGGTGCGGTGAAGATGTAATTGAGTGTATTGATTACATCGAAAGCCACGCCCTTGATTTTCTTGAAGGCAACGTAGTCAAATACGTCACCCGCTACCAAGAAAAGAACGGTCTTGAAGACCTCAAGAAAGCTAAGTGGTATCTTGAACGCCTCATTCAACGGACCGAAAAATTTGAAGCCAAACGTTTCAACCGGATTTACCAAACAATTCTCGAGAATCGCGATGACCCTGAATTCGAATGCCTCAATAGTGAAGCATTGGATGGATCGTGCGGAACAACTGACTGATCCGGACAGTGAAGCTCAACTAAGATATGTCGAGGAGGAGTTCTACGAACTCATCAATGCCTGGAACTTCGAGGCACGTCCCGACGTTATTAAAGAAGCTTGCGACCTTCTTTGGGTTGTTTATGGTCTTCTACATACTATGGATGTCGATCCAGACCAAGCCTTTGACCGGATCGCGGCGTCGAACTATTCCAAATTCCCATTTACAAAGGTTGATGGCAAGGTCCAGAAAGGACCTGACTATGAACCCGCCAACCTGACTGATCTCTGACTCTGATGAATCCTGCAATTGCAATGACGGGCCGCGTCGAAAGCTGGCTCGACAACCCCACGCGCCGTTACCCGATCAGCTGCACGGTGTTCGTCGTGGAAGACACGATGGATGAGCACCCTGATGGCTTGGAGGGTGCGTTCACCTTCTGCTCCAAGGCTCTTCGTTACGGTGCTGGCGTTGCTGTCCACCTGTCGAAGCTGCGTCCAAGGGGCACAGAAAACAAGCACGGCATGATCAGCTCTGGTCCGTGTGGATTCATGGAGATCTTCTCCAAGTTCAATGAGATCCTTCGTCGCGGGGGTCAGTACCGTAATGGCGCGATTGTTGCGCACCTCGACGCGGACCATAAGGACATCATTGAGTTCCTGAACTACGACCGTGCTCGTATCCCCTGGCTCAAGCGTTGTGTCAACGTGGATCCGACGATCCTGATGTCTCAAGACTCTGAGAAGCTCGAGGCGATCATGGCTGCCGCTCGTCGTGGTGACGTGTGGATTGTCAAGAAGCAGTACGACGCAAACAACGAACGGATCTACTCCAACGTTTGCCAGGAGATCCTGCTCAAGAGCCGTGACACCTGTCTGTTGAACCACATCAACCTTGGCGTCACCAAAATTGAGGACATCGAACAGGCATTTGTCGATGGCATGAAGTTCTTGTGCGAACTGTACGAGAAGACTGGTGTCGACGAATCTGGTATCTACTCTCGTAAAGACAACCAGGTCGGCCTGGGCGTGCTTGGCCTTGCAAACCTGCTTGCAATTGAAGGTGTTACTTATTCTGACTTTGTCGATGCTCTGCGCCGGTCCAACCTTCTCCTTCCTAGCTCAGATACAAAAGCTGACCAAATCGCTTCCGCGCTCCGTAAGGGCTTTCAGGCGGCGTCTAAGGTGGCAGATGAGTACCAAATGTCCAGAGCGTTCACGGTGGCTCCCACTGCGTCTTGTGCGTACCGCTATGAGGACCGTGAGGGCTACACCACAGCGCCTGAAATTGCTCCGCCGATCTCGCTGGAAGTAGATCGTGATAGTGCAACTCTTGGTGTCCAAAGTTACAAATTCAATCCCAAATGTGAGACCGCTGAAAAAGTTGGTTGGGATGTTTTCTTTGAACTCAACAGTGAGTGGCAGCGTTTGATGAATTCAACTGGAAAAGCTCACGCAATTTCCATGAATTGGTGGTCAGATATGACAACCATGGACCGCAAATTTATGTCACGATGGATTAACTCGCCCCTGAAGAGTTTGTATTACTCCCTCCAAGTAATGGAGGATATTCAAGACAAATCAGATGCTTATACAGCACTGAAAGATATTGATGTTGACGACTACATCAATTCCATCCTTGAAGGGGCGGACACTGCACCAGAATGTGATTGCGCCGAATGATGAATCCGTATCAAAAACTGCTCCAGCGAAAGCGTACCTGGACTCCTGTTCAGCAAACCAAGGGTAAACTCAAAGAGGGTGCGGAAGAGACAATCTTCCGTGCTCTCGCACTCCGACAACTTGAGTTGCCCGTTGGCGAATTCATCAGCGATGCTCTCAAGTCTGAAGTGCCTGAAGCTGCTCGTGAGCTTCTCATCGACAACATCAAAGACGAGGAGAAACATGACATCGCACTCGGATATGCTGCAGCAGCGTTGGGTACTGACCCAAAAGCTGAAGCGGAAGCACGACGCTTTAAAGAGGCTTGGGAAAGCCATCCAGACCACACCGTACTCAAAGCAATGGTGGCTGAGAGAGCTCTCTTCTTCGTGCTCCTACCGTTCTTTCGCTTCTGTGGAGACAGCGGACTGAGGACCGTTTCAAGCGACATCTCTCGTGACGAAACTATCCATGTCAGTGCTAATTCCCTGGTCTGTCGTGAGCTTGGGTTGTCTGTCAGCCCGTCCCTCGACAAGCTGCGGAAAGCCACGATCAACTGGGTCATGCAGCCCCTGGGTAAGTCTGAGGACAAGTACCTGGACAAGCAGTTCTGGCTTGATCAAAGCGACAGTTTGATGTATGCAGGTAAGGCCGAAGGTCTTATCGAGACCAAGCGTTCTCGTATGCCTGCGTTTTTTGAGATGAGTAACTCCGACCTGCCTAGCTACGCATGACATTCCGTATCCCAGATCCCAACGCAAAATTCATTGATCCAGAGTTTTATACAAACCCCAATGACATGCGTTGGTCTGGGGTCGAATGCGAATTTTTCTGGATTGCTGCAGCAATTATTAGTACAGCAGCCGCAGCCGCAGCAGAAGCAAACCGTCGCAAACAACAACGAAAAGCAGAAAAAGAAGCTCGACGAGCACAGGCTGAAGCTGCTGAAGCACAACGTCAGTTTGAAGCACAACAACGTGCGGCTGAGGAAGCTGTTGCTTCTCAACGCGCAGCAATGGAAGCTGAAGCTGCTGAGCAACAAAAAGTAATTAAAGAACAAGAGCGAATTGCTGCTGAAGTTGCAGAGCAAGCACGAGTTGCTGACATTGTTGGAAAACGCACAGTTGCACAATCTGAAGTAGAAGCACAGCGTGAGATCGCTATTGCAGACCAACAGCTAGCTGAGCAACAAGCAGCACAAGCTGCTGATCAAAAGGTTGCAGGATCCACAGTAGGTAAGCCAGGCATTGCCCGCACAAAGGTTACGGCTCCTGTCCCTGGTGGCTACGGTGGTACCGAACAAACCAAAGTTAATCCGACCGGACTGAATATATGATTCCCTACATTGATCCAGACATTATCAAATATTTAGAGGATATGTACCCTGATAAGGCTCCTGATCTTAGTATGGAGGAGAAAACTATTTGGTATTCTTCTGGTCAAGTATCAGTTGTACGCCATTTAAAAGAACAATTTAAACTTCAAGAAGAAACCAAGTACGACTGACGTGTTATGGCTTTCCCGTATTTAGCTGCAGCTACCACGCTTCTTGCGGGTGCCAGCGCCTACTCAGGCTACAAGGCTGCAAAGGCAGCACGAGAACAAGCAGCAGCTATGCGGAAGCAAGCAGCGGCCACTCGTGAATCTTCGCTGCGAGAAGTAGCGCAGATGCAGGCAGACGCAAAGCAACGTGCTTCGCAGTTCCAAACGCAAATTGAACAGAGTCGAGCTGCTACTGCACAGCGAGCAAAGGAAGCTGAGCAAGCTGCAACACAAGCTCGTGCTCAGATTGCACAGCAGAAAGCCTCGTCTGCTCTGGCTCTTCAACAACAACAACTGAGCTCTGCAATTCAAAGGCAGCAAGCGAAAGGGGCTAAGGTTGGTACACCTTCACGCCGTCGGGTTGGTACCCCAGGAGCTCTTCGTACTGCTGTTGAGGCAGAGTCTGCTCTGGCTTTTGGCGGCAAGGGAACAACTAGCACTACTGGAGTGGGTGGTCTGAATGTCTAATGCTGCGGCTCGTTACTCGGCCCTAGAGCCTGAGAAGACAATTTATCTTGACCGTGCAATTGAGTGCAGTAAATACACTCTGCCGACTCTTATCACCGATAACGATCGCAGCACAGGTAAGAACTTTTACACAAAGATTCAGACTACATACCAAGGGCTTGGAGCTCGCGGTGTGAATAATCTTGCGAGCAAACTTCTCATTGCTCTTCTTCCTCCTAACCAAGCGTTCTTTCGTCTCTCTGTAGATGACATCAAGCTGCAACAAGAGCTTGATAACTACAAAGAACTGCAGTCACAGTTTGATCAACAACTGTCGCTGATGGAACGCACCGTCATGCGTGACATCGAGGAGTCTGGTGATCGCACTGCACTGTTCGAGGCACTGAAGCACCTGATCATTGGTGGCAACGCCCTGATGTATGTGTCGGAAACTGGCACCAGGGTGTATCCCCTCAAGTCGTTTGTGCTGAACCGTGACCCAGAAGGAAACGTTCTGGAAGTTGTGGTGCGTGAAGAGGTCAGCCCTGACATCCTCCCTGAGGGCACAGCACCCAAGACTGTTGAAGGTGGGTTCCAGGACAAGTCAACGTTCCTCTACACCCACATCAAGTGGGACTACGAAAAGGATCGCTGTACGTGGCAGCAAGAGGCGTACAAGAAGCCTGTAGGCAAGCAGGGCTCAGCAGAGATTGAGAAGAGCCCTTGGATCCCGCTTCGCATGTTCCGCGTAGCTCATGAATCCTACGGTCGAGGATATTGTGAGGAGCTCCTGGGAGATCTGAAAAGCCTTGAGT
>BCSF01000741.1_pt1 | contig 11942 bp, 27 predicted proteins | sample 1016431 | NCBI WGS metagenome assembly BCSF01 (sample SAMD00045685;SAMD00045686;SAMD00045687;SAMD00045688;SAMD00045689;SAMD00045690;SAMD00045691;SAMD00045692;SAMD00045684;SAMD00045690;SAMD00045691;SAMD00045692;SAMD00045684;SAMD00045685;SAMD00045686;SAMD00045687;SAMD00045688;SAMD00045689, study...
AGCTGCACTGCCCTGCGAGACTGAGGGTTTTCTGCGTCTGCGAGAATAGAGTGGAATGTGACGCGTGCGAGTAGTGATTCTGTCTTGGGCCCCAGGCGCCCCCCGATTGTCTCACATTGTCTATCATTGTCTCCGATTGTACCTGCAGTGTCTCAAAATGTAAAACGCCCTCACTCGCTTACGAGAACTCACGAGCTGTACATTAGCCAGCTCACACGTTACAATCAAGAAGGCGCTCTCATCTGTAGGGATCCCAGCCCCGGGAGGGAAGAGGGGTTGAGAGAAGGAGAGAGAAGTCGCGGTAGTGCGGCGATCAGCGCAGAGTCCCAGAATCGGAGTGTAAGTCGCGAGGGCTGAGGGTATAATACACGCGGAGAGAACGGATGGACTTGACTCTAGCAGAAGCGGACGCGATCATCGCGTACACGGGATTGGGTGCCGTCTTGGCGTTACCCCACTGGGTGGTCGTCCCTTATGTCATGGCAGGTCGGTCTACTACGGGTCGCGCGAGTTTTGTCGTCATGACTCGTGACACACCTTTCAACTCGAAGGAGAGTGATTGATGGATGCTTTGTTGGTGCTGGCTTTAGTTCTGGGTGTTCCGCTTTTGGCGACTGCTTTCATCGTTCGAGAGGCGGAGCTGTACAAGGAGCGGGAGCGGAATCGAAGGCGCTAATGGACTTGCTCATACTAGTCACTTATGTGGTTGTCATTCCACTCATGGTCTACTACCACCGGTGCAAGTAGAAAGTTGTGTAAGTCACAAAGGGTAAGTGTATAATACAAGCGAATCAAGCCTGGGGAGGCACAATGAAAGTAGAAGTTACTAAGAAGTACCGGCACGGCAAGACCTATGTCTCAGGCGAGCTCGAGGGCGTAAGCTTTAGCACGCGGGACCCCAGTGTCGAAGTCGACGCGATCGTCTATCCCAAGATCGATCGGGCTCTACTCATGTTCACTGAAGCAGGTGACCGGGGTGAACTGCTCCTCCAGCTCAATCTCACTGAAGCTCAAGTCGACCACCTGAGGGACTTGCTCTATGAGGTGAGCAAGCAGATGATGGTGGATCGGAACCGGCGAGAGTTGGAGGAAGGTCACGCCCGGCAAAAGCGTGTAAGTCAAGAAGCGGCGGATTATAATAGGGGTGAAGATAACGGAGAAGATGTTATGGAACCCAAGCTCTACTCTTTCAAGTTCCACCGCAACAAGTACGGGGATGTGGGCTTCAACCAGATCATGGCTCCAAGCCTTGAGCACGCCATTGAGTTCGCCAAGGATGAGTTCGAAGGACCGGACTCACCACACAAAGTGGATGTGAGCACCTTCAAGGTGGTCAAGGATGTGAACGCTTACTACAACTCTTTCCCACTGATGGACTAGTTGTGTAAGTGCCGAGAAGGCCTGGTATAATATAAGCGAAAAGAACACGGCCTGGGGAGGCAAAATGGACTACGATCCGCTTGGAGATGGAGGTGTTCCTCACGTCGGTGTTGGTCCCAAGTACGCTCTGGCATTTGTCGATGCCTCGTACGGCGATCGAAGAATGGAGCTAGTCGTCAGAGAAGAGGATGCCGAACTGGCTCGCGAGGTGATGAAGAAGGTGCGAAAGCAAGGCCAGGTATCAGGTGTGCAACCGACTCGACAAAAGTTTGATCCACGTGATGTTACCACTAGAGAAGAGCTAGAGAGGATGTTAAGAACATGAAAAATTGTGTAAGTGCCGAGAAGGCCTGGTATAATATCCACGTAAAGAACAAAGCCTGGGGAGGCAACATGGTTCAAGTTCAAACTCACAACGACACAAACATCAACGTTGGTGGCACCTACAATGTGGGCTACCTCAACAATCTGGAAGGCCAGCAACTGGTCGAGAAGTTCGGCGAACCCCTGCTCGGACATCCCGAGGACAAGGTCGAGTTCGAGTGGAACCTCCTGATCGAGGGCAAGCCGGTCACGATCTACTCGTGGAAGAACTACGGTGAGAAGTCGTTCGAGCAGATCCGGGTGTGGAATGTCGGAGGTCGAATCGATGATAACCCGGATTGGCTCCTCCGTCAGGTCGGGCTCCGGGTCAGTGAGTCACCCAGCTTTTGGTAGTTGGTGTAACTCCACCGGGTGGTGGTTATAATATAAACGAAGAAAGGAACTAAGCGATGAATCAGGAACAAGAGCTGTGGTTTATCCTGATGTTTTCACCTTTCATCGTGTGGTTCTGGATTGAGGTTGCTAAGTCGAATGGTGTAACTTGGTCTGATATTCCATATTATGCGCTATGGTTTCTTTTCTGGCCCGTGTTGTTTCCCGTTTTGTATGTCTGGGCTATAATCACTGGACCGGAACTACCAGGGCTTAGACCAGCCTCTTCCATTCCAGACAATTTGTGCAAGTGTAAGTGTAAAAAATAGTTTTGCTGATCTGATCAGAAGAACTTTGTGTAAGTCGTAAAGCCTAGCTGTATAATGAAACGTAAATAACAAGCCTGGGGAGGCACAAACATTGCGACTCAAAACTCAACACGCTAACATCGAACGAGGATCCAACATCCTCAGCATTCAGGTCCCGGACGCGCTCAAGCGTCGCTGTAAGACCGGAATCAAGTTCATTGACGACGCCTTTGGCGGCAAGGGCATGACCCCATCGGTGGCCACGCTCTTTACCGGAACGCCTGGTGCGGGCAAGACCACGCTCATGCTCCAGCTGGCTGACAGTTTAACTCGTCAAGGCCATGTCTGCCTCTTCAACACGGCAGAGGAATCGCTCTACCAAGTGCGTGGCACGGTGGATCGGCTCAACCTTCGGAACGGCTTTGTCTGTGGTCAGGACAACCATGTCCCAACCCTACTCAAACATGCTGATGAGCTTCGCGAGGCTAACCCTGGCAAGCAGTTCTTCATGATCATCGACTCACTCCAGACTCTGGATGATGGTCACTTCAATTCCGGTCGAATCACGACGGCAACGGCCGAACGGTCACTTGAGATGATCACGGACTACTGTAAGGAGCACTTCGCTATCGCCATTGTGGTGGGCCAAGTGACCAAGTCCGGCAAGATGGCTGGCTCAAACAAGCTCAAGCACATGGTTGACGCTCACTGTCACCTGCGGATTGAGGACAGCGAGAAGTCCGAGTTCTTCCAGTACCGGGTGTTCGAGGTACCCAAGAATCGCTTCGGTGGTGCGGGTCACGGATACGTGCTGGACATGACGGCTCGCGGTCTTCGGGAGTACGGCATCTTATGATTCGGTTGGTTGGCTCCCTGCCCGAGAGGCTCTATGTAGCAGTCTCGGGTGGGGCGGACTCGATGGCGGTCTTGGACTTCTTGACTCGCACTAAACGTGACATTCGGGTCGTGCATGTCAACCACGGAACAGAACACGCGCAAGAAGCAAGCGCAATGGTAGAGGAACACTGCTGGAACAAGGGATACAATCTCAAGACGTTCGAACTGGAACGAGAGAGGGATCCCAAGGAATCGATGGAGGAGTACTGGCGCAATGAACGTTACAGAATCTTCAGCGAGCTCAATGGTCCAGTTATCACATGCCACCACCTTGACGACGTCATCGAGTGGTACCTCTTCAGCGCAATTCACGGGGAAGCAAAGATCATACCTTACGAGAGAGGCAACGTGATTCGACCCTTCCTCCTAACACCACGTCAAATCTTACGTCGCTGGTGTGAAAGAAAGAATGTCCCCTTTGTTGAAGACCCGGGTAACAGAGATGAACGCTACATGCGAAGCATTATCCGGCACGAGATTCTTCCCCAGGCACTTCGTGTCAACCCGGGTCTTCACAAGGTGGTCTTTAAGCTCGTCAAGCAAAAGTACGCTTTGGTGTAAATGTGAAGAACAAGGTGTATAATAATAGCGAATCAAAGGAAAGGTTACGGGGGATTAGCTCAATTGGTCAGAGCACTCGACTCATAATCGATAGGTTCTGGGTTCAAGTCCCAGGTCCCCTACCAAACGCGCCCTTAGCTCAGCTGGATAGAGCAACGGCCTTCTAAGCCGTGGGTCAGAGGTTCGAATCCTCTAGGGCGTACCAACAGACCTGAGCATGTCGCTAAACTGCTCACCCAGGAGGGGAGCGACCAGAGAGGTCAACCTCCGTGTAGCTTTGGCGAGCTGAAGGTATAATCAGATCGGAGAAGAAAAGATGGCTAAGACTTACCTGGTTACTCTGGCCGATGGCGTCGTACATCTCAAGACTGGCTCGCTCGATGAAGCGAAGGCAGCAAGCGACGTACTGGATCAACAAGGCAAGCAAAACTCGATTGGCTCCTACACTCTAACTACGGTTAGCTCTCAGGTCAAGCCTAAGTCGAAGCCCGTCTTCAACGACCTAGCACTATTCGGAGAGCTATCTCCGTTCGCATTCTAAATGTAACGTGCAAAGTCATAGTGTACAATACTCTCGAAGATAACAAGGAGCTCCTCATGGATCCCAATAAAGTTCACGTCGTCAACGCTTTCACTGGTCACGTCTACGGGTCGTTTGACCTGGACATCGACGCTCGGCAGTTTATGAGGAACAACCTTCTCAAAGAGACCACTGCTCCTGTCAACGACGACCACGTCGTCCCAAGGATCTTTGTCTACGACGCACGAGGTGCTGAGACTAGCTCCTTCTAGGTGTAAGTCTCAAAGCTGCCAGTTATAATAAGAACGAATCAAGCCTGGGGAGGCAACATGGAATATATCGCAATCATCGCTGACGCTCAAGAGCACGACATCGAGAGCTCGGAAGAGTTGGTTCAACTTCACAAAGACGACGCGTTGCCTGAGAACTCGAGCGTGTTTCGCTTCACTCTCGACACCGACACTCCGGAGCTCCCGATCCTGGTGGCACACGGCTACTTCTTCGAGAACGATTGGTCCGCTGATGGCACGGTCTCCTACGTGGGACCAGTTAGCGAGGTGGAATAATGCCGCGGCCTAACAAATATCTCTACCTCTGGGTGGTCCAAGGCAACTACGGTGGCCATGGGTGGGAGGACCTGGCGGAGAGCGAATCCTACCAGGAAGCTCGCTATAACCTCAAGGAATACCGCATCTCAAGCGGGCCGGCTCCACATCGGATCATTCAGCGACGTGAGCCTAACCCGGCATACTTCGAATCGAGGCGGGAGCTCTGGCTCCCTGTGTAACTTCCCGAGCCACCGTCTATAATAAGAACGTAAAGGCGTTAAAGGGAAGAAGATGAATCGCATTCCACCTGGATATCATGTTATAGAGCTTTCTGACGGTAGGCATTATGCCGACTCATGGGTAAAGGAACAAGGCCGACCGCCCCTGATGGGCCTCTATCACAAATACAAGACTAGACGGAACAAAGTAGTTTCAGTTGAAGAGTTGCCAGAAATATACACTGATGCCTCCAGCGCCGGATGGTTGGCCCCAAATGGGAAGGCTGTCGCCGTTAATGACATTCTTTCCAGGCTTGATCCAAGCGATCCGAAGTATCAATTAGTCTATAAGGCGGCGTCGGAAAAAGCCGCAATGGATCCCGCTGAAGAAGAGAGAGCTATTCTAGTCAAATTGAGCAAGGTGCTCAAAAATGTTGAAAGTGTTGCGGGTGCTTTGAGCCAGGAGAACAGAAAAGACGGTGTGGCTCTCAATCTCGAATTGCAAGGTGAAGCCCTAAAACATCTCAGGCATCTTCTCGATATGTACTTTGAACAACATGGTTCTCTTAGTCGACTCGATACACTTGATCTCTACTCTAAACATGTGTAACTCCCGCAAAGGCAAGTTATAATAGATGTGAAGATAGGGAGCTAAAGATGGAATCCGAAGAAAAGCACATCTTAGACAAGCTCACTGGCGTCGCCAGCCTTTTCGAGTCATACGCTGACCAGTTTGGTTCGGTTGAGTTTATGGACGATGAGCCCGAATCCGAAGAGAGAGATGTCCTAAACAAGATCGAGGCTCTCAAAAGTCTTCTCGAGTCATACTTTGGACAATATCCCTCGTCCTAAGTGTAACTTCGCGAGCCAGTAGTTATAATGAAACGTAAAGGCGTCAAGGGGAAGAAGAAGATGAAGCAACTTCCAAAGGTACGACAAAAGCACGTCATGGAGATGCTGCTCAATCGCAAGGATGGTGCTCATCACAATCGGACCAAGGACGTCAAACGCGGTTCAAGTAGAAAACGGAAACACAAGGCGGAGCCTTTTGATTAGCTGTGCATATTCGTCAGGGTTATTCTCTAGTAGGCGATGTATCTCATAATGGCACTCTCGACAAAGACACATCCCGTTGTTCAAATCATTAGCTAGTGTTTGATCGACACGTTTAGGCACTATATGATGTGCGTGTAAGTCTTCTTTCGCACCACACTTCGCACAGGATCCTTCGTAAATGTCTTTGACAAAGTTAGCCCATGATTTGAACCTGGTAAAGTATGAAGGTGCGTCAGAGTATAATAGGTCTCCTGCCAATATGTTTTCAGTTATCGTCTTCGTTCTTCTTTTGTTAGCTTCACTAATCTTTCTTCTATGTTCGGCAGACTTGGGCTTGCCTTTCATTCTGACAGATATGACAAGCTTCTCTTCATCAGACAGCTTGCGTCCAGGTTTTCCTCGCTTTGCATCACTCATCTTCTTTCTGGTTTCTGGAGTTTTCGCTGGATTCTTGCTACCCTTCTTAGAGCAAGACCGGCACTCAGTCTTTCGTCGTGCTTCAAGCCCCCACTTATCTCTAGGCGGCTTACAAAGCTTAGGCTTCTTACAAGTTGGGCAAGGTATCTCAATCATATAAACATCCTCTTATATAAGTATGCTTTCTGCAAGGAAAGGTTAAGCATAAAGGGAAAAAATGTGTAAGTTAAAGATTGAAGGTTTATAATGGAACGTAAGCATAAGGCGAAGCGCGAATGGTAAAGAAGATGAAGGTTAGAGAAGTGCTTCGACTTATTGTTGAGCTGACTGAGCCGTCTATGACCCGCATGGAAGCGTGGAAAGCGGTCAATGCTGAAGTTCCAGAGCTGACCTGGGAAAGCTTCAAACGCCTCCAACCCCTAGCAGAACAGAAGAGGAGCCGCGGCTAATGTTTGACTTCCTATTCTACCAAGAAGACATCCCCTCCAAAGGTTACCGAGCAGGAGACATGAAGCCAGGTTGGGCAATCACTCTTCTCATCCTTTGCTTCCTGGCGACGGGATACCTGGAAGGGATGGAGCAGCTGCCTCGCTAGTATAGTGTAACGTGCACTAGCTAGATGTATAATGAGGGCGAATAGGAGGCAGCATGGCAAGAGAGGTATGGATCAAGCAATCAGGCATGGTATGCAACCAGTCCGGTGAGGTAATCGCACGAGGTAGTAAGGACAGCATGCTGCAAGGTGCCAAAGAGCTAGGTTTCGAATTGATTGCCCATGATGATGATGTGATTGTGAATTGTGGGTGTGGTGGAAACATGTATCGATGTGGGGAGCCGGCGAAATGAATAACGGACAGTTGTTGTTGGTAGCAGGGTTCGGTGCTGGTATGATGTTCGGAACCTCAGTCCTGGTCGGATGTGGCATGTTGGCCTTTGGCTTGTTGGTGGTGAGGTAAGCTATGCAGATCGAACTTACCCTTCCTCTCCCTCCTCCTGAGTGGGTCGAACGGATGGAACGAGAGCAGCAGCCAGAGGCTCTGAATGACCCTGAGGTGGACTTCAACATCGATGATGGTGTAACTTTCGACCTGTAGTGTTATAATACATGCGAATAGGAGGCATCATGGCAAGCTCACTCAAACCCTTCGTTGTTGGCTTTTACAATAAGCACTCGGTGTTTCGGGTTCGCAAGGTTAAGGCTCGTGATGCGCGTGAAGCAGAGGCTCGGGTTCGCCATGCAGTGAGTGGCTCATTCGGGCACTTTGCTAACATTGAGCCGGCTCTCAAACATCTTTACATGGAGGCTTCATAATGAGCCAGACTGGTAACATCGTCGTTTTCTTTAACCCGTTCTCTGACCAGTTGGTTGAGATCGCTCGTGGGGTCGTCATCGACACTACTGAGGCCGGTAGGTTGGTGGTCTCTATTGACCCGGACTCCTGTGAAACCGGGGTGGCAAATATGTTGGGAAGCACTCAAGTGATTAGTGCCGACAACCCCCACATTCAGATCGAAGAGACTACCTTGCCAGGAGTCCTAAGCATTCATGAACTGTACTAGCCTTAGAAAGGATAAGATATGAAGAATCCAATAATAGGCTGGCTCTTAGTTGGCGCTGCTATTTGGTTGATGATTCAAATGCAGGAAGAGAAAGAGCGCCGAGATCGTGCCCAGCAGCAGATCTATGAAGCCGCTCGAGAACGGTTCGGTATACCGAACAGATAGTTGTGTAAGCCTTAGACTTGTAGTTTATAATAGTCTCGAAGATAAGGAGCCAAAGATGGCAATCAACAACATCGATTCCCAGTTCGCCGCCGCTCGTGCAGAAGTACGCGCGTTGATCAATCACTGCAACCCCAATACTAATATTGGAGGTCAATCCATCGAGGTTCTGCAAAGCATTGTGGATACTCTGGATGCTATCCAGAAAGATAGCTATGATCGACCTGAAGGCTTTGATCGGTTCCCGCAGAATCACCAGGGCATCGCTACTCTGGGTCATGAGTTCGGATTCGAAGAAGCGGAAGCTCTGGTAGAGATGGAAGATCGGCCTCTTGGAGATCCGCCCTTGGTGGCTGATATTGACATGCGCCAAACAGATCGGCTTTGCTAGAAATAGTGTAAGAGCTAGAAGCTCCGGTTATAATAAGAACGTAAATAACAAAACGCCTGGGGAGGCAATAATGGCAAACGCACAACGCAAAACTTGGATCCACGGATTCTTCACCAACACCTTCAACGCTGAGACCGGTAACTGGCAGCTCCGCGACAGTCGCAACGAGGCTCTGATCGCCGAAGGTCCCAAGGCCGCTAAGCTCGGCAAGCTCGGAGCCGCTATGACCCGCACTGAGAAAGCTTGGGACAAGCTTCGCAACCTGGAACGCCAGCTGGAGAAGGCACAACGTGCTTACAACCAAGCGCATCGCCTGATGACTGACCTCTCGTTGGAAATCAACATGGAAGAGACAGCTCGGGCTAGCGTGGAAGGACTTCGCGAAGAGACTCGCAAGAGCCTCCTCCGCATCGCTAAGCGTCGAGGCATCGTTGGCCGTCACAATCTCACCAAGGAGGAACTGGTCAATGTACTAAGCGTCGACTAAGAACATCATGGACAGATTAGAGGGAATCCTCTACGCTGCAAGCTGCCTCCTCACGGGGGCAGCTTTGGGCATTGTGGGGGAAGAGATAGAAGAGAGAATAAGAACCTGGTGGAGAGCCAGGAAGTCCGGGAACAAAGATTGAAATACGCTATAGCACTACTGCTCTTACTCACCGCCTGTAAGACGCTATCGATAAACGTGCAAGGACACACTGTATGGGAGACTCCGCCTCAGCAGTGTTCCACCCAGTGTCAGAAGGAAGCCCCAGAGGGTGAGGGATGCTGTCAGACAGAAGCTGTCCTCTGTCCAGATGATGAGACGGTATCTCCCGACTGTGCGCAGTATCAAATCCCCTAAGTGAGTCTGCGCAGGGGGCTATACGTGAGCCCTGGAGCGCGCGGGCCCCTCTAGGGGGCTAGGCGCAGGGGGCCCCCGCAAACTGTGTAGGGGGTAGGCTGCGCGGGCTGGGCCTAAGTACACACTCACACTGCTCACGACTTTCCGAAAACTTTTTTCATTTCTAAAAATCGCAGAGTCAAAAAATTCTTCCGGAGAAATTTTGAAAAACTTTTCCCGAAAATAAAAAGAAACCGAAAAAGAGCAATCTCAAAAAAATCTTCGAGAGAAAATTTAGAAAGCTTTTTAGTAAAGAGCTAGAAGCCGCGCCAGGATCACGAGAATTGTGCGTGTACGATCTCCATCGCGAACATGATGAGATACTAAGCGAAGACATCGTCTACACACAGAAGACAAAAACCCGCAGAAGTCTCAGAAGGACGCTACTAGCTCACGCGCTCCCTTACGAACGCATCTAGTAGAGAACACACTGAATAGACTATACGAGAGCGCAACCGTCAAGACTGTCGTCAACGCACACACAAGACTCGCCCACCTCACGCATCATCTCGCCGCCAACAAATAACCAGATTATCTCACCCGTCAAAAACACCGGGATCAGAACAGCTTCCTCAGGGACGACGTTAGACGCAGACAACGCTCCTCAGTCAGACACACGTATACAATCACATCTAACAAGATCGACACACACAAGATAATCTCTCTATAGAAGAGCCTAAGAACGCAGAGAGCGTTACGCGCTCATGACGCGCACTACGCACGCTCACTCGAGTGCGTTTTCTAGAAACACTTGAACACTGGGACTCATGCGCGACAGTATTAAAAAACCGGGAACAGACAAGAGTCCTCAGTTGCAGCTATAGCGATTCAATCAGATAGGGAAACGCTTATAGGGAGTCTAAGGGAGCGATAGGGATCTCTAGGGAGACTAGGGAGTGGGCTTATGCGGTGGGCCTTCGGCCGCGCGTGTGGGTCCTGAGTTTTCGGGTTTAGCTCCCCGTGAACCACGTGTAAAGCTGATAGCCGTGATACGACGCCGCTGCGACCCCGATCCACGCGAACCCGTTCACCCACTTTCTCCAGAGTGAGCTCCAGTACTCTCGGGATTGCTCTCTGCGAATCTCCCGGTACTTCGCTGCGGGGTCCCACTCCTCTAGGGCGTGGGGACCGACGATCTCTTCTAGGAGCTGACCTACCTCTGGGACGGAGGTCCAGAACCACTCCTTGCCCGGGGCGGTCTCTACTCGATTGAGCCGGCTGTGAATCTGTCTTTCTACCTGCCTGACATTGTCGACGGCGGCAGATATGAGAAGGATTGCCTTCTCATTCGCGGCGGCACCCATCTGTTCATAGATTCTCTGTTCTGCACTTGCCTTATCTGTGCACCCTATTTTCATTTGACATCGATCATCCGCTCGATTCTTCTTCGCATTAATGCACGACTCAAAAGTGTACACGTAGATAAATCCGCCACCATGCCCACATTTGTAAGCATTTTCGTTGTCAACTCTACTCAAGTAAGAGTCTCTAATTGCTTCTAAATCGTGCGGCATTTCTAAAAGTCCTCATATCGATTATATCATGTCAATAATCATAGTTCAAAATGGCTGTCAAGATTACGAGATTAACTTGAGATGAAAACAAATATACAATCTTATTAGTTTATCAATAAAAGAACCAGTTTGAATCCAGAAGTCAATTCAATGGAATGACACGAAGTGTTATGACATTGAAAAACATAGAAAACACAAGATTTTGAGTGACTCGCCTGCGCGTCTAAGAGCTTCGCTCTATATATTTTAATATTATTTAAATAGTTATATGTGGAGGGTTTCGGCCATGTCAATCGAATTGATTAAAAAAATTATCGAAGAAGAAGTTAAAAACGCACTTGAATATGACAAGCCAAGTGAAGTAGAAACTGTCAAAGATGCATTTGATGGTGGTGACAATTTGGAAGATCCAACAGAGCATATTCCCGAAGACGTACCAGCTGATGTTGAGAAACCTCAAGCCAAAATTCTGAAAATAAAAGATATGAAATCTGAGAATGTCGTAAAGTTGACAGAATCTCAGCTCAGATCCCTTATCGAGAGATGCATGTGCGGTCACCCTTCCATGATGGATGATGAACATGAAGATCATCACGAAGATGAGCATGAAGATCATGAAGGTAAAATGGCTAAGTCTCAGCTTTATCGTACATCTAAAATGGCACACATGATCTTTCAGTTAATCGAAGATGATGAGCAACTTCCAGGATGGGTTCAAAGCAAAATTACCAAAGCTTCTGATTACCTTCAATCCGTTTTCTCTTATCTTGATTACGAAGAACTCGACGAAGATTAAAATAATATAATGAAGTTAAAAGCTAAAATTAATGC
>BCSF01000743.1_pt1 | contig 11930 bp, 23 predicted proteins | sample 1016431 | NCBI WGS metagenome assembly BCSF01 (sample SAMD00045685;SAMD00045686;SAMD00045687;SAMD00045688;SAMD00045689;SAMD00045690;SAMD00045691;SAMD00045692;SAMD00045684;SAMD00045690;SAMD00045691;SAMD00045692;SAMD00045684;SAMD00045685;SAMD00045686;SAMD00045687;SAMD00045688;SAMD00045689, study...
GAAATAGTTCTTTGTATTCAGGTTCAGAGGGGACTTGCCCCAGGTTAGGTGAGCGATGTGCACATCTGTGCGTGTTTGTAGCGACCGAACAATGGTGATGGACTCGTTTAGCAGTCGTACATAGCTTCAGCCATGCGTTCATGCCTTCCGAGATCATCCCCAATTTCTTCGTAATATCGAGACACTTGTGAAAGTCCTCGGCAATCGTAATCCCATCTGAGGCAGCCTCTTTCAGAATAACTTCGTCGATGATCGGCTTCCCAGTAGGAGTCAGCTGGGTCGGCTTCCAGCCATGAAATGTTTGCAGGATCCATGATATATGGTCGCGTGATGTAGGATTGAGATCCTTGAGCTTTGTTACTTCACAGTCTTTGACATATCCGTATCGTCTGTTATTTGCTTTAGGAGTAAAGCTTGATCCGTAGACGAAAGGATGCCGGTCACGTAATAGTTGACAAGTCTCTTCAAGTTGTCCTCGGAGAGAAGATGCAAGTTTCCATGCAGCTTGTTCATCAAAGTACCATCCATGAAGTTGTTGTTGGGTAAGGATCTGTGCAACTTGATGTTCTAGCGCGACCCAATCAGGTAAGGGTGGAAATGGTCGCATAGTTTTACTGTAACGTTGACGTCTTGGACGCAGTAGTCCTGCATCTCTTGGCTCCACTCTTTCCAGTCAGCCTCTTTACCGAAGCTGCCCTTGTACTCGCCCAGGCGGTAGCCGTAGGCTTCGAGTGAGTGGCGTCCCTGCAGTTGCAGAGGCATGTGCTTCCATTTGTGCTTGCGATCCACATCAAGCATGTCGGTGTGGAACAGGCGTGACAGAAGCAGTGTGTCTACAACCAAGGCGGTGGGGCTGAACCACGCGTAAATCTTACGGAGCACAGGTATGTCGTAACCGATAACGTTGTGTCCGGCAATGATTTCAGCATCCTCAAGACGCTGCACACCACGGGAGATCGGTTCGCAAGAGCCTTGATCGTTGTAGCAAATGGTCTCGTCAGTCTCTGAGTCGTAGATGACAAGACAGTGAACACAGGTAACATCATCTAAAAAACCGTCAGTCTCCAGATCGAATACGAGCATGTCTCCAAATGTAAGTTTTGTCTACAAATTGTGCACGCTCTACCATCTCTGGCGTGGGAGGGTTAGGTTTAGAAATCTGTTGTTGGGTCGAACTCTGGTTCTGCTTGAGTTTCATTGAATTTACAGGTAGAAAGATCGTAACTTAGTTGACAGGCGACACCAACCTCGCCTGAATATCGATTTTTAAGGACTCGCACAGTCGTAGAGCCTGATTTAGATCCACTCTGCTGATCTCGCTCAAGTGCAATGCACGCATCGCTGAGTTGAGCAATAGAAGCGGATCCTCGTAGCTGGCCGAGCGTGACGCGTGCTCCCTCTTCATGGTTGACATCGGATGTAGTCCTCCGTAAGTGTGATACAAGAAACAATGAGATACCAGTGCGTTCTACAAGAGAGCGCAGCTTGGTCATGGTGGTATCAATCATCTTCCGCTCGTCGCCGTCAAGGCCAGACAGCAGGATAGACAAGTGATCAAGGAAGACAACACGGGTCTCAAGACCGGATGCCATATATTCGATCCGTTCGTAAATGTGATCCGGGTCGTATGACCCGAAGCCATCAAATAGGTGTAGATTCCATTTGTTGATAGTTTTGTCGAACGCATCTACTAGCTCAGATCGATCATGCTCTCCAAGGTGGAGGCTTCGTCCGACTGCTGCGGACATAAGTCCGAGAGCTGTACGGCGGTTTGACTCTTCAAGCGCCAGGTAACCAACCCGTTCTCCTTTGTTAAGAAGGTGAGTGCATAAGTCTCGACAGAAGGACGATTTGCCAATACCTGATCCTGCAGTAATTGTAACAAGCTCACCAAACCTAATCCCGTGAAGCTTGTGTTGTAGTCCTTGAAAGGGGTAGTCATGGTCTGATGGTGGAGATGGTGTTGTGATGACATCGAGCAAGTTTTTTGCTTCGACGATGCCATCTGGTTTGTACTGTTGATGGTTGAATGATAGCAGGTCTCGTATTGCCTGCGTGTCACCAGCCTGTAAAGCGTCTGAGGCGTCCTTGTAGTCGCCTAGAAAGCCGATGAAAGCCTTGCCAGGTGGTAACACACCGGCAGCTTCCTCAGCGGCCTTCCTGCCCGCTTCATCGTCATCCATGCAAAGAATAACTTTGTCAAAAGTTGTGACGTATTCGTAGTTCTTTTGGATGGCTTTCTTCGCTGCAGCTGCACCATTCGGTACAGAGACAACAGCGTAGTAGTTGGGCTGGGCTTCGTAGATGGACATTGCATCCATCTCACCCTCTGTAATTACAAGGGTCTTGGTGAAGTTTGCCTTTTTAATCTTGGTTGTGACAGGAAAGTTCTGCATCCCAAACAGGGACGAGACCTCACCCTCACATCGGAACTGTTTGTCCTTCGTTCTTACTTTTGCCCCGACAACCTTTCCAGAGCTGTCGAAATAATAGTGGCGTAGGACATCTCCATCTTTGTATGTCTTGTAGAACTCTGCTGTTTTTTCAGAGATTCCTCGGGACTGCAGCCGTCCGGCTGATCCTTGTAGTCGTACATTGTGCACGGAATGAGTGTGATTAACTTCGGGACTGTCTCCGTGTGAATGTGTGTAACAACGGAAACAAAAGGTGTGTCCGTCCGAGTACAAGCTATTTGCATCGGACGAACCACATTGAGGACACGGTATGTGTCTAACAAATTCGTTTTCGCTCACATGAGCCACTTGATAGGGATATTTGAAAACGAACACCACATGATGTTATTACGTTCGCACCATTTGGCATAAGTCGTTTTACTCTTTTTTGAGATTGTGTTATAGGGTGCCTGAAAGACCATGCGAAGATCAAGATCAGGGTTTTGTTCCTTGACGGCCTTGATCTTCTTACGATCTGCACTATCCCAATAGCCTTTGCACTCAAGGTGCACGCCGTTTGGGAGAATGAAATCAGGTGTGTATTGATGACTGATTACGTATGATACCTTTTCGGTTTCGTACTCGTATTTGACACCCAGATCCACGAGGAGGTCTGCAACCTTCTCTTCTAATTTGGATCTGAAAGCCATTTAGTCATCCATATTCTTTTCGATAATAGCTTCAACAACCTCGGTTACAGCACGAGACATCTCATACTTGAAATCGTTTTTGTCAGCTTTGTATCGCGTTACACAAATGGGAGGTAGCTGGATGTCCAGCGTACCTTTGTAGATCCCAGTTACCTCGTCCTTGGCGACGGTAAATTGGAAATCAGAAGTCATCGCCAACCTCACCTTCAGGTTCAGCAGGAGTCACGTTCGGGTCAGCGGTTTTGAAACCCTGAGTTGTACCGAACATTGCGACGACTTCATCCTCAGCCATGTCACCAGTGTCCACACCAGCATTGGCAGAGACTGACACGATCTGTACAGCAGACAGCTTCAGGCTGGTGCCGTAGGTGACAGCATCCTTGAGAATGTAAGGCTTCTGGGTAAATGCCAGCTTGACCTTGCTACCGCTGTAAAGCGGAGTGTTCTCGTCAGTGACAGGAGTGCCTTCAGTGTCCACGATAGCGGGACGCTTCTCCTCATTCCATGAGAACTTGATGACGTACTTGCCATCAGAGACCTCTTCCCAGGGCTCAGGCTTGAGCACGGAACGCTTGGGGTTCTTCAGTTTAGATTCAGCCCACTTCAGGCTGTCCGGTCGATCTGCTTCAAGTTTGTCAATCATCTCCTGACCAACTACAGCCTTGAGGTTGTAGCCAAACTTGCCAGGTTTCATCACTGCCTGAAATCCTTCGAGGATCACAGGCTCTTCAGTCACAAAGGTGGTGCGTGCCATTAACAGAAAAAATAAGTGGATTCAATAACCGATGCAGGTTCCAGTGTGTTGCACATCGGTGGTTCAGTCTCTGCCCCTATTTGATGGGCAAAGGTAGTCAGGTAGTCATGCTCCGCAAATAGGTGCATGTATGTTTCACGAACAATGGCTGATAAAACACCCATGTCAGTAGCACGGCATAAAACCGAGTCGTGTATGAGGGAAATCGGTGCGTCGAAACGGAGTGCAGATAGGTGCAGGAGGCTTGCATCGAGTGAATGAATTAAATTCGGCGCTGTTGCGTTCTTGTGGTGAGCTTTATCAACCTTGTCTGTTTCACCTGTAGCAATCCTAATTTGACATCTACCAAGTAACTGCAGTTCAACTTGCTTTAAGTTAGGTTTCATCAATCGTTGTGTGACTGAGAAACCTGATGGCGTAGTCCACGTTATTTGAGTGAGACCACGATCAATAGCATTGCTGACTTCTGACTCAATCCAAGACATCACAGCCATAGGTCCGGGTACAATGCGATCCATTGCAGAACGTACAGCTTTGACAGTCGCAGTCAAGTCATCCTTTTCGACCTCAATACGTGTGTCTTTTAGGGCTGCGCGGATGTAACCACGATTGCTGAAAGGTTTAGCATTGTAAGGTACGGTCATCACGACCCTTTTAACAGTTTTCCTGTCCATGTAGGGTCTGACTGATGCTGGCACGTTAGGTGCAGCAGCTTCAGCGACAACCTTGTATGCATCCTGAGGTTTATCAGAAGGCAGTACATTAACAAGCTTAGCAGTGGATGCATCCCTGGCAAGACCTGCCAATATCTGTAGACCACTACATGTAGCGTCTGTAGCTACAGGCAGAGATGTGTGTTGTCTAGTACACGCTATTACACATGCATAATACTCTTCACATGCTGCCAAGAACTGCCAAGGTTCATCAGCGACCTCCCAATCAGGAAGACATCCAATAGGATCTTCAGCTACACGTTTGATGAGTGTGATGTTTTCACGTGTCCATGATAGACGCTCATTCATTGTAGCTTTGTCTAGTCCATAAGTTGTAGCAACTTGAAAGGCTAGCCAATCTTCTGACTCAGGTGTTACAAACGATTGTTCATAAAACTTGAGGAGTGACTTACCAAAGTCTGTATCTTGGGGTGTCAAGAATGCAGGTATTGGGTAAGCACGTCCACGATAATCAAAAGACCACGGAATGTAGAACTTCTCATGTTCTTTGAATATCTTCACTGCGTTCATCGTCATCCTTGTACGACATGACTTCATAAACGCTTGTGAGTTTATGTTGCATACCTCTGCCGCCCTACGCCTGTAGTCTTTACGAGACTCTTTGTTGTCTGCAATATCTACAGGTTTAGGTGGTAGTGGCATCTCAACGATAGGGATAAACTTACCAACTTCAATACCTTGTTCTTGTAATGTCTCAGCGACATCAACAATAAAGGTATTTAGTTTATATGCAACCTTCTGAATCTTGTTCAGAAAGTCGATTGGTGTTTCTCCCTGTATAAGTAAGGGATCGCTCCGGCGAACCATATCGTGACCGCACATAACCTCGTTAAGCAAGTAACCACCTGCTCTTTCGTTAGTCCAGTCATTTGGTTCAACTAACATCGGCCATGCTAGTGGGCTGAACAATCCAGCATTGCTCATAACCTCATCTTTGATGGATATGAACTCAGGTGTAGGTACTACATAGTTGAATAGCTTACGCCCGTCCCTGCGTGTCTCACGTGTAAACCAGTGACTTGACTCGCAGATACAATCCAACAGCCAACCGCCTAGCTTGATACGGTTAGCAATACCCCAGCATTGCCAGTGTTCAACATCGTACCTGTTCATCAAAGTAGTTACGACCTTGACCTTTTGGTGTGTACCAATAGATCTGTGGAAGTAATTCTCTTTGATTGTATGCAGCAACCCAGGTACATTCTCCTCGTAGAACCTCATCATGCACTCGTTCTCGATAGCCTGACCGATAGAATCGGTGACATTCTGAACCAAAGCACTCTTAGGTTTAGAGCTAAACACCTTATCAAAGGTAACCTTACAGGCAATAGCTGCTGCTGCATCAGGATCTATGTCCTTGAGGAACTCACGTATCTCACGAAAAGCTACGCCAGTCTTACCCTCTTTTATCCTGTTGTTAGTTGATTCAATACGTTCAGCCACAAGAGGCAGAAGCTTAGCAATAGAAGCCACGCCGTACACACTAGCTGATGCATACTCTTTTTCCTCCAGGTTGGATGTGTTGTCCTGTAGCTGCGCGAGTCCTTGTCTGATCTGCTCACGCTCAAGCCTTACCTGTCGGTCAATCTCAAACGGTGTCGCTATTGTCGTCCTCCTGCTGTTGGTGCATCAGGGTGATCAGCTCATCCTTGTGTGGATGCATCTCGATCTCATCAATGAGAGTGTCGAGCAAGAAATTAAATGTTGCTTCAGTCATCGTAATCAGGTGGGTTTGGTCCTACATAATGTAGGGATTCGTGCGTACACACAGTAAACTCGTGTGTCTGTTCGTTGATTAGATCACGGACCTTGTTCTCAGCAGCGTGTTGCCGCTTGTAAACATACTCTTTTGTTTTGTATGTTCGGAGGTTGGTTGCTCGGATGATGCAGGCTACGTCAGCAGGCAGCTCCCACCCTGCAACCTTCCAATCCATGATCTCTTCAAAGGTGTGCGTCATGAATGCTTCATCAGGAGCATCCTTGAACATCTTCCAGTTGTTTGGAAAGTAAGGTTGTTTCTTACCACTCATCGGCTAGTCTCACATCAACAAGGTACAAAGATCTATCTACGGCCAACTCAAGGGCAGACCAAGCTGCTTCCTCGGAGTCATGAGCGAGGATATAGATAGTTTCCCCACTAGATAGACATACGTGGTATTCACGTAGTGGCTTTCGGCTTACGCCTACGTGCTGGTCTTGGCTTTGTAGCATTAGGCTCCATGCGAGTGTAAGAGTCACGTTTGGCTAGCTCTTCATAGATGTCATTCCACCTGTGACCTTGACTGCCATAGTGATGTAGCCAACAATAAATGGCGTTTTTGATAAAGTAATCATCATCTAATGATTTACTTTTTACGTTTGTCATTCGTGTTCCTCATAATCAAAGTAAGCATATGGAAACCGTTCACTGTAATCGTTAACAAGATTGGCAGCGTGTTCAAATGTTTTGGTTACAGACATCAACTGTTTACCGTTGATGTTATCCCAATCGTATTTGTAAACGTGATAAGTCATTTGTTGTTGTAGTATTTAGAGGTGATTCGGTTAGCACGTTGCCAGATGACAGCCGTGCTGAACAATCCTACCATACCGATGATGGCAAAGATGATGTTTGATTCAGTCCAGATCATTTGAATACGAGTCGGTTGTCAAACTTGAATTTAGTTGCAGCTTCAACTACAACTTTCTTTTTGTCCTTCATCTTACGATGGACATAGTTAACACACTTACTCTCTGACCAGCCAGTAGCTGATGCCATGGCTGAGATTTCAGTGCGGAATGCATGTGTGTACTTGGATCTGTGGATACGAATGTATACACGATCGTCGTCAGATTTGAGGTGGTAGTAGCTCATTTTCTACACATTGAAGGGTTTGCTTTGCACAGTGCATCCATGCGTTTGTCCTGTGCTTCCTTGACATTCTCAAAGCCGACCATGCCGATGTGCAGCCCGAGCAAAATGATGAGTGTGACTAATGTGATTCTCATTCGGTGTCGTCAGAAAATTCAGAGATTGTTGCTAGGTATGCATACATGTGTTCATGCATGTCATGTTCATGTGTGTCATTGAGTGCATCGTACCATGTATGTACGTACTCATGCAGTTGCGTATACAAAGTAGTTTCCGATGTCATTGCGGATGGTGTTAACTTTGTTCCAGTCAATAGATTGATATGCGTCCTTGATCAGGATAGCACACACGATTGAGTGGATGATGATGAACTTGCTCACGTCATACGTGAACTCAAGTAGAAGTGCGAATGCATACAGCATCCACAGAAGTGGGTGGTTGAGTGTCATTTAGATTCCTCCTTTTGTTGTGCTTTCTTGACAAGATTGTCACCGTATTTCTTTTGCTCTGCAATCAGAGAAGTAATACGTTCAGACAATGCATCATAGTTTGCAGCAAGGTTTGCAACCTTGATACACTTCTGAATCATTGCCTTCTCAATCTCTTCACCTGCATTGTGGTAGGTCCAGAACCAACCTTCGCCATCAGCTCCGGTTACATCATCCAAGATCTTGTCAGTCTTGTTAGTTGTTTCCTCCACTGACCAGGACTTGCTACGCACAAGGTCCAGTGCATGGTTGAGTTGGCAGATGTGACGCATTGCAATGCATTGTTTGCTGTTGGTCTTGCGCTTCTCTTGATGTGCGTCCCTGATCTTCTCATCGTACGCAGCGTACTTGGGATCAGCTTGCTTGAGAGCGTAAGCCTGTGTGTGGTCCATGATAATACATAGCCCCGCTCAGTGCGTGGGCAATACCTGGGCTAGGGTTTGCACCTAGCCACACGCTTGAACGTATCAGGATGCGAGTGCGACCTGGCGCTCCTCGTCTTCCATCTCTTGTGCATTGCACCACATCTCAACAACACACCAGACTAGGCGGTTCTTGAGTTGTGTGATGTCATCGTCATCCTCACATACGTCCTTGATTGAGATGTCGCAGTCGGAGAGATAATCAAGGATCTCATCCTCATGCTCATCATAGAATGCAAGGGTTTCGTGATAGTAGATGAAACCAGAGACACCAGCAGCGCAGCCATAGCGGGCTACGTCCTTGATCTCGTCGATGTCATCGAAACGTGCAGTCAACGCGGAGTGCATGGACATGATGATGTGTTACGCAATGTGTACATGTAGGGCGTTGAGCCCAGGCTCATGCCAGGCATTGCACCTGGCTGCGGGCTATGATCCCGTGAGCTGTGTCAAGCGTAGCTTGGCAGGACAGTGTAGCTAGTACGTGCAGTGTCGAGCAGGTTGTGGTTGACCCAGAACCCGAGGGACATGTTAGGGTTAGCCATAAGGCTAGCGATAGCACGACGAGACACGTTCTTGTACTCGTACATGTTGCCGTTCTTGAACGACACAGTGGCTACGCCACGCAGCAGGTCAACGTGGACGAACTGGCAAGCAGCGGAGGTACGAGTTGCAGAATAGGTGAACATGAAATGTTGAAACAAGTGAACAATGGCTGCGTCCATGAGGAGCAGCAAAGCCTGGTCAGGGACTCGAACCCTGGTGCACGCCGGTGCATGTCAGACACCCATGAGCATACTTGTATGCCGCCTGTGGGTCGGCGGCTGACGGTGTAACCGTCACACATCGTAACATCCTGGCCGGCCAACTGGTCAAGCACCTCCAGGCTCTACGGCTTGCTGCAGATGACTGCACCGTACCGTCGCAACGAGCTATGCAGTTGTCAAGGTTCTGAGGGGTGAGTAACTGATGGTTGAAGATCGAGACTCTCCTCCCCCTTAACAGGGAGAGTCGAGATCAAGACCTTCAAATCAGTTATCTCTTTTTGAGTATAGCCCCTCTAGCCCCCAAATCACGGTGGACAATCGGCAAGGCTGCACACTACCCCATCAGATCCCAGTCGTAGCAACGGTTATCATCTTTGCTTATCGGTGTTGTGCTGTCATATAACCGTAGGTTAAGCTGGCCGACAGATCGCGCAAAGTTGATACCCGCGTGTCACGCAGGCGCGGTAGTTAGATCGCCCGGCTAGCGCGGTAGAACGCAGCAAAACCCAGCAGATCCCAGTGGTGGCCTGGGGTTTGCCGGGCTAACCGTGCATACATGCCCCCCCAGGGGGTAACTGCAGCCCGGCTCATACGTTAATAGGCTTCACACATTTTTGTCAAAATTTATGACCTTGTATATGACGTAAGACACAGCTGACATTAGTACAACTAGCATCCATACGACTGACCAAACTATCATTATTGTTTATTTAAGTAGATCTGTTCTTTTTCGTAAGGTTTATACCGGACATATTCGATTAAATCGTTTACATAGCCCGGTACATACGCCCTAACATCAAGACATGCTTGAAAACTAACTAAACTAGCAGTACAAACAGCTAAAAACCCTTCTAAATAGACGATAAAGCTTTTGATACCAATGGGAAACATTGTTTAACTAGCTCCAAACATTGATCTGCAATAATTTTATGCTCGTGTTGCGTACCGTTTGCACATCTAAGATCTGTATAATGGATCCAAGACCGCAATGTACCGTTCATATACAGCTTTGTAGGGGCTGACAGGGGCAAAACCTCCCGAGCACACTCTTTAGCTATACCTGCTGCTAGCATTTCGTTGTATAGACCGTATGAAAGGTCATATACCTGCTGAGCTTTAATTTGAAAGTCTTGTTTAGTATAAGGGTCTACATCATCAATACTTGACTGTCTATTTTTTGTATCTTGACGACGAACGACAAGAGTATCAGGTTTAGCAGTTACCTCAGCATAACGCTGTGAAAACTCTTGAAAACTAAATGATCTGTGACGTAAGATTTGTGCTGCAATACTACGTGTTGTATCGATTTCTACACACATGTTCACCATTTCAAACGGTGACCAATGTTTATGTTTAATAAGGTATTTAATCAATCTAGCACTGGTCTCAGTGTTGTTTTGATTATCTGGATTAGATACCCTTGCCATGTAAGCTACAAGGTTATCTCCATAAGGAGTTGAATGAATTAGTTTAACAGTGTGGGACATACAGTAGTATAGATGACATCAAGATTATTTATTAAAAAGTAAATAAAAGAGATGTCTAAGATTCAGTAAGTAAAGGGGGATCCGAAGATCCCCGATTACAGGAGGTCCACCCTTCCCCCTGTATAAGTAAGGGACCGGTCTAAACCCAGTTGTGGACACGGTTTCCATCCATGCCTCTAGACTGTTGTCTTTGTTGTTTATTCATGCCAAAGGCAAGGTGGTTTGTGGTAGCTTGTGGGTCTTCTATAAAGCCTTCTAGCAGGTCGTTCCATTCTTCACGACGCCTATCTACGATTGCCTGTTGAGCTGAGATAGAAAGGATGTCTGTAAAGTATTTAACGCCTTGTGCTAGGGCGTCTATACGGTCATCGTGGCGTACTGCACCTTTTTCCCGACACATACGGCTCATCTGGTAAAAAAGCATGTATTGTAGGCGTTTTTCAGGAGCTGTATCTGGGTTTGATTTATAATCCCATTCTATAACAGACTTATCAATACATAACTTGTGCTGATTTAACACAGGTTCCAATGTATCGATGATTCGGTCTTCTTTACGAACGTTAGCGCGGGTTTCTTCGATAGCCACGGCATACTTTGTTTGTGCCATGTGTTTTCTAAACAACTCGGCTACAATGCCGTCACCAAAATTACTTTCAATTAACAAGGATGTAGCTTTATATTTTTTACAACCTTTTAAAATGTCCAGTAACGTGTTGTCGCTGTATCCGTCTCGATAAGCACGCATTTCGTGCAAGTACAGAATACCGTTTCGTTGGCTGAGATAAGCTGCAGTTGTTTCATCCGATCCACGACCCGACGGGTCAACCGAGCAGATTGTTTCGTCGTAAGCACCCCATTCTCCTTGCTGTTGCATTGGACTGTAGAAATAATCTCCAGGTAGTCCGACAGTCGGGAGTTCTTTGATACAGTTTCTGGGGTCTGAGCACCAGACAACGTTTTCTGGGGCGTCAGTAGGGTTAACGCTAGTGACGATAAGATCAGCCATTTTGAGCGGGAACTTTTCAGCGTCACTGAGAGATGTGTCCAGCATGAACTGCAACATAAAGTTGCTGCGTCCCATTGCTGCTTCACGTTCGATAAGATCGTCATCACTAAATCTGTCTTTGTCAGTTACTGACCACGGTTCCATACCGTCGTCAATATCGGCTTGCAGTTGAGGAGCAATAAGCCCATCATAGTTGGTCATAGACCTGGGTACACGTGCAGGCCAAACAAACGGGCGGTAATTACGTTCTGCAAGCTTTTTGTAGATCGTAAACACTGTTTGTGGTGTACCCAGGTACATAATACGAGAGTCTTCCTT
>BCSF01000744.1_pt1 | contig 11928 bp, 13 predicted proteins | sample 1016431 | NCBI WGS metagenome assembly BCSF01 (sample SAMD00045685;SAMD00045686;SAMD00045687;SAMD00045688;SAMD00045689;SAMD00045690;SAMD00045691;SAMD00045692;SAMD00045684;SAMD00045690;SAMD00045691;SAMD00045692;SAMD00045684;SAMD00045685;SAMD00045686;SAMD00045687;SAMD00045688;SAMD00045689, study...
CGCTGGTCTGTTGAGAAGTTCAAGGGTCTTCTGTTCCAAATCGAGAGAGACGCTAACGCAATCGCACAGCGCACTCGTAGAGGAAAGGGCAACATCATCATGTGCTCTGCAGACGTTGCTTCTGCACTGACCATGGCTGGTGTCCTCGACTACACCCCTGCACTCAACGCTAACCTCAACGTTGATGACACTGGTAACACCTTCGCTGGTGTTCTGCAAGGTAAGTATCGCGTATACATCGATCCTTATGCTGCAAACAGTGCTGCTAACCAGTACTACGTTGTTGGTTATAAGGGTACTTCCCCTTATGACGCAGGTCTGTTCTATTGCCCATATGTTCCCCTCCAGATGGTTCGTGCCGTTGGAGAGAACACCTTCCAGCCCAAGATTGGCTTTAAGACCCGCTACGGCATGGTCGCTAACCCATTCGCAGAAGGAACCACTGCTGGAGCAGGTCGTCTCCGTGTTAACAGCAACCGCTACTACAGAAGAGGTACTGTTAAGAACCTCATGTGATCCATTTTCACAAGGTTATACGAGAGGGTCTTCGGACCCTCTTTTTTTGTATCTAAATAAGGATGTAGAGAACTAAGTAACATGCCTTTTCACATTAAAACACCAAGTGTTATGAACCCAACTATTGGTGATGTATATTATACAGGTGACAACAGATGGACTGAGACCTATGATGATAGGAAGGTATATGCTAACGAGTCTGATGCTAATGCAGATAAAGCAACTACCGTCACCAAAAATGGTGTAACTTATACTCCAAAGCATTTTGCTAATGCCACTGTAGTTTCTGAATAATCATGCCAACCAGAAAAAAACCTGCGGAGAGACCAGGAACTCCGATTCAAAATAGAAACTTCTTATCGCCAACTGGTTTTAAGTTTGCTCTAAAGAGGAGTCCTGCCGCGGCATTTTTTTGTAATCAGGCAAATATACCTTCCTTAGATCTTGGTATTGCACAGCAGACAAGTTATCTAAAGGATATTGATGTTCCTGGAGACAAGATTCAATTTGGAGATCTTACCTTAAGATTTCTGGTTGATGAGGATCTTTTTAATTACATGGAGATTCAAAACTGGATTAGAGGTCTTGGATATCCAGAAAAATTAAGTCAACTGAGTGATTTAGATAAATCAGGAAAGATTACAGGTAATTTTGCACAAAGAGGTGAAAACATCTATTCTGATGCTACACTGCAAATACTGAGTAATAATCTGGTTCCTAAATTTCAGGTTACTTTTAAAGATGTATTTCCATATTCATTATCAACTATATCTTTTGATGCAACTGATACAGATATTGACTACTTTACAGCAGAGGTAAGTTTCAAGTATACTATATACAACTTGACAGATTTGAATAACAAGGCTTTATGACCGTAGATCTTGAATCCGTTCAAGAGATGTGGGAAAAAGATTCAAAAATAGATAGAGACAATCTACACGAAGAATCTCTGAAGATCCCATCTCTTCATGCAAAATACTTTGAACTTTATAATACAATTTTTCTACTAAGAAAAAAAGCAGAACAACAAAGAAAAAATATTCGTCACGAACGTTATGAATACTTCAGTGGCAAAGCAGATCCTGATGTATACATAGAAAATCCTTTTCCCAAAAAAATTCGTGATAAAGATACGATGCAGAAGTATCTTGATGCTGATGAAAAACTTTCTACAGTATGTCTAAAAATTGATTATTACGATACAATGTTAGTTTATATTGAGAGTATACTTAAACAGATAACTAATCGTACTTATCAAATCAAAAACGCAATAGAGTTTATGAGATTTAACGCAGGATTGGGATGAAAAAATTATCTGTTATTGGTGCAGGATCTGCAGGTCTATTATCTGCAGTCCAGGGATATTATGCATTTGTAAATATGCCCGATTGGGAAGTAGAACTCATTCACGATCCTAACGTCCCACCAGAGAAAGTGGGACAAGGAACTGTTCCTGGAATAATGAATCTACTATCCATAGTATTTGATGTGGATTGGGCAGACAACTCATTTGAAGCCACTGTAAAGCATGGAATCATGTATAAAAACTGGGGAAAGAAGAAAAACAAATTCTTTCACCCTTTCGGTATGGGTTACTCTGCAGCACACTATGATGTGAATAAGTTTAGAGAGTTTATTCTTTCGTCAAACAAATTTAAAGTAATAGAAAAAAATGTAAAAGATTATGGTGATGTAGATTCTGATTATATTATTGATTGTTCAGGAAAACCAACTTCTTTTGATAATTATACCACTCTCACTAATCCAGTTAATTCTGTATTACTAGGTAGATCTGAGAAGGAAGATGATCTTCACTGGACAGACTGTGTAGCAACTCCTGATGGTTGGTGTTTTAGAATTCCAAATATAGATTCTGTCTCTCATGGATATCTTTTTAATAAAGACATAACAACACTAGAGCAAGCAAAAGAAAATTTTAAAGATATATTTGGAATCGATTCCACCGATAATTTAAACTTCTCAAACTACATATCAAATCAATTTATAATTGATGACAGAGTTTGTTTGAATGGAAATAAGTTGATGTTCTTGGAACCTTTGGAAGCAAATTCAAATCCTGCATATGTGCAGGCAACTAACAGATACTTGAGTTATATGTTGGGAAGAATGTCTAAGAGACAAGTTTACGATGAAATATTTTCCTATGTGCTAAAAATTCAAAATTATTTGCTATGGTTATACCAGTCTGGATCTAAATACGATACTCCATTTTGGGATTATGCAACCTCACTAAAGTTTGAAGATAATTTCTTTGATGGACTGGTGAGTATGTGTAGTCATAGATCAATGGAGTCAATATGGTCTCTCATAGATGATCAGTCTGTACCTGATCATTATGGACAATGGGACTTATCTAGTATCAAAAATTGGATACAAAATACCAAATAACCAAATGGAAGAAGAAGAGTATTACCAAGTAGAACTACCAATAGAGGCAGTTCGTATCATTCATAAAGGTCTTTCTCAGGCAGTAGAAAAATGGTCTGGTGGTCCTGCAGAAGAGCAGGAAGACTTGATTGCTATGAGAGATCATTTCTATAGAATCATGCTGGAACATAGGTTCAGCAATATGTAATAAATATTCGTAGATGAATGGATCTTATTGATTGTTAGGATAGCAAATCTGGTTATATCAAAATCAAACGAATTATTGTTAAAGATTAATACTGAACCTCATATTGAATACGAACTTAGAGATCACTTTAAGTTTGAGGTTCCTAATGCAAAATTTATGCCGCAGTATCGTGGTAGAAACTGGAACGGAGAGATACATCTCTACGATATGCGGTCCAAGCAGATCTATGTTGGTCTGTTAGATAAGATCGTTAATTTCTGCGAACAGTACGGATATAGTTATAAGTTTGAGGATAATAAGTTCTACGGTACTCCTTATGAGGAGAATGAACATATCTCAATGGAGGGTGTTAAAGATTATATGAATTCTATTTGTGCTCACACTCCCAGGAAATACCAAATTGAGGGAGTATACGGCGCTCTAAAGCACAATAGAAAACTATTGATAAGCCCCACTGCTTCTGGCAAATCATTGATGATCTATTCTCTCGTAAGATATTATGTAGACCGAGGAGAAAAAATCCTTCTAGTTGTTCCAACGACATCTCTTGTAGAACAGATGTACAAGGATTTTCTTGATTATGGTTGGGATGCTGACTCATATTGCCACCGTATCTATTCTGGTAGGGAGAAAAGTAATGATGCTCCAGTGACAATTACAACCTGGCAGTCTGTATATAAACTAGAACGGTCTTTCTTTGAAGACTATGGTTGTATTATAGGCGATGAAGCACATTTATTCAAGTCTAAATCTCTAATTCAGATTATGACTAAACTTCATCATGCTAAGTATAGATTTGGATTCACTGGAACTTTAGACGGCACACAGACGCATAAGTGGGTGTTAGAGGGTCTCTTTGGTCCGTCATATAAAGTGACAAGAACTGATGAATTGATGAAACAAGGACACTTGTCCCAACTTGATATTCAATGTCTTGTACTTAAACATCCTCCACAAACATTTGATACTTATGAGGATGAGATACAGTATTTAATCTCTCACGAACAACGTAATAATTTTATTAAAAATTTAACCCTTGATCTTAAAGGGAATACACTTGTGCTTTTCCAAAGAGTCGAAGCACATGGAGCAGTACTCTACGAAAAGATAAATAACAACAAGGGTGAGGACCGTAAAGTATTTTTTGTACACGGTGGCGTTGATGCTGAAGAACGAGAATTAGTAAGAGAGATAACAGAGCGAGAAAACAACGCTATTATCGTCGCCTCTTATGGAACTTTTAGTACAGGTATCAATATTAAAAAACTCCATAATGTTATCTTTGCCTCTCCAAGTAAGTCCAGAGTCCGTAATCTTCAAAGTATTGGACGAGTTCTTAGAAAGGGAAAGGACAAAGTGAAGGCAACATTATATGATATCTCAGATGATTGCTCAACAAAATCAAGACGTAATTACACTTTAAATCATTTCATAGAAAGAATTAAAATCTATAATGAAGAGAAATTTAATTATGATATAATCACTATTCAGTTAAAAGCATGATAGAAGACGACTTTTACGCAACAGTCAAATTTAAATCTGGAGAAGAAATCTTCGCTAAAGTAGCTGCTACTGAAGAAGAAGATAGAACAATGCTTCTAGTTTCTAATCCAATAACAGTGCAAGAAATAAAAAGTAGATCTGGTTCTATAGGATATAAATTAGAACCTTGGTTGAAAACAACAACTGATGACATGTTCGTTATTAAGTTAGAAGATGTTCTAACTATGTCTGAATCATCTGATATTGAAATGATAATGATGTATCAAGATTATATTCGTCAATCAAATAGAGAAAGTAATAATCAATCTAATATAAGCAGAAATATGGGTTACCTAGGAAATGTTAATGACACAAAGGAACTCTTAGAAAAGATCTTTAATAAAAGCCAAGAAGAGCTATAGCCTCCTTATCAACCCTGACAGAGTTATTCTACTGTGTTTCCGGGACTTGTCAAGTGTTTCTTAAGATGATATAATTCATACATATTATGAGATAAACTTATGATAAGACCTATGGCAAAAAGAAAGAGGTCAGAACACTATGTAAACAATAAAGAGTTTCTGGCAGCACTTATCAAGTATCGTGAAGACAAAGAGATTGCAGCAGCAAAGGGTCTTCCCAAACCTCCCATTCCACGCTACATTGGGGAGTGTTTCTTGAAGATCGCAAATCACTTGTCCTTCAAGCCAAACTTTGTGAACTACATGTTTAAGGAGGACATGATCTCGGATGGAATCGAAAATTGCGTTCAGTACATTCATAATTTTAATCCTGAGAAATCCCAAAATCCTTTTGCTTACTTTACGCAGATCATTCATTATGCGTTTCTCCGCAGGATCCAAAGAGAGAAGCGTCAACTAGAAATTAAGAACAAGATTATTGAACGGTCTGGATACAGTGAGGTGTTTGACGACAACAACACACTTGACGGATCGAACTACAGCGACTACAATAGCATCAAAGATGCTGTGCATTCCAAACTGCGTTATTGATGAAAGTTGCTATTATAACTGATCAACATTTTGGTGCTCGTAAGAACTCTAAATTATTTCATGACTTTTTTCTGAAGTTTTATGATGATGTGTTCTTTCCTTATCTGGAAGAACATGGAATCACCACGATTGTTGATATGGGAGATACTTTCGATAGTCGCAAGGGAATTGACTTTTCTGCTCTTTCCTGGGCAAAAGATAATTATTATGATCGCCTGAAAGGAATGGGCATATTTGTTCACACCATTGTCGGAAATCATACTGCATACTATAAAAACACAAATGATGTGAATGCAGTTGATCTTCTACTTCGCGAATATGACAATGTTGAAGTTTACTCTGAACCAAAGGAAGTAAAACTAGACAATCTAAACGTTCTTCTCATACCATGGATCAATCAAGAAAATGAAACAGATACTCTCAAAACTATTGAAAAGACAAGTTGCAAATGCGCGATGGGGCACCTTGAACTCCAGGGATTTAGAGTTAATCGACAAATCGTCATGGAGCATGGTCTTGAGAGCAAATTATTTAAGAAGTTCGATAAGGTCTTCTCGGGACACTACCACACTAGATCGACTAATGGCACAGTCTATTATCTCGGAAATCCATACGAAATCTACTGGAACGATGTAAATGATACCAGAGGATTCACGATCTTCGATACAGAAACACTAGAGCATACTCATATTGATAATCCTTACAAAATGTTTTATAATATCTTCTATGAAGATACTAATCCACAAACATTTGATACAAGAGAGTATGAGAACAAAATCGTAAAGGTGGTCGTTCGTAAAAAAACAGATCATAAAAAGTTTGAACGATTTGTTGATAAACTTTATGCCTCTGGTGTCTCTGATCTAAAAATCATAGAAAACTTTGAATTCAATGGTTGGTATGATAAAGAAGTTGATCTAGTAGAATCAGAAGACACTATGTCCATTCTGAATAGATATATTGAAGAGGCAGAAGTGGGTCTTGATAAATCAGTGGTTCAAAGAATTATGAATGAAGTATACCAAGAAGCATGTGAACTAGTGTAAGATGTATATTCTAACAATACATGGCAAAGAAACCGAAGGTGCATATTCTGTAACAGATGATGATGGGGATCAAATCCTTTATTTGTTTGAAGAGGAAGATGATGCAACAAGGTTTGCCATGATGTTAGAAGAAGATGGATATCCAGAACTTCATATTATAGAAGTTGAGGATGAAGATATGATCAAAGCGTGTGTGCTGCATGGATATAGATACACCGTTATTACTCCGAATGATATTGTAATTCCTCCCGCTGAAACTGAACATGATTTTATTTAAGACCATTCGTTGGAAAAATTTTCTTTCTACTGGAAATCAATTTACTGAAGTAAGTCTTTTACAAAATACCACTAATTTGATTATCGGTAGTAATGGTGCGGGTAAGAGCACAATTCTTGATGCTCTCACTTTTTCATTGTTTGGTAAAGCATTTCGTAAAATCAATAAACCACAACTACCAAACTCTGTGAATGAGAAAGATTGTGTGGTTGAAGTTGAGTTTGAAATATCCAGTGTGAATTGGAAAATTATTAGAGGATTGAAACCAGCAATCTTTGAGATCTGGAGAGATGGTAATAAATTAGATCAATCGGCTGCTGCACTAGATCAACAGAAGTGGTTAGAACAAAACGTGTTGAAGATGAATTATAAGTCTTTTACGCAGATTGTGATTCTAGGCAGTAGCACGTTTGTCCCATTCATGCAATTATCTGCATCAAACAGAAGAGATGTGATTGAGGATTTGCTTGACATTAGAATCTTTTCTTCAATGAAATATCTTATCAAGGAGAAGATTCGTCAAATCAAAGACGACATCAAAGTATTGGAACTCAAGAAAGAATCTTTGAGTGATAAAGTTAAGATGCAAAAAAACTTTATTGAAGAGTTAGAAGAACGTGGAAAGCAAAATATTGAGGAGAAGGAAACTAAGATCAGTCAACTTCTTGTAGAAGAAAATAACCATATGGGTGCCAATGAAGAGTTGGAAAGAGATCTTCAACAACTTAACCAAGACCTTGAAAAGCATTCTGGTGCCACAGAAAAACTTCGTAAACTGGGTCAACTCAAGGGTAAGATTTCTAACAAAGTATCAACTATTACGAAGGAACATAAATTTTTTACTGAAAATACGGTTTGTCCCACCTGTACTCAACCGATTGAAGAGACCTTTAGAATAAATAAAATTGACGACGCTCAAAATAAAGCAAAAGAGTTGCAATCTGGTTTCAAAGAACTGGAGGAGGCAATTAAAGAGGAGGAAGAGCGAGAGCGTCAATTTAATTCTTTAGCAAAGGAGATCTCCAAACTAACTAATGATATTTCTAAAAACAATACTAGGATATCTGGATGTCAACGACAAATCAGAGATCTGGAATCGGAAGTTCAAAACCTTACCGATCAACTTGCAAACAGAAATACTGAGCATGAAAAGTTAGAGACCTTCAATCAAAACTTAATAACTACTAACGACTTTCTTTTAGAAAAAAAGGACAACCTAAACTACTACAATTTTTCGTACAGTTTACTAAAAGACGGTGGAGTAAAATCCAAAATCATTAAGAAGTATCTACCGCTGATAAATCAGCAAGTCAATCGTTATCTACAAATGATGGACTTCTTTATTAACTTCACACTTGATGAGGAATTTAGCGAAACCGTTCAGTCCCCAATTCATGAAGATTTTTCTTATGCTTCTTTCAGCGAGGGAGAGAAGATGAGAATCGACTTAGCACTCTTGTTTACCTGGAGAGAGGTTGCAAGGATGAAGAACTCTGTCAACACAAATCTACTGATCATGGATGAAGTGTTTGATAGTTCTCTTGATGGATTTGGAACAGAGGAATTTATCAAGATTATCAAATACGTAATCAAAGATGCTAACGTCTTCATCATCTCTCATAAAACTGGTCTTGAGGATCGTTTTGAAAGTGTGATGAGGTTTGAAAAAATAAAAGGATTTAGTAGAATTGTTGCGTGATATGGTATCAGTGTTAAGTATTACCACGTCTTCATAAAGTTAGCATACGCTGACTAAATAGTAACAGAATTGGAGATAGCAATGAACTAAACCTCTTTGTTATTTGTTTTGTAAATGGAGTAGTCTCATGCACAACATCATCTCACACAATCAATTAGCCGGATGGAAACAAAGCATCGATCACCTAGCAACAACTTTGGAAGATGTCAGTGATCAAAGCGATGTACTAAACGACTATTACAACTGCCTGATTGAGTGTGATGACAGTCAACACATCTGTAAACGTATCTGTAGTTCAGTCTTAAAGTAAACACTATGTAAACCCATAGACACTAGGAGAACTGTCACTGAGTGCCCCCTGCTTCGGCAGGGGGTTTAGTATTATAGATGTATCGACAAAGACCACATGACTGTCCAGCACGAAATCAAATCCCAACTAGCCAAACTTCTTGCAACCGAAGATTTGATTGTAGAGCACAAGCAGTGTGAGACCGCTTGCTTCAACGTTCATACTCGGGTTCTGACCCTCCCTATGTGGGAGAAAGCAAGCAACGTTGTCTATGATCTGTTGGTTGGACATGAGGTAGGACATGCTCTCTTCACTCCTGATGAGGATTGGTATGAGCGTAAGAAAATTCCTCCTCAATTTGTCAATGTGGTAGAGGATGCTAGAATTGAAAAACTGATGAAGCGTAAGTATGCTGGACTTGCAAAGACTTTCTATCATGGGTACAAAGAATTACACGAAGAGGATTTTTTCGCTCTATCTGATTGCGACATTTCTAATCTTAATCTTGCTGACCGTGCAAATCTTTACTTTAAGATCGGTAATTTTCTAGACCTTTCCTTTACTGAGGAAGAAAAAGCAATCATTCGCATGATTGATGGATGCGATGACTTTGAAGACGTTCTCATCGCTGCAGAAGCACTCTATAAGTTCTGCAAGAAGAAACATGACGAAGACGTAAAGAAACCTGCTAATCAAACTGAGAACCAGCAACCTTCATCTGAGATCGTTGATGAGGATGCAAAGGAAGAAGTAGAGCACGAGTCTGATGATCAAACTGAAGATTCTCAAGAACCCATTTCTAACGATCAAGAGATTTACTCTGATGAGAGAGATGATGAATTGCAGGTTGAGACTGCTGATTCTTTGAGTGATAATATCAAAGATCTAATCAATGAACATTCAAGTGAGACTGTATATCTTGAAATCCCCAAGGTTAATCTTGATACTGTGATTGCTAGTAATCAGGATGTTCATGATTATATTGATTGGTGGTGGTCGCGATATGATGAGTTTGAACCATCAGTATTTGAATACACTGATACGGAGTTTTGTAAGTTCAAACGCAACGCTCAAAAAGAAGTCAATTATTTGGTAAAAGAGTTTGAGTGTCGCAAGGCAGCAGATTCATACGCTCGTGCATCTACTGCTCGTACAGGTGTGCTTGATACTTCTAATCTACATACCTATAAATTCAATGAAGATCTTTTCAGGAAGGTGACAGTTCTTCCTGATGGTAAGAATCATGGTCTAGTGTTTGTTCTTGACTGGTCTGGATCAATGTCTCAGGTCATGAGTGACACATGTAAGCAACTCTTCAACCTTATTTGGTTCTGTAAAAAAGTAAACATTCCTTTTGAAGTTTATGCCTTCACTAATGAATGGAACAGAAATTACCTTGACAAAAATGGTGAGGTAGTTCCTGCAAACTTGATCGATCATATTGAGAGGAAAGAGGGATTGTTTGCCGTGGACGCTGATTTTTCTCTTATGAATATCTTGTCTAGTAAAGTCTCTGGCAAGGAGATGGAAAAACAGATGATCAGTGTGTGGAGACTTGCATATGCTTTCGGGCGCTCCTACTCTGCTAATTTTGCATGGCCTGATCGTCTCAGTCTCTCAGGCACTCCTCTTAATGAGTCTCTTGTTTGTCTTCATCAGATTCTTCCTAAGTTTCAGCGAGACAATAAACTTCAAAAGGTTCAGTGTATTGTTTTGACTGATGGTGAAGCTAATCAACTTGCTCAATACAGAGAGATCAAGCGTTATTGGGAAAAAGATGGTGAATCATATATTGGTCTCAAGCGTATTGATCCAGGTAATACAATTATCAGGGATCGTAAGTTGGGCGCCACCTATAAGTTTGGATATTCCTATCATGAATTTACTGATGTGATGCTTCGTAATCTAAAGGATAAGTTCCCTCAGGTTAATTTTATCGGAATGCGTGTTCTTGCATCTCGTGATGTTGGCAATTTCATGCGTCTTCACAACTCTCCTTCGGATAATGAATTTACTCGTCTTCAGAAAGAGTGGAAAAAAGAAAAGAGTTTCTGCATCAAGAACTCTGGATATGATGCATACTTTGGTTTGTCCTCTATTGCTTTGTCACAAGACTCAGAATTTGAAGTCAAAGATGATGCAACTAAAGCACAGATCAAGAGTGCTTTTGTCAAGTCTTTGAAGGTGAAAAAACTAAATAAGAAAGTCCTAGGCGAATTTATTTCTTTGGTAGCATGAAAGACGAACAGTTACCAGAATGGAGAAGGAGAGCACTTGCTGATCCAGAACTATCAGAATGGCAAGTGGAAGCTCTTATGAAAGGACCTCAGACTTTAGCGCAAGCATGGTTTCTAGGAGCGATGAGAATAAAATACAGTGGACAAAATTAAGACTGTCCAAAAGGGGGTCACATGACCCCCTTCCTCGTATATAATAACTTCAGTTCAAACAAAGCAAATGGGTCTTTCCAAAGAAAGCATCATCGACTGTCTCCGTGAATCCTATGGTGAGTCTGTAACGTCTGCTGAGATCAAAGCATTCTGTCAGATGAATGATTTCAACTATCAGACGATCACCAATAAACTGACTGATTACAAAGTCGGTCGTGGTAAGTGGAACCTGGAAGTAACGAAAGAGACTGTAGAAGAACTGGAAGTAACTTATAATGGACCTGCGGCAATGCCTGCCGTTGAACAGAACCTTATTCCTCAAAAAGATGATACCTTCGTCAAGTTTGGCAATTTCAGTGATGTTAAAAAAATTATTCAGTCCCGTCTATTCTACCCTACGTTTATCACGGGTCTCTCGGGCAATGGTAAAACGTTTTCTGTCGAACAAGCCTGTGCCCAACTCGGACGCGAACTCATCCGAGTCAACATCACTGTAGAGACTGATGAGGACGACCTTATTGGTGGTTTCCGTCTTGTAAACGGAGAAACCGTCTGGCATAACGGACCAGTCATCGAGGCTCTGCAACGGGGTGCTGTGCTGCTCCTTGACGAGATCGACC